>OCTX012278502.1_pt1 | contig 12642 bp, 14 predicted proteins | sample 1539691 | NCBI WGS metagenome assembly OCTX01 (sample SAMN02144231, study PRJEB22623) | gut metagenome | biome: sheep rumen | host: Ovis aries | place: New Zealand
TTTACTACTGCCTCTACCAGCGTAAAGTGGATGCCGTGGACAAAAACGGCAACAAGTCAGGCGAAAAAATCCGTGTGTACGGCGAACCCGTGCGCATGATGGCGAACATCTCCCAAGCAACAGGCCAGACGAACACCGAGCAATTCGGGAACTTGGACAACTACGACAAGGTTATTGTCTATGAAGATTTGAACTGCCCAATCGACGAAAACGCGGTGCTTTTTCTGGACATGGAACCCGAATTTACCGAGGGCGTGACGGTGGCTTATACTCCCGCCGCCACGCTTCTCGGTGAACCTACCGTGGAGATTCAGACCATCCGTGTGCCGAAGTACAACTACATTGTGCGGAGGGTCGCCAAAAGCCTGAATTCCGTGAGCGTAGCCGTGAGAAAGGTCGAGATTTCGTGAAAATCAAAATGCGGCTTGACCCGAAGTCCATCGACAACGCGATACGGCAGCTTGAGTCGTATGAAGACAAGCTTCAGGAACGTGCGGAGGAAATCGTGCGTATCCTGTCCCTTCGCGGGTATGACGTTGCCTACGGCATCATGGAGGGCAATGTGTACTCCGGCGAGACGCTGGAGAGCCTGACCATTGTGGAGGAAAGCCCGACCCGGCACATCCTGACCGCAAGTTCCAAGGCTCTGCTGTTCTTTGAATTCGGAGCCGGTGTGCAGGGTGTCGGTCATCCGCTTGCCGGTGATGTCGGCATGGGAGCCGGAACGTATCCGGGGCAGACCCATGCGTTCGACCCGGACGGCTGGTGGTATCCGACGGATGACCCGCAGCTTATTATTCGCCACGGCAAGGATGGTCAGGGCTACGGTCATACACACGGCAATCCGCCGAGGATGCCGATGTTTACGGCGGCAAAGACCATTCAGGCAGAACTGCTGGATGTGGTGAAGGAGGTGTTCGCAGATGATTGATATCGAGAACGATGTATACGATCACGCTGAGAGCGCTCTGAAAGCCGCACACGGCGACATTTACGTCACAAGCGAATATGTACAGGCTCCCTCAGAATTCCCCGCCGTGAGCATTGTAGAGATGAATAACATGGTTTACGAACGGGCGAGGACGCGGAACATCGAGAACGCCGCAAGAGTGACCTTTGAATGCAACGTGTACTCAAACAAGGCGGCGAACAAGAAGAGCGAAGCCAAGGAAATCGCGGAGACGCTGGACGATGCGTTCTCCTCCATCGGATTTACCCGGACGTTCAAGAACCCCGTTCCCAACATGATGGATGCATCCATCTACAGAATCGTGCTTCGCTACGAAGCAATCGTTGATAAAGACCTGTGGATCTACCACAACAACACTTGAAAGGAATGACCTGATATGTCTCAGAGATATTCTACCGCCGGTATGTTCCTGTGCTATGCCGTGGAAACCACCAAAGGCACTCGCCCCACCACCGGCTATACCGTTATCCCCGAAGTCAAGTCCATGCCCAGCTTCAATCCGGCCCCCGATACCATCGAGAGTACCACCCTGCTGGAGACTGAGTACAAGACCTACGTTGCCGGTCTGAAGGACCTGGGCGGCTCCCTGGAGTACACCGCGAACCTGACCGCCGACCTGATCTCCGCTTGGGAGACCCTGTTCGACGCTCACGCCACCGCCGCCGAGGAAGACAAGGCCACCTGGTTCGCCGTTGTGCATCCCAAGCTGGCAAAGGCCGTGTTTTTCCAGGGCGAACCCTCTCCTCTGGGCCTGAATGCCGCCGAAGTCGGCGCTATGGCTGAGACCACTCTGTACATCACCCCCAACAGCGCCCCCACCTGGGAGACCAAGCCCACCGTTACTACCGAGAGCAACACCGTTCTGGGAGGTAACTAATGGCTGAGAAAGAAGTCATCGCTCCTATCCGCATCACGGACAACGAGACCGGGAAGGTGTACGAGCTGGACTTCTCCCGCGAGAGCGTCCGCTACATGGAGCAGCAGAAGTACCGCATCGACCAGACCTTCGACTATCCCAACGACAACATCCCCAAGCTGTGGTACTACGCTTTCCGCAAGAACCACAGGAACGTGTCGCTGGAACAGGCCGACAAGCTCCGGGAAAAACTCGGCGGTCTGACCGACAAGATCGCGCTCCGCCTCATCGACCTCTATATGCAGGCTACCGCCTCCAACAACGTCATTCAGGACGAGGAGGAGCTGGCAAAAAACTCCCGCGTGACGGTGGAGCTGTAAAAGAACCATCGTCCATAACTGAAATCTTTGAAAGAGACTGCCCGTACTATTTGGCGCTCGGCATGACCTATGACCAATACTGGTATGGCGATCCCCAAATGGCACGGGCATTCTACGAAGCTGAAAAGCTCCGGCAGAAACTCGCAAACAGAGACGCATGGCTCCACGGAGTCTACGTCTACCGCGCACTGGATGCGACTGTCGGCAATATGTTCCGCAAGACCGGAAGTGAACCCGCAGTATATCCTTCCAAGCCCATCGACTTCGACAAAGAAGAAGCCAAGATGACGGAAGAGGAAGAGGAAACCTACGCACTCGCTTACATGAGCAGCATGGTCGAAGCGGGAAGAAACTGGAAAAAGTAAGGGGGTGCGCCTGTGACAATAGATTCTCTTGATGTAGAAATTGAGGCGTCATCCGATGAGGCGACCCGCAAAGTAAAGGAAACAACTTCGGCCCTGAAAGGGCTTAGAAGCGAAACAAGCAAACCAATAAGAAACCCGCTGGCTGACATCGCAAACTCCTCTGAAACGGATGCTCTTGAGCGGAAAATCGAAGGTCTGAAAGCGAAGATGGACGCGGCGCTTGCTGGCGGGAACGCGGACAAGGCGAACGGATACCGTCTTCAAATCATCCGAACCGAGAAAGCGCTGAAAAGAGCGGAGGCCGCTGCGGAAGCTGCTCATAAGGCGATGGAAGCCCCTGCCAGAGGTCGGCTTTTCGGCCTTGCGAACGCGGGGCTGATCGATACGCTCAAGGAGAAACTGCTGTCGCTCAACGAAAAAATGAACGACGCCATCAACGGCGGAGACTCCGGGAAAGCGGCAAACTACAGGCTTCAGATTCTCAGAACAGAGGGCGCTTTGAAAAAAGCGGAATCCCAGGCTATGAAAAACGTGACTGCCAACAAGGCAGTTGCTGAGAGTTTTGAGGAAGCATCACAGGCGGCGCAGTCTGCGACCGACAGCCTACCGACCTATGACCCACAGCACTCCTCCTCCGGGAACCCGTCCAGATGGGCGCAGGAGATGTCCAGAGTTCTGGAAACGCCAGACCCTGGATTTCTCGGAAGCTTGAAGGGTTCCTTGGATACCGGAGAACTTCAGGAGTCCGCGACGGCAATCAAGGGCGTCATGAGCGAAGCGCAAAGCGCTGTGGAAGAATCCACCAGCGCAATCTCTGACAGCGTCTCTCGCGTGGCACTTGTTCTTGGGGCGATTCCTGACTTATTTGTTGCGCCGCTAAGACTCCTGATAGACGGCTGGCGAGAATTTGCCAAGGTTATTGGCGGGGCCGTAAGCGCGATCAGAAGCATTCAGAATGCGGCATCGAGGGCAGTAGGCGCATTGGCAAGCCTTGCTAAGAACGGTATCAGCGCCGTTACAAAAGCGCTCGGCTTTCTCGGTCAGAGAGCAAGTGCGGCAAGGGAAAAAACATCAAAGCTGATGTCCTCCTTCGGCAGAATCGCATTTTATCGCCTTATCCGTTCTGCCATCAAGGCTGTTACGCATGGCTTCAAGGAAGGACTTGAATACGCCTATGCGTTCTCAAACGGCATCGTAGGCGAGGGGCATCGGTTCGCGGAGGCTATGGACTCCATGAAGTCCGCAAGCGTACAGATGAAGGGGCAGCTCGGCTCCGCATTTATCGGTTTGCTTGCCGCAATTGCTCCTGTTGTGAACGCAATCATCGCGCTTGTCACGAGACTTGCGGATGCCATTTCGCAACTGTTCGCAGCCTTTACCGGCGGCACTTACCTCAAGGCGAGAGCGGTTTCCCAGTCCTTCGCGGATACCATGAAGAAGGGCGGTTCTGCCGCGAAAGAGTGGAAGAACCAGCTACTCGGATTTGATGAGATCAACCGTCTGAACGAGCCGTCCGGCGGCGGAGGCGGAAGCGGCCTTGACCTTGACCCGATGTCCATGTTTGAGGCAAGCGACATCTCCAAGGCCATCAAGGACTTCGTGAACAAGCTGAAGTCCGCGATTCGCGCCGGTGACTGGAAGCGTGTCGGCAAACTGCTGGGAGACAAAATCAATTCGATCTTCCCTTCTCAGGAGAAGTGGAAAGAGTGGGGAGATAAGCTGGGATACTGGCTCAACGGTGCTATCCAGAGCCTCTACTACTTTGCGGATACCATTGACTTTGCCGGTATCGGCAGCAAGCTCGCAAACTTCCTGAACGGTATGCTTGGGAGGATGCTGGACGAGGGCGGCTTCAATACGCTTGGTCGTTCCTTCGTGCAGAAGTTCACCCGTGCGCTCGACTTCCTCGGCGGGTTCCTCGGAACTCTCGACTGGGGAAAAATCGGAAGCAGCGTGTATGAATATCTCTCCGGCGCTCTTGAGGAGGCGTCCGAATGGATCTCCGGCAAGGACTGGAGCAAAATCGGACAAACCATTCTCCAGAAGTTCAAAGACCTCATCAGCAACATCAAATTCTCTGAGCTTGCCGAAAGCTTTTTTGAGTTTCTCGGAACGGCCCTCGCGGCTGCGGCAGAGCTGGCTGACGGATTCTTCTCAAGCAGTGTTCAGAAAATCAAGGACTATTTTAACGGGAAGATGGAAGAGACCGGCGGAGATTCCTTCAAGGGATTCCTGAAGGGAATCGGAGACGCGGCGGCTGATATCGTGGAATGGGTCAGGATACACATTGCAGACCCGTTTATGAATGCGCTTAGATCCGCGCTTGGCCTTGAAACAGCAGACGCCGGTGTCGCAAAAGTCGGCGTGGATGTTGTGAAGAAGCTGAAAGGCGGTGCAGAAAGCGGAGCAACCGGGCTTGGCAACTGGACGAAGGTCAACATCGCAGACCCGTTTGTCAACGGCGTGAAGAAGCCTTTTGGCTCTGCTACAATCCCGGAAGAATTCCACGGCGTTGGCGAAAACGCTGTGGAGGGTCTGAAGAAGGGCGTGGAGGAATCCAGCTCCGGCTTTGGCTCGTGGTGCAAAACGACAATCGTTGACCCGCTGGTAAACGGCGTGAAAGACCTTCTGGGCATCCACTCTCCGTCCACCGTGTTCTCCGATATCGGCGGCAACATCGTCTCCGGTCTGCAAAACGGCATCAGCGGTGCATGGGGCGGCTTTGAATCCTGGTTCTCCGGCCTCTTCTCCAGCCTTATCAGTTGGTGTCAGAGCGCTCACTACTACCTTCAGGATGTGCTGGACGGCATCAGCCTTGTGAAGAGCCAGAGTGGCAGTATGTGGCAGTCCGGCGGTGGCTTTGCCGGTAGCGCCGGGAAGTTTGCTGACGGCGGATTTCCACAGGTCGGGCAGCTCTTCCTCGCACGGGAGGCTGGCCCCGAACTGGTGGGAACCATGAACGGTCAGACGGCGGTCGCCAACAACGACCAGATAATTTCCGGCATAAGGCAGGGCGTGTATGAGGCTGTCAGCGCAGCCATGAACGGTCAGGGCGGCGAGACTGTCGTGAAGGTCTTCCTGGACAGCAGGGAGATCAAGACTGGTCAGCAGAGATACGCAAGAGCGATGGGGGTGTGATGTGTGAAGCTTGAAATCTACGACAATGGGAGCGACAGTTGGATCGACATCACCCCCTGGATCGCATGGCAGGGGCTTACGTTCTCCCGGAACGATGTGGACTCGCCCAATGCGGGGCGCGACATGAGCGGCTATATGCACAGAGGCCGGGTCGCCGTAAAAGAGAAAATGAACGTGAAGACCATTCCACTGAAGTCCGATGAATGCAACGTACTGTACGATCTGCTGCTCCCGGAGACGATTTACGTCAGGGTCAATCCGCATCCTGAGACCAACGGCTCCAAAACCTTTTATATGTACTCCAACAACGTGCAAACGACATTTGTTAGCAACGTGGGGGGCGTGGAACGGAAGACCATGTCCTTCCCACTGATTGAAAACTGAGGGGGCGGGAGAATGCAGCAGACTTCTGCCCTCTACCAGAGAATCCTCGGTTTGGACAACCATTGGTTTGAGACCAAGGTACGCATCGCAGGGACGGACTACAGCGAAAGTATGCTGATGAGCGTGTCCACCTCCAGCGCAATGTTTGCGGGTAACCCGGAGGTGGGCCATGCCATAGCGGGGGAAGTGGACGTGAGCATGATTGCTCCGAGCATTGCAATCCCGCGCATGGCAAAGGTTGAGCCGTTCGTCAGAGTGTGCGCGAAGATTCCGGGAGAGGTGGACGTCTCCATCGAAAACGGCATCCTTCGATTCGGCGATTCCTTCACAGAGTCCGGCGGCATCATCGACCTGAAGAACTACGCGAAGATCGTTGATGGTATCGTGTACTTCCAGAAGGGCTACAGCCAGTCCTCCAGCGAATGGCTCCCGATGGGCGTTTACTACATCGACACGAGAGAAACGACCCGCAACGGGGACGGTCTGAACATTCTCACCATTCACGGATTCGACGCAATGCTCTTTGCCGAGCAGATATACCCAAGCACGAACCACGCATGGCCCATGTCCGATGTGGGCGTTGTGGCGGAAATCGCGGCAACGATGGGCGTGGAGGTGGACTCGCGCACATGGAACATCATGACCGGCAACTATTCCATTCCGCTTCCCTCCAGCTACTCCATGCGGGAGGTGCTGGGTTACATCGCATCGATGTATGTCGGCTCCTTCGTGATGACGGAGACCGGGAAGCTTCGCCTTGTGACGCTACTGGAGCTACCCACGGAAACGAACTACCTGATCGACAACGCGGGACTCGCCATCACCTTTGGCGGCGACCGCATCCTCGTGTGAGGTAAAACTATGTCTGATATCACAACTGTGCGGAAGAGAGCTTTCCAACTGGAAGCCTCGCCGCAATTTGACGCATACTCCCGCGTGACTATCCGCGTGAACGACAACAACGACGAAGACAGCGTTGTCACCGTCGGCAATGACACCGGGAGAACGATGGAAATCTACAATCCCTTCGGGACGAAAGCAATGGCTTCCGATATCCTGGCAAAGCTGAGAGGCTACCAGTATCAGCCCTACGAAGCGGAGGGAGCGCTGTTAGACCCAGCGGCTGAAATCGGCGATGCCGTCACGGTGGGCAACGTGTATGGCGGCGTATACCGCAGAGATACCAACTTCAGCCGCATCATGGCAAGCAATATCGCGGCTCCGAAGGACGAGGAAATCGACCACGAATTCAAATACGAATCCTCGCAGAAGCGCAAATACTCGCGGGACATCGGGGATATGCAAGCCACTCTGCGCTTGCAGTCCGACCAGATCGAAGCGAAGGTGTCTCAGGTGAACAACAACCAGTCCTTCGGCTGGAAGCTGCTCTCTGACCGCTGGGTCGTAAGCGGAAATGGGCGTGATATATTCACGGTAAACAAGGACGGCGGCACGTTCGCCGGGGAAGTGGTGGCTGACAAGGGCAAAATCGGCGACTTCACCATCTCCGCGAGTGCCATCTACAACAATATCAGCAAATTCGGCGGCTCACAATCCAGCGGCGTGTACATCGGGACGGACGGCATCCAGCTCGGTCAGAATTTTAAGGTCACAGCAAGCGGCGCCGTTACAGCATCGAACATGACGCTGTCCGGTACGCTGAATATCGGCGGTCAGAACATCACGGCGGCTGTGCTGAGAAGCGGCGCTCAAAGCGCATACAGCAACGGCTCTTATTGGAGCGGCGGCAGCGGATATGGATACAATTACCACAACGCTACGATCAGCGGCACGGGAACGTACCCGCAAAATTTTACAACGGCGTATTTGCGCGTGACCAGCGCAATTTCGATGGGCGGCGCTGCCTTTACACCAAAGACGAAAACTATCAGCGGAACTACGATTCATTACCTCGGCTGGTAAGGAGGAATCATGGTAACTCTTAAGGAAATCAAGTCTGCACTTGAATCCTTCGACTCTAACGAAGGTGAGGCAAGCGCGGCTTATATCGATGAGGCAATCCATTGCCTCCAAACTGCGGCAGAGGCGCTCAATTCCATCCCGGTAATGGGCAGAGTCAACGTAGACAAGCTCCTCGGCTGTATGCTTGGCATCGACCTCATCATAGGGGAGGACAATAATGCCTGATAAAACAATAAGCGACCTGACCGCAGCGAGTCAGGTCAACGAGGCAGACCTCTTTGTACTGGAGCAAAACGCCACGGCGAAGAAGCTCTCCGGGCAGACGCTTGTCACCTACCTTCTCTCCATGATAGACGGTCACGGCGGCATCAAGAACATCACATGGACGGAGAGCGGCACTTCCGGGAACGGTAGGACGCACACGGGAACCATCATTTATGCGGATGACAATACCAACCAGATCGTGTTCCGTGACGGCCTGAAGGGCGACACCGGCGCGGCATCCCATGTCTGGATCAAGTGGGCATCCTCCGCGTCCCCATCTGATGGCGACTTGAGTGACAACCCTGACGCCTACATCGGCATCTACTCCGGTACGCTATCCACAGCACCGGCATCAGCATCGCTCTACACATGGTACAAGTACAAGGGAGAGACCGGCCCCGGCGCACAGCTTGTGAGCCGCAGCGTGGAGTATCAGGAGTCCAGCTCCGCGACTACCGCGACGGGAACCTGGCAAAGCTCCGTCCCAACCGTGAGGGCAGGGTACTTTCTCTGGACTCATGTGACGCTCACTTTCGACACCGGGTCTCCGGTCGAGTGGTTTGAAGTTGCCCACCAGGGCGTTGACGGCGAAGGGTCTGTCTCCTCCGTGAACGGAATCAGCCCGAATGCTGAACACAACGTCGTGTTGACCGCGTCAGACATTGACGATGGTGGCACGAGCGTACACGATAAGATTGCGACCCTTGAAAGCGCGACCACGGATGCGCAGAGCAAAATCACCGCATCCGGCATCCTCAAAGGCTCTGGTTCCGGTGTCGTAGGCGAAGCCACAAAAGGAACTGACTACGGCGCAAAAACCTTCAACGTAACACTGACCGCAAGCGGATGGAGCGGCAACGCTCAGACCGTCAGCAACAACAGCAACTTCGTCACATCCGGGTATGTGTATTTCGTAGATCCTGTGAACGCCTCCAGAACGGCCTACAGTGAGTCCAACATCTATGCGGATGATGTGACCGTTGCAAACCAGATGACCTTCCATTGCGAGACTCCTCCGACCGCGAATATCACGGTCAAAGTGGTAAGGGTGGTGAGCGCATGAGCGTGACGATCAACAGAAGCGGCGGCGGCGGGAGCATCCAGCCGACCGATGCTCTTGTGCGGGTGGTAACCGACTACGGTTCCTCCGTGTCTGTCACGGCTGGCGGCGCGACGAAGAACCTCAAGCCTCTGGTCATCATCGGCGATGCAGGCCATAGCTGTTACTATGACCTTGTGAAGCCCGGTGCTTTCTCCTCTAACGCGAGGAGCTACTCCGTTACCCTTGGCGGAAACACGGTGAGCGATACTCTCGTTGTCAATGCGGCTGGCGAGTACACCAAGCCGATCAGCTTCTGGAACGGCGAGTTCTACCTCAACGGCAATCAGTACCCGGAAATCACAGGGGGCTGGTCTGCGAGGAATATCAGATACGCTGCGACTGATGAAGGTGCTACTGTCCATGCCGTCACCCCAGATTTCGATACCAGCGGCTCTACGATGATTGCCACCGTGGACACAAGCGATTATTCGGATGTATCCGGCTCTGTCCAGACCAACAACGCAATCGACCTCACGGAGTATTCCACGATTACGTTCACGGTGAACAAATCATACGTTGGTTACAGCCGCAGAATTTTCTACTATGTTACTGCGACTGATACCGCTTCCGGCGGCGTGTTTTCCCCGGCTGCGCAGATAGTAACCACAACTGCCGGAGACCAGACGGTATCTTTGGACGTCAGCGGCCTGACTGGGAGCTATTATGTTGGGTTCAACCTGATTGCCAACGGCGCCGGTTCTACCACAGTTACCGTTTCCAGCATCATCGCATCGTGAGGGGAGGGACAACATGACTGCCAACAGCGTTATCCGGGCAACGACGCCCACGCACTATTTCACGATTGAGTCCGACCCCAGCCTGTTCAAGCGCATCCTCATCACCTATATGCAAAACGGTGAAATCGTTCTGGAAAAGAGCAATGACGAGATCAGCGTGACGGAGGGAGCCACCTTTAGGCAAGGGGGCCAGAGAGGAAGGAGAGATAGTAAATGATCCATGTAACGATACGGGAGCGGGATGCCTCTGCCAAGGCCACGGAGCCAATCACCAGCGGAAGCGTTGGGCTTCCGGTCCGTTTCCGCTTTTCTGACGATTGGGAAGGCCTGGTCAGGACTGCGGTTTTCAGCGGCAGCGGGCAGACCGTGGACATGGCGGTCACGGAAAACGGGTGCGTGGTTCCCCATGAGGTGCTGAGCCATGCCGGTGGCAGACTGAAGATCGGCCTCTACGGCACCGACGGCACCGGCAGCCTGGTGATCCCCACCGTCTGGGCCGACGCCGGGCGGATTCTTCCCGGTGCGGTGCCTTCCGGCATCCAGCCAACTCCGGAAGAGCAGACCCTCCTCGATCAGCTGATCGCGGCCCTGCAGCGGGACGCCGCCGCAGCTGCTGCGAGTGCAGCGGCCGCCCAGAGCTCTGCCGATAGCGCGGACAGCTCCGCGGACGACGCGGCGGCCCAGGCGATCCTCTCCGAGAGCTGGGCCGTGGGCAACACAGGCCAGCGCACCGGAGAAAACACCAACAACAGTAAATTCTGGGCCCAGGTGGCCCAGCAGGGCGCAGAACATAGCGGGTATGCGATCTTTGATGTAAACGACCAGGACGGTCAGATGTACGTCACGATCACCAATCCCCTGTCCCAGGATGTCAGCTTCCTGGTCAACGAAACTACCGGAGAATTGGAGGTTACAATCAATGGCTGAAACGTATAGCGCAGGTGTAGTGACCGCATACGGTGCAGCGGTTCGGGCCGGTTATACCGGAACCTATGCGCAGTTCTGCGCGGAGCAGGCATCCTTCGCCCAGAACGCCCACCAGGTCGCAGAAGACCGTGCTGCCGTCGAGCAGATGGCCGAGACCTTTGAAGATCAGACCGTCCCCGCTGCCGTGGGGCAGGTGAACCAGGCCGGAGCCGCCCAGGTGCAGGCTGTCCAGGCCGCCGGTGCCGACGAGGAGAGCGACATCTCCGCCGCCGGAGCCACGCAGGTGACCGCCGTCCAGGAGGCCGGAGCCGCCCAAGTGACCGCCGTCCAGGGCGAAGGCACCACGCAGGTGGCCGCCGTCAACGCCGCCGGAGCCACCCAGGTGGACGCGGTGGAGGACAAGGGCGAGGAAGTCCTCGCTTCGATTCCCCAGGATTACTCCGCCCTCTCCGGGGAAGTTGGTGAGTTAAGGAGCGCCTTGGCAGACGAAACCGACTGCGAACCAATCACGAACTTCGTAACAGGGAAAGCGATCAATGTTTCCGGCTCGACGGTTGATATTTCCAGCCCGTCAACGCCTGGCAGCTACCAGTACAAGGTGCTGGATTGCTCTCCCGGCGATCTGTTTACCGTGACAGGCGCGAATGACTCAGACAACTATCTCCTGTGGTGCTTTATTGACAGTTCTGGGAATAAGCTGAGTGCTTCCCCAAACAGAACGAGCGGGAGCTATCTTCTTACCGCGCCGACGAGCGCCGCAAAGCTGATTATCAATCAGAAAATCGCAAGCGCGGGATTCTGTTGCACAGGACACAATGTCCCGGAAAGGCTTAAATATGCGGAGAGTGCCATCTGGGATATTTCCGAAGAAACCTACAACAACTTCTATATCAAAGATTTTGGTGTACAAGCCAGAAGCGGTGTCGATGTGTCTTTTGACGATACTGACATTACGATTGCATCGACTGGCACTAATGCAAATTCCTATGCTCAAATCCCGATTTCTAATCTTGAAGTTGGGAGCAGCTACTATTTCCACTGCAAAGTAAAAGCCTTATCAGGTACGCCGTATCTTCGTGTGCGTTTGAGAGGTACAGCTTCAAGCCAAAGCTCGACATACGGCGGCAGTGAGATTACACCCGTTGCCGAAACGGAATACGGATGGCTGCTTACTCCGCAAGAAGGGTGCAACGGTATTGTCCTTTATATCAGCGGCTCCACGGCGGCAAGCGAAACGATCACGCTGACCGACCTGATGCTGGTTAAATCCTCTGTTGAATTGCCGTATCTTCCTCACAAAACGGCCTTTGACGGAGTAATGCGAGAGCAGCTTGTTAAGTCAAAGAATCTTGCAGTTCCGTCCGCGCTTACCAACATTTCAAACTGCAATATTGAAGTGCTTGGTGATGGCAAGTACCGAATCACAGCTATCAACAACAACGCATGGGCATCCTGCTATTTTCCCATTGACAACCTCTTGCCCGGTGAGACATATTACCTCCACGCAAAAATCGACTGGAGAAAATCAACAACCGGGATTATTCGGTTTAGGCTGCTTGGAACTACCGCAAGCCAGTCCGAAAACTATGGCGGGGG
>OCTX012267416.1_pt1 | contig 12628 bp, 9 predicted proteins | sample 1539691 | NCBI WGS metagenome assembly OCTX01 (sample SAMN02144231, study PRJEB22623) | gut metagenome | biome: sheep rumen | host: Ovis aries | place: New Zealand
TGCCATACGTTTAAAGCAGGACATCGGATCTGTGTGGAAATCTCCTGTCTGGATTTGCCGGATGGAGCAAACTGTGTCGGTAAGACAGAATATATACCATATCATATTTGCAGGAATGCAACAGTAAGACATGATATTTACCGTGATGGCACACATCCGTCACATATCCTGTTACCGATCATTCCAAACAACAAATAGAAACGGTCAAAGAGAAAACAAAGAGAAAAGGAGGGGTATTTGTGATTGTTGAAAACAGAGGACAACAGCAAAGTGTAAGATTTCAGGTGGATACGGACAGGTGCTGCGGATGCCGTCACTGTATTCGGAGATGCATGGAAAATGTATGGCATTGGGACAAGGAAAAGAACTGCGCGATTCCGAAATATCCGGATGAATGTGTTTTGTGCCTGCAGTGCGAAATGGAATGCCTGAATAATGTGATCGACATTTATCCGATCGCAACATTGCAGGTAGATCCGCTTGAGTTCAGCGCGGGACATATTACAGAGGCAGATCTGGAAGGAGGCAGATAAGAGATGGGTGAGATCAAAGATTATGGGAAGTTATACCAGTCAGACATTCTGATCGTTGGCGGAAGCATTTCCGGTCTGACACTGGCGATTAAAACGAAAGAGATGAATCCGGATCTGGATGTTCTTGTAATCGACAAAGGTGTGATCGGATGGACAGGGCAGGCGACAAAAGCCGGAAACGGTATCCGTGCAACCAGGAAAGAGCCGGAAGCAATCCCGATGGCAATGTGTTATCAGGTGCATGCGCACACAGAGTTTTTGAATGACCAGATCTTTCTGATGAAATATTTGGAAGTACAGCGTGACAACGTTGAGTATATGCAGCATTGTGGTGTAAAAACATCTGTAGATGAAGATGGCAATGTAACATACTTTGATATGGTTCCGGGAATGGATTGCGCCGGTGTGGAGATTAACATTAACCGGTCCCTGCGTGCGTTTGCACTCAAATGCGGCGTTCGTCTGCTGTCCCGCGTCAATGTCTTTGAACTTCTGACGGGGAAAAACGGAAGAGTGATCGGATCGATCGGTTTTGATATGGATTCCGGAGAATGCCGGATCTTCCAGGCAAAGACAGTCGTTCTGGCAACACAGGGATGTCATTTTAAGAAGATCGGACTGGAATTTATGGGATACGGAACCGGTGTCGGAGCTGCATATCGTGCAGGCGCAGTCATGAGTAATCCGGAGTTCTCAACACAGACGGATGTCGTATTCAAAAAGACAAACACACCGATTTATGGCGCTTTCAACCTGGTATATAACCAGAAAGGTGAAAATGTTACAAAAAAATATTGTGGAGATCAAACCCTTTATGAAGTATCTACTGAGCTGGTTATGGGAATGCTCGAAGAGATTAAACAGGGCAATGGTCCGCTGTGGTGCGATCTGGAACACCCGGATGAAGTCCGTGCGATTTTTGGCGGTCAGGGACATACCATGCTGATGCGAATGCTTGATGACAAGATGCAGTGGGAAGAGCATGTTTTCAAAAAGACGATCCGCTCATTTGGCGATGTGGGTCTGACCCCGGAGATGACCATTAAGATGGTGCTGCAGGTAGAGCCAATCCATGTAGATATGGATTATAAAACAAATGTGGAAGGACTGTGGGCAGTTGGCAAAGTAACCGGACAGGGCGCATGCTATTTCGGATGGACCCGCGGAGACGGCCTTGGAAATGCGACCACTACGTCATTGATGGCAGCACCGAGTGTGGTTGCATTTACAGAAACACACGATTTTGAAGAACTTGATCTTACACAGGTTGCAAAGATGAAAGAGAAAATCTATGCGCCGCTGAATCGGAATACAACACATAAACCGAAGGAGATCTTTGACCGAATAGAACGTTATATTTTCCAGACAGATAAGCTGATCACAAAGACAGATGAAAGTATTCAGAGTGTTCTGGATGAAGTAGAGGAAATGAAGAAACTCATTCCGGAACTGACAGCAAATGATCCGCATACGCTCGCAAAATGCCTGGAAGCAGCTGATAATGTGCTCTGCCTGGAAATGGTATTCCGTGCTGCAAGAGAGAGAAAAGAATCCAGAGGACAGATGTATCCGCATTATCGTATGGAGTATCCGCAAATGGATAACGAGAACTGTCTGTACTGGATCCATCTGCGTCAGGGAGAAGACGGCGAAATGGAACTCTTCAAAGAAGATATCCCGTTATGGAAGTACCCAATCCGTCCGCAGGGATATCAGATTCCGGAAGGACAGAAAGAGGAATTCTATGTGCCGGATAACCCATTGGCTCCGGTTTATTTAGAGGCACAAAAAAGAATGGCAGAAGCAATGCAGAAGCAGGAGGCGAAGTAAGGATATGACAGCAATAAAAATAAATGACAGAGATTATTGTGTAACCAAAGGTGCAACCATCCTTGCAGCTTCCTTTGAAACACAGAAGCTGGCACAGGAACCTCTGCAGGTAAGGATCCCGACACTGTATTACCTGAAAGGCGTAGTTGATATCGATGAAAGCGGCGTATGCGTTGTTGAAGCTGACGGAGAGCTTGTAAATGCCTCAAAAGTGCGTGTGAAGGAAGGCATGGAAATCCGGACGATGTCGGAACCGGTAATCGCAGCTAGAAAAGAAGCACTTGCCAAAATATTGAAAAAGCATAACAAATCATGCATTTACTGCTTCCGGTCTTCGAGCTGTGAACTGCAGACATTATTGCATGAATACGGTTTTACAAACGAGCCGGAACTTCCGATGAAGGATCTTGAAGAACTGGATCTTTCTTCAAAAGTATTGGTTCGTGATAACAACAAATGTATTCGCTGTAAGAGATGCATCAATGTCTGTGCAAAAATGCAGGCAGTATCTGCAATTACCTGTACCGGTGAGGGAATGGAAGCAGAGATTACGCCGTCGTCACCAAAGGGCCTGGCAGCAGCAAGCTGTGTAAATTGTGGTCAGTGCGTTGCGGTCTGCCCGGTTGGAGCGTTGACGGAAAAGGATCAGACGGAAGAAGTAAAAGCTGCACTGGAAGATCCTGAGAAATATGTTGTCGTCCAGGTTGCACCAGCGGTACGTGCTGCATTGGGAGAAACATATGAATTTCCGATCGGAGTAGATGTAGAGGGCAGAATTGCAGAAGCTTTAAGAGATGCTGGATTTGACAAGGTGTTTGACACAAAATTCGGTGCGGATCTGACGATCATGGAAGAAGCAAACGAATTGCTCGAACGGATGAACGGAGATGGCATTTTGCCGATGATCACGTCATGCTGCCCGGGCTGGATCAAATATGCAGAACATTTTTATCCTGATATGCTGGATAATATTTCGTCATGCAAATCGCCGCATCAGATGCAGGGAGCGATCATCAAATCATATATTGCGCAAAAAGAAGGAATTGCAAAAGAGAACATCGTTACAGTCAGTGTTATGCCGTGTACAGCAAAGAAGTTCGAACGACTTCGTGATGATGAAAACGGTGCCGGCGTACCGGATGTTGACATCGTAATCACAACAAACGAACTCGGAAAGCTGCTGAAAGATTTTGAGATTCAGCTGGAGGCAATGAATCCGAAAACACAGTTTGATGACCCGCTTGGCTTCGGCAGTGGTGCAGGGGTCATATTTGGAGCAACCGGCGGCGTTATGGAAGCAGCGCTTCGGACTGCAGCAGAAATGATTTCCGGAAAAGCACAGGATGCGCTTGAATATAAAGAAGTACGGGGCATGAATGGAATTAAGGAGGCTGCAATAGACATCGACGGAAAGGCAATAAAAGTAGCTGTAGCCTCCGGCCTTGCAAATGCCAATGCATTATTGACGAAGATCAAGTCAGGAGAAGCAGATTATCAGTTCGTTGAAATCATGGCATGCCCGGGTGGCTGTGTGAACGGCGGCGGACAGCCACACCAGCCGGCAGCAGTCCATGCAATGATGGATGTACCGGCAGAACGTGCCGCGGCATTATACAGAAATGATGCCAATGCAACAGTCCGCAAGTCGCATGAAAATGCATCTGTTAAGAAACTGTACGATGAGTTCCTGGAGAAACCGGGAAGCAAAAAGGCACATGAATTATTACATACTACATATGTGATCAGATGATGATAAGCAGAATCAGACTGGCGGTGGTAAACTGATTATGGATTGGTTTGAGTCCTTCTACAGCGAAACTGATGCAGTAATAGACGGCATAGATAATCAATGCGATCAAAATACTGACAAAGAAGATTTTGTAACTCCATCCGCCTCTCCCACCATGTAGGATAGGGCGACGCTGAGGAGCGACCTGAGGGCAGATCGTGTAATCTGCCTTGTATCAAGGTATCGTTTCTTGATGTCAAATGCACAAGAGGTTGAAGAGAAAACGATGTACTTCGAATCCCCGATTCCTCACTTAAAAGCCAGTAAACATGCATGTTTGCTGGCTTTTTATTTTGCCTGGTTTTTACGGATAATGGGGGCTCTATTACAGACTCATATAAAAAACGCAGCATTTCTTGCATATCTCATAGGACATATTGTATAATATTTGCAAAATAGACAGGAGATGAGTTTGGGATATGTTTAGAGAAATCATGAATGATCTAATTAATTGGAAAGAGAAGACCAGGCGGAAACCGCTTTTGGTAACTGGGGTCAGACAATGTGGAAAAACGTATACGATTCTTGAATTTGCCAAAAAACAGTTCAAAAACTATGTCTACATAAACTTTGAAGAAACAGAAACAATCTCGGCTGTCTTTGATTATGATTTTGATGTAAATCGAATCATCTCGGAGCTGGAGCATGTGACAAAGGAAATCATCACACCGGGAGAGACGCTTGTTTTTTTTGATGAGATACAGGAGTGTCCTCGTGCAATTACTTCTCTAAAATATTTTTGTGAAAACATGAGAGAATTGCATGTAATCTGTGCGGGATCGTTGCTAGGCGTAGCGCTCAAGCGAGAACAGATCTCATTTCCAGTGGGGAAGGTGAACCGTATGCAGTTTTACCCCATGAATTTCCGGGAATTTGTGATTGCCAACGGGCGTAAAGATCTGATTGATTTGTTTTCTGGATGGCCGGTAGACCGACCGGTTCCTGACTTGTATGCACTACCTGCGAAAGATTTATTAAAGAAGTTCTATGTGATCGGAGGTATGCCTGAAGTAGTAAAGACCTGGATAGAAACGCAGGACTATCAGGAGGCAGAAGAGGTCCAGAAGGAAATATTAAATGATTACGCAGATGATTTCTCGAAACATGCACCGCTGAAAGATGTGCCTAAGATCAGATGGATCTGGGATTCGGTTCCGGTACAGTTGGCAAAGGATAATAATAAATTTGTGTTTTCACATGTTCGGCAGGGGAAACGTTCTGCAGAATTAGAGGATGCACTGCAGTGGCTCAAAGATGCCGGTTTGATCTCACAGCTTTTCCTGATTGAAAATCCCGAGTTGCCGTTATCCGGATTTGCCGATAAAACATATTTCAAAGTATATATGTCCGATATCGGTTTGCTGCGGGCAAAGTCTGAAATATCGCCGGAAACGATCATGAACGAAACTGGGGCCTTTCGTAATTATAAAGGCGCATTCGCGGAAAATTATGTATTGAATGAACTAAAATCGATGAGAAAGGAACCGTATTTCTGGCGTTCAGGAAATACAGCAGAAGTGGATTTTGTTTTTGAGGATTCCGGTTCGATCATACCGGTTGAGGTAAAGGCGGCAGATAATACACAAGCGAAAAGCTATAAGCAGTTTTGCCGGAGATTCAATCCACCACTTGGTTATAAGTTATCGGGAAAAAACATAGGTGAAAATCTTTGTGAGAGGACCAAAACGTATAGCATACCACTCTATATGATCTGGCAGATAGATTACTACAAATAAAGGGATTATATGCTATGATTCCGGTAAAAGGATAAATGAAAAGCACAGGAGGGAACCATGCCGGTAGATGCACTTTATTGTTGCAGATGCAACTGAAAGGATGAAATAACTGTGACGGAAAAAGAAAAGATGTTAAAGCAGATGCTTTATGACGCTGCATATGATGAAGAGCTCGTACGCGACAGAGAACATGCGAAAGAACTGTGCTATGATTTTAATCAGCTTCGGCCTTCTGATGTTGACGGACAGAAGAATCTGATAAAACAGCTGCTGGGGAAGATACACGGGAACTTTGAGATCATAGCGCCGTTTTATTGTGATTATGGCTATAATATCGAAATCGGTGACAATTTTTTTGCCAATCATAATACAGTGATCTTGGATTGTGCGAAAGTTTCTTTTGGGAAGAATGTCTTTGTCGCACCGAATTGCGGTTTTTATACCGCAGGACATCCGATCGATCCGGAGACACGGAACAAAGGACTCGAGTATGCATATCCCATCACGATAGGGAATAATGTCTGGATCGGCGCCGGAACGCACGTAATGCCGGGGGTAACCATTGGTGATAATGTGGTGATCGGCGGTGGCAGTGTGGTGGTAAAAGATATTCCGTCAAATTCTGTCGCGGTGGGAAATCCATGCAGGGTCATCAGAGAGATCGATCGCGAACTTCTCCATGAGGAGCTGTTCTAAATTTCCTTCAACAGACTGTTCTATAACCAGTTCTCCGTTACGGGATTCTTTGTAGGTGTCGTTCCAGATCATCCGGAAGCCATCTGCGGTTCGGATATTTACGATCCGTGTGGACTTATGCAGGGCTTCGGGATGGTGTGTCATATAGTAATTCAGAAAAACAAAATCGGATTCATAGCTATGAATGGTGGAAAAGATCATTTCCAGGCTGAATGCATCAGGTGCGTCCGGATTTTCCGGGAATCTGTTTGTCTGGCGAAGCAGATCATACCATCCTTTCGTCAGCGCAGGTCTGACGGCATAGCTGTCTGCGCGCAGGTTTTGCCAGCCGGAGATATCAATATCCATGGCTGCAGATGGCATCGGTCCGCCAATCCCGACATCACAAAAATAGGTGCGCCCGTTCAGAGAAACCAGGTTCGGGCGATGGTCAAACGGATGCGAGAATTCTCCATTTCCAAACAGTACTCTGGCCAGACAGGGTCTGGCGTCGAACCCGAGACTGTTTAACAGTCGGCAGAAATTACTGTTTGTTTCGATGCAGTGACCGCCCCGATGCCGGTTTACGATCTTATCAAACATCGCATCCGGATCCAGGCTGATTTCTTTATTAAAATCATGGCAATCTAATGTTTCAAATGGAATATGCAGCTGATGATGCCAGATCAGATCATCGAGTGTCTTTTTTGAAACGCTGCAGTCTCCGTTATATCCAATGCGCTTCAGATATGCATCGATCTGCTTGGATGAGAATTTTTTTAATTGGGATGTGTTCTGCATTTGCCTATCCTCCTGATAAATACATCATAATACAAAACCCAGTGTCTTAAAATAACTAATCCGTTACTTTAACTTGACTCTGTCATAAATGTAGCGTTTAATAAAATAACTGGAGGAAATAAGTGTGTTAGGTACCATTGTAAATGTAGCAACTATAATCGCAGGAAGCCTGATCGGCGGGACATTCAAAAAGGTGATGAGCGAAGAGCTCAGCAAAAGTCTGATGATGGTCATGGGACTCTGCGCGTTCGGCCTGGGCATCAATGCTGTCGTACAGAATATGCCTAAAAGCGAATATCCTGTTTTGTTTATCGTCAGTCTTGCGCTCGGATGTCTCATCGGGACGTTGCTAAAACTCGACCAGAGAGTGGCACGCCTTACCAATCGGAAGGATGATGGCGGGAATCTCGGGCAGGGAATTGTGACCGGATGCCTGATCTTTTGTATCGGAACACTTTCCATCTTGGGGCCGGTACAGAGTGCTCTGTATGGCGATTATACATATTTGTTTACCAATGCATCCCTGGATTTTGTGACGGCGATGGTACTTGCCGCGACCTACGGTGTCGGTATGGCATTTGCTGCCGGGATCCTTTTTCTGTGGCAGGGCGGGATCTATCTTCTGACGTTATTGGTAGGGAATTTTATCACGGATGTCATGATGGTTGAGATTTCGATCGTTGGTGGTTTTCTCATTGCCATGTCAGGCCTTTCCATTATGAAAATAAAGGATTTCCACACACTGAACTGCCTGCCTGCGCTTGCTGTCCCGATCATATGGTGCTTGATCCGGGGTTAAGATGGTTTTTCAGTAATAACTTTTTCTTATTTATAACCCGTGTTTTTCTATTGGACGATTTTGTCGAAGGGAGTTATTATAAGCTTGTCTTAAGAAAAAAACAATTCGGCGATAAAAAGAAGCAATCGTCGAAATTACTGAAAATCGTTTATAAATATTAGGAGGCAAGCACAATGAGATTCTTCAATTCTTTACTTAACATCTGGAATCCGGTAAACGTTTTTGATGAGGACTAATTCCGGAACAATACTGAAATCGAAGCCGGCACTGTGAAAGCAGTGCCGGTTTTTGTTTTAAACTGTTTTCAGAAAAATAGAAAAACTTGTATTTAACAGGCGGAATCGGTATAATAATTCCGTCTGTTTTTTTGTGAAAAAGGTCCTTGAAAGGAACTATTTATGCCGAAATTTAGTGTTAAAAAACCGTTTACGATATTTGTGGCAGTGGTCATTGTTCTGCTTTTGGGTGCAGTTAGTTTTACCCGAATGAAAACCGACCTTTTGCCGACTTTTTCGATTCCATATATTGTGACTGTCGCGACCTATCCGGGTGCTTCGCCTGAAAAGGTAGAGCGTGAGATCGTTGAGCCCCTGGAAGCAGGGCTGGGTACGGTCAATGGTGTTGTGAATGTCTCAAGTACCTCTGCGGAAAACTATGGCATGGTCATGCTTGAGTTTGAAGAGGACACGAACATCGACAGCGCAATGGTTAAGCTGACGACAGCGCTTGATCTGATCTCTCTGCCGGAAAATGCGGGCAAGCCGATGGTCATCGAGATGTCGATGGACATGCTGCCTGTTCTGTACGCAAGCGTGGATTATGAAGGAAAAGACATCTACGAGCTGAGTGACTTTATCGATGAGACGGTGATTCCGGAGCTGGAGCGCCAGGACGGCGTGGCAAGTGTCAATACTGTCGGTCTGCTGGAGAAAACAGTTGAGGTCCGTCTGAATGAAGAAAAAGTAAATGATGTCAATGACCGGCTGGCAGCACATGTTGACAGCAGCCTTGCCGATGCCAAAAAAGAGCTGAATGACGCGAAGGCAGAGCTTGCAAGCGCAAAAGGGGAACTGGAAAGCGCGCAGGAGGAGCTGAATACACAGGAGTCGGAGACCGCCAACGAGCTGGGCGAGGCCAGCAAGGCGCTTGACCAGGCGATGGCAACCCAGGCGGCTTATGAAGCGAACCTGTCCTCCCTGCAGACGTCAAAGACGGCGTTAGAGGCGGAGCAGAAGGCATATCAGGATGCTTATTCTCAGGCGGATGATGCGTTTTCCAACATACAAGATCAGGTAAGGACAGCTACAAAAGAGCAGATGATAAATATGGGACAGGATCCGACAGCTGCAGATATAGCTGCAGAGCAAGCGGCAGCTGCTCTTCCGACAAATGTGGAGGATGCCGTTAATAATCCTGCAAAACTGGAAGCGCTTCAGAATGCTATAGCAACAATGGCTGCAACAAATCCAGATTTAGCAGCGCTGTCTGATAATTTATCTGCAGATTCGTTAAAACAACTATCGGATGCTATGAGTAAGCGTATCCCGCAGATCGAGACGGAGCTTGCAAACCTGAATACAGAGATTCAGGGCGCGCAGGCCGCACTGGATGCTGTCAACAAGGCAGTACAGGAAGCATCGGATCAGTATGCGGCATTAGAGGCCGGAAAGATCACGGCAGCCAGCGGTTTTGCGACAGGAAAAGCGCAGATCGCCGATGGCATGAATCAGATCACAAGCGGTGAAGAACAGTTAAAAGAGGCGGAGGAAGCTTATAAGAAGGGTCGTGACGAGGCATTAAAAAATGCAAACCTCGATCAACTGCTCAGTCTGGATACCTTGTCCGGTCTGATCACGGCTGAGAACTTCTCCATGCCGGCTGGCTATATCTATGAAGGCGAGGATCAGTATCTTCTGAAGGTCGGCGATGAGTATGCCAGCGTAGAGGAGCTGGAGAACAATGTTCTGATCAATATGGACGGCATCGGAGATGTCCTGTTAAAGGATGTTGCAGATGTGACCTGGATCGACAATTCCGGAGACGCGTATGCAAAAGTAAACGGCAAGGATGCTGTTTTGGTATCTGTTTCCAAGATCAGTACCGCGGGCACGACAGAGGTGTCTGACACCTGTAAGGAAGCCATTGAAAAGCTGCAGGAGGAATACGACGGATTACGCATCATGAGCCTGATGGATCAGGGCGATTATATCAATCTGATCATCAAGCAGGTTTTGCAGAATCTTCTGATCGGTGCGATCCTGGCGATTATCGTGCTGGCATTGTTCCTGCGTGCGGTGAAACCGACGATCGTTGTGGCGATCAGTATTCCGCTTTCTGTTTTGCTGGCGGTCGTAGCGATGTATTTCTCGGGCATTTCACTCAACATCCTTTCCCTGTCCGGCCTGGCGCTGGGAATCGGTATGCTGGTGGATAACTCGATCGTTGTAATTGAAAACATCTATCGTCTGCGCGGGCTTGGTGTCCCTGCGGCAAAGGCAGCCGTGCAGGGCGCGAAGCAGATGGCAGCGCCGATCGCAGCATCGACACTGACGACGATCTGCGTATTCCTGCCGATCGTGTTTACGGATGGTATCGTGCGCCAGCTGTTTGTGGATATGGCGCTGACGATCACATACAGCTTGCTGGCTAGTTTGCTGGTTGCGTTGAGCGTTGTACCGGCGATGAGTGCGACGATGCTCAAAAACGTGGATCCGAAACCGCAGCGTTTTATGACAAAGGTTTACAATGTCTACGAAAAGGTGCTCCGCTATTTCCTGAAGGTGAAGATCATTCCGATCGCGATCGCGGTTGTTTTACTGGTGCTGTGCGGATATGGTGCAACGAAGACAGGCCTTGTGCTGCTTCCGTCGATGGGCGGTGAGCAGATGTCTGTTTCCATGGAGGTCAATGAGGACCTGGATGACGAGGGTGCGTTCCGCGTGGCGGACGAAGCAATGGAGCAGATGACAGCAATCAAGGGTGTTGAATATGTTGGAATGATGTCCGGATCAGAGAGCTCGGGACAGGATGCGTCCAGCATGCTGGTCAATACCGGAAGCACACACAATCTGGTCGCATATCTGCTTTTGGATGAGGAAACCGCAAGAGATAACAGCAAGGTTGCAGATCAGTTAGAACAGATCTGCGAAGACCTGGATCTGGAGGAGTATTCCGTATCGAAGTCCAACATGGATTTCTCGGCCTATATGGAGCAGGGGCTTTCCGTAAACATTTTCGGAGATGATAATGATCAGCTGCTTGCGATCAGTGAAGATGTCATGGGAATTGTTGGGGAAGTCAAGGGCTTTACCAGTATCTCAAATGGTCAGGAAGAGGGCGATGAGACCATCGAGCTGACGATCAATAAGGATGAAGCGATGCGCTGTGGTCTGACAGTTGCGCAGATCTTTCAGGAGCTGTCAACGAATCTGACGACGGAAAAGACAGCAACGACACTGACGTTAGACGGAAAAGATTACAATGTTCTGATCGTGAATGAAAATGATGCAGTCGATGTAGACGGCCTGATGGAATATGAGTTTACGACAGAAGTTACAAATGAGGATGGCGAGAAGGAAGAAGAAATTCATGAACTCGGTGAGTTTGCCTCTGTGGAACGCGGCAAGTCTCTGGCATCGATCGAACGCGAGAACCAGAAGAATTATGTGACGGTTACGGCAAAGCCTGAAGAAGGATATAACACGGCACTTCTGAGCCGTGACCTGGAAGAAAAACTAGCGGAATATGAAGCGCCTGACGGCTATACGATTGAGATCGCAGGTGAAAGTGAAGAGATCAATGATGCGATGCAGAAGCTCTTCTTCATGATCGCGATGGCGATCATCCTGGTATATCTGATCATGGTTGCACAGTTCCAGAGCTTCCTGTCACCGTTTATCATTATCTTCACGATCCCGCTTGCCTTTACAGGCGGTCTGATCGCAATCTTTATCAGTGGAGAGGAGATCGCGATCACTGCGATGATGGGCTTCCTGATGCTGGCCGGAATCATCGTAAACAACGGTATCGTGTTTGTAGATTACGTCAACCAGCTGCGGCTTGACGGCATGGATAAGAAGGAAGCGCTTGTTAAGACAGGGCGTGACCGTATGCGCCCGATCCTGATGACAACACTGACGACAGTCCTTGCGATGGTCGTTATGGTCTTCAGCCGCGACGCGGCAGCAGAAATGAGCCGCAACATGGCGGTCGTTGTTATCGGCGGCCTGCTGTATGCAACGCTGATGACGCTGTTCATCGTACCGGTCCTCTACGATCTGTTCTTCAGAAGACAGTTGAAGCGGATCAATGTGGATGAGGATGGTGCTGAAGGAGATGCAGGTGTTGCGGCATCGGGTGACAGTGCTGTGGATGCCAGCGATGTGGCGGATCCTAATGTGTGATGGGAATTGATCCTAAGGGGATTCAAAAAAGAGTTCCGGACATATGAACTTGCTTTAAGATA
>OCTX012278596.1_pt1 | contig 12628 bp, 13 predicted proteins | sample 1539691 | NCBI WGS metagenome assembly OCTX01 (sample SAMN02144231, study PRJEB22623) | gut metagenome | biome: sheep rumen | host: Ovis aries | place: New Zealand
CACCAGGTTGAATTCATGAAAGAATTCGAAGCCCAGAACGGTGTCGCTTTTTTTCTGATCTATTATACAAAAGCGGATCTTTTTTATTATCTTCCCTTCAGGCATTTCCTTCCCTTCTGGGAGAGGGCGGAAGAGGGCGGCAGAAAGAGTTTCCGTCTGGATGAACTGGACCAGACCTACATTCTGCCTTCCGAACAGGGCATCATCGTCCCCTATCTGGATATGCTCAACAAAGACCTGCTGGAGCGGGATTGACAACTACGCTCTGTACAGACTATAATTACGTGTCTCACGTTGATGAATTATCACGTTACCATGTTAAAGCGAGACAAAAAAAGTGAGCCGGCTGCCTGCGCACTGCATTGTTTCAGTGAAGAAGGCTGTGCGAACCGGCAGGCTCTTTTTCTTAAGTGAATAGACACCGAAAAGCCGTGACATTACTAGAAAAGGTTAAAGGATAAGGTATACCATGCTGCCCTTCAATAATGATTTACTGCACACACCCGACGGAATGCGGGACACCTACGGCGAGGAGATGGCAAAGAAACAAAGTGTCATCGACCGGATCAAAAACAGGATCCATCTCTACGGCTATGAGGACATTCAGACGCCTGCCATCGAGTTTTACGATGTTTTTTCCAGTGAAGTGGGAACGACCCCCGTCAGGGAACTCTATAAGCTTCTGGACAACGAAGGAAACCTGCTGGTTCTGAGGCCTGACTTCACGCCCTCTGTCGCCCGCTGTGCCGCCAAATATTTTGCGGATTATACTTCACCGATCCGCTTCACTTATTCAGGAAGCGTATTCGGGAATGCCTCCAGCCTTCAGGGGAAGCTCTGCGAAACCACCCAGATGGGCGCCGAACTGATCAATGACGATTCCGTTTACGCGGACGGCGAGATTCTTGCCCTGCTGATCGATTCCCTGCTCCAGGCCGGTCTCACTCAGTTCCAGATCAGTGTCGGCAATGTGGAATATTTCAAGGGGACCTGCCAGGCGGTCGGCCTTGACGCGGATACGGAAATGCTGCTGCGCGATGCTCTCTCCGGCAAAAATTATTATGCCGCCGAGGAGCTGCTCCGCGCCAGGGGCTATGACCGCGGCACGAGAAATCTTTTTCTCAAGGCCAGCCGTTTTGTGAGTACAGAAGAGGAACTCTCCAGATTCCTGACCGATGACATGCATCCCCAGGCGAGGGCTGCCATCGAGCGCCTGATGGAGCTTTGCGGGATCATGGATGCCTATGGCTTCTCAAGATACATCAGCTATGACCTGTCGCTTTTGAGCAAATACCGCTACTATACCGGCATCGTCTTCAAGGGCTATACCTATGGCGCAGGCGACGCTGTCGCCTCAGGCGGACGCTATGACGGCCTGCTTTCCCACTACGGAAAAGACGCGGCCGCCATCGGTGTCATGATCCAGATCGATATGCTGATGGAAGCCCTGCGCAGGCAGAACATTCCTGTGGAAACGGATAAAGACCGCACACGGCTTGAAATCGGCAGCCAGGACCCGCGCGGGCAGATCGCGAAGGCCATGGAACTCCGGAACGAAGGCTGTACCGTTATTTTGACTAAATGACTGCAGGACCGGGATGAGCCGGACTCTTGTTTTGACCAGATGACTGAATGACCGGAGAAGGGCCGGCGTATATAGATCAACGCGGTCCTTCTATGGATGCTCTATTGATGCGGAGTGAGGATACATAATGCAATACCTGACTATTGCCCTGACCAAGGGACGGCTGGCCGGACAGACCATGGAGCTGTTTGAGAAGGCCGGATATTTCTGTGAAGAACTGAAGGACAAAAAATCGCGCAAGCTGATTTTTACAAATGAGGAGCAGAAACTGCGTTTTTTCCTCTCCAAGGGCCCCGATGTGCCCACTTATGTGGAGTACGGAGCGGCGGATATTGGAGTAGTAGGATCCGATATTCTCCTGGAGGAGCAGCGCAGGTGTCATGAAGTGCTGGATCTGGGGTTCGGCAGGTGCCGCATGTGTGTCGCGGGTCCGCCGGAGGCAAAGGAACTGCTCAGACACCATGAGATGATCCGGGTCGCGTCCAAATATCCCAATATCGCCAGGGATTATTTTTACAACAGAAAACGCCAGACAGTAGACATCATCAAGCTGAACGGCTCAGTGGAGCTGGGGCCTATTGTGGAGCTGTCGGATGTGATCGTGGATATTGTAGAGACGGGCTCCACACTGAAGGCCAACAGGCTGCAGGTTTTGGAGGAGGTTCTGCCTGTTTCGGCAAGAATGATAGTGAATCCTGTGTCCATGCAGATGAAGACGGAGAGGATCCGGGAGATGATCGACAGAGTCCGGGATTGTCTGCAGACGGGCGAATGAATAGATGTGGGCGCCGCTCCTGCGGCGGGGAGGTATAAATGCCACGGATGAGAATTATGAAACTGACCAGGGATTCCCGCAGGGAGGCGCTCGAGGCGCTTCTGGGCCGCAGTCCTTCGGGCTATTCCGAATATGAAGAGACCGTGCGCGGCATCATTGACGATGTGCGTGCCCGCGGTGACAAGGCGGTTTTCGAACTTGAAGAAAAATTCGACAAATGTGTCCTCAGCAAAGACACACTGCGGGTCTCTCCGGAGGAGATTGAAGCCGCCTACAAGGAACTGGATCCCGAATTTGTCGAAGTGGTCCGCAAGGCTGCCGCCAATATCCGGTCCTATCACGAGAAGCAGGTCACCCAGAGCTGGATCACAACCGGAGAGGACGGCACGATCCTGGGCCAGAAGGTGACTCCCATTGCGGTATCAGGCTGTTATGTGCCCGGAGGCAGAGCGGTGTACCCCTCCAGTGTACTGATGAATGTGATCCCTGCCAAGGTGGCGGGCGTGGAGCGCATTATCATCGCAACGCCTCCCAATTCCGAAGGAAAGGCGGCGGCAGGCACCATCGTGGCTGCGGATATAGCGGGAGCCGACGAAATCTATAAAGTGGGCGGCGCCCAGGCCATCGCTGCCATGGCCTACGGCACAGAGACCATTCCGCGGGTGGATAAGATTACCGGCCCGGGCAACATTTTCGTCGCGCTTGCAAAAAAGGCCTGCTTTGGCGTGACGGGGATCGACTCTGTAGCCGGTCCCAGCGAAATTCTCGTGATCGCGGACAGCACAGCCAATCCCAGATATGTGGCTGCGGACCTTCTGTCCCAGGCGGAGCACGATCCCATGGCCAGCGCCATTCTGCTGACCGATGACCCCAAGCTCGCCGATGCCGTCGCGGAGGAGATCGACCGTTTCATTGAGGAACTCCCCCGCAGAGAGATCATCTGCCAGTCCATCGAAAACTATGGATTTATTTTTGTGGGCGATACCATTGACGATCTGATCGATGCGGCCAACACCATTGCGTCCGAGCACCTGGAGATCATGACTGCCAATCCTTTTGAAGTGATGCCCAGAATCAGGAACGCGGGCGCCATTTTCCTGGGAAATTATTCTTCAGAACCCCTGGGCGATTATTTCGCAGGTCCCAACCACATCCTTCCGACCAACGGCACAGCGAGATTTTTCTCCCCTCTGGGCGTCGATGCCTTTGTCAAGAAAAGCAGTATTATTTCCTATTCGAGGGATGCCCTTTACAGTGTGCACAGGGATATAGAACTCTTCGCTGAGAACGAGGGCCTCCGGGCTCACGCAAATTCGATCCGCGTGAGATTTGAAGACTGCGAGTGATGTCAGATTCCGCAAAGTCTGTCAGCATAAGAAAAACTGATGGTTTTCAAAAAACAGCAGATTATTCACAGGAGAAAAAAATGAGAAACGCCAGTGTCAGAAGAACTACCGGGGAGACACAGATCCGAATCAGTCTGGAAATTGACGGAAAAGGAAAAGCACAGTTGGGCAACGGGACAGGCATAGGTTTTTTTGACCATATGCTGAATGCATTTACCCGTCACGGGCTCTTTGATCTGGAAATCGAGGCCGACGGTGATCTCGAGGTCGACGGACACCATCTGGTGGAGGATACGGGCATTGTGCTTGGTAACGCGATTAAACAGGCGGTCGGAGACAAGTCCGGGATCCGCCGCTTCGGTTATTTCGTTCTTCCTATGGATGAGGCGCTTGTACTGTGCGCGATCGATCTGAGCGGAAGACCTTATTTCCGCATGGAATTTGAGGGAGAAAAGAAAGGATTCACTTCTCCCATGGTCGGAGAGTTCGACACCCAGCTGGTGAAAGAATTTTTTTACTCCGTATCATATGCCGCGGAGATGAATCTCCATTTCCGGATTTTGTCCGGTGAAAACGACCACCACATCATCGAAGGCATGTTCAAGGCTTTCGGCAAGGCCCTGGACATGGCGACTCAGAAAGACCCCCGGATCGAGGATGTGCTCAGCACGAAGGGCTGTCTGTAAAGCACAGCAGGCATAAGAGGCACAGGAGGAATTACAGAATGAGCAGTGGAAAAGGAATCTATCCTTGTGTATGGCTTCTCAGAGGAAAGGCTGTAAAGGGATTTGATAATGATGAAGCGGTGTCCGAAGATCCATGCGGACTGATCAGATCTTATGTTGAATCGGGCGCGGACGGCGTGATCGTTTTTGACCGTTCCAATGGAGATGCGGAGCACGACGAGGCCATCGACCTCATCCGCAGGATCTGCGAGGAAAACAGTGTTCCCGTGATCGGGGCAGGCAATGTCCGCCGCATGGAAGATGTCAAAAAACTGATCTACGCCGGGTGCAAAATGGCTGCCCTGAACCTGTCCAAAGAAAGCAACAGGGTCCTTGCCCGCGAAGTGTGCGAGCGCTTCGGCAAAGACCGGATCGCCGGCTGTTACAAAACCACTGAGAATCTGGACAAAGAGTGGAAAAAGCTCTCGCCCTGGCTCTCTATGAAAATTCTTCTGGACGGAGAGAACGCGGACCTGCAGCCGGATTCCGACCCTGGCAGCGGGCAGGAAGACGTCTCCATCCCCGAGATCGCCCTGGTCCGGGAAGCGTCTCCGGAAGTCCTTTCATCGCGTCTGGCCATAAACCGGGTGGCCGCCGTATCGGGTGACGGAGTGAACAGCCTGGTGACGGAGGGCGGCGAGGCAGTGAGCAGGATCAAGGATTCTTTCGAGGCCTCCGGAATTGCCATGGAGAAGCACAAAAAGGCCGCTTTCTCCTGGGAGGACTTCAAAAAAGGACCGGACGGACTTCTGCCTGTTGTCGTCCAGGAGGACTCCACCGGCCAGGTTCTCATGGTGGCCTACATGAACGAGGAAGCCTATCAGCTGACCGTAGAGACCGGAAGGATGACCTATTTTTCACGCAGCAGACAGTCCCTGTGGATCAAGGGAGAGACCAGCGGGCACTTCCAGTATGTGCGCGCTCTCTACGGAGACTGCGACATGGATACTCTGCTGGCCCGTGTCGTGCAGATCGGCGCAGCCTGCCACACCGGAAGCCATTCCTGCTTCTTTAACCAGGTGACGGAGCCCAGAATGGGAGCCGGACGGACCGGCTCGGCCACAGATGTGCTGCGTCAGGATTATCAGACCATCGTTGACCGGAAAGAAAATCCCAAAGAGGGTTCCTACACCAACTATCTGTTTGATAAGGGCCTCGACAAAATGCTCAAGAAGCTGGGAGAGGAGAACACAGAGATTATCATCGCTGCCAAGAATCCGGCTGAGAACGAGATCATCTATGAGATCGCGGATTATCTCTATCATCTTGAAGTGGTCATGGCCGAGAAGGGCGTGGACTGGGATGATATTACCAGGGAACTGGTGCGCAGACAGAAAAAAGGCTGATGATACCGGGGAACTGGCGCGCAGACAAAAAAGGCTGATGATACCAGGAAGCTGGTGCGCAGACAAAAAAGGCTGATGACTGCCTGTCTCAGGGCAGATCCGGCGGGAGACAGAGGCAGTGAATCCGTCCCCGCCGGTTCATTTTTGTGATCTGAAAATTAAAGAAAAAACATTTGACAAATCTGATATTGTCTGCTATTTTTACTGAGTATGCCGCTTGATGAGGCTTTTGTGGTCATGTCCGGATTTCTTCCTGATCTGGCAAGGCTCGTGATCGAGTCCTGAATTTCAGAAAAGTGCGGACGGGAACCGCCGGTGAACGGGCTGTCTGGTACTGCAGCGCGGTCAAAAAGCGAAGTTCCCGCACCATCGGACGCATCTGCATCCTTCTCACGGGATGGCAGGCGGAAGAGAGCGGGACGCCGTAATCAGCGAGTTTTTTTAAAAAAAGGAGGTACCTGAAATGTATGCTATTATTGCAACAGGTGGCAAGCAGTACAAAGTTTCCGAAGGCGATGTGATCGATGTCGAGAAGATCGCGGTTGAGGCGGGCTCAGAGGTTACATTTGATAACGTTCTGGCAGTCGGCGGCGAGACCCTCAAGGTCGCAGGAGATGTCGCAGGCGCGACAGTAACGGGAACTGTCATGGAGCAGGGCAAGGCCAGAAAGGTCATCGTCTACAGATATAAGAGGAAGACCGGCTATCACAAAAAGAACGGCCATCGCCAGCTCTTCACACGTGTCAAGATCGACAAGATCAACGCGTAATTTTTGCGGAACTGTTTTGCGGTTTCCGGCGAAAAGGACCGGTGAAAAATGACAGTCGTAGATATTTTCAAAGATCGCGAGGGAAACTACGGGTATTTCGAGTGCTCAGGTCACGCGGATGACAACAGCTGTGAGGGAGAGGACATTATCTGTGCCGCAATCTCCATGCTTGTCATCAACACGATCAACAGCCTTGAAGTGCTTGCCGGGGCGGATATTACCTATGCCGCCGCGGAAGAAGGCGGCCGGCTCAGCTGCCGCTTTGAGACTCCCCCCGATGAAAAAGCTGCGCTCCTCGTCGACAGTATGATCCTGGGACTTCAAAGTGTCAGGGAAAACTACGGAGACGAGTATCTCGTTATCAATCTCAAGGAGGAATGAATCATGATGAATCTGAATCTTCAGTTCTTCGCGCATAAAAAGGGAATGGGCTCCACCAAGAACGGCCGTGATTCCAATGCTAAACGTCTCGGTGCCAAGAGAGCGGACGGCCAGTTTGTCAAGGCCGGCAACATCCTTTACAGACAGCGCGGCACTCACATCCATCCCGGTCTCAATGTAGGCATCGGCGGTGATGATACTCTGTACGCTCTTAAAGACGGCATCCTTCGTTTTGAGCGCTTCGGTAAGTTCAGAAAGAGAGCTTCCGTGCACCCTGTAGAGACAGCAGAGGCAGAGGCTTAATCTGAGCAGGATCGGTGTCGTCCCTTCAGACAGCCGTTGACCGGTTTGTCCGCAGACAAGGGATGATGAAAGATCTATTCTGATTTTCCGGCGGAAGAGATTCCGGCGGGACAGATATCTGTAAATTAGGGAGCTCCGGGCAGAGGATAAGATGATTCTGCCGGGAGCTCTTTGTCTGTTCTTCAGCGCGCGGAACAGGGATACTTTTTTCACAGCAGGTACATTCCTGCGCTCCAAACACACGATCAAAACCGCGCTGTACCGCGCCGCAGGCGCTCTCGCAGCGTTCTTCATATGTGGAGACATACATGTTTATTGATAAAGCCAGAATTATTGTTTCAAGCGGCAAAGGCGGCGACGGCCATGTCTCTTTCCGCAGGGAAAAATATGTTCCCGCGGGCGGTCCCGACGGTGGGGACGGAGGAAAGGGCGGCGATGTTGTATTTGTCATCGATGAAGGCCTGAACACACTGACCGATTTCCGTCATGTCCGCAAATATGCTGCCCAGCACGGCGAGGATGGAAAAAAGAAGAGAATGGCCGGCAAAAAGGGCCAGGATATCGAGATCAAGGTCCCTGAGGGAACCGTGATCAGGGAGGCAAAGACCGGCAAGGTCATCGCGGACATGTCCGGTGACCTGAGGCGCTATGTCATCCTCCGCGGCGGACGGGGAGGCAACGGCAACATGCATTACGCCACTTCCACCATGCAGGCGCCCAAATACGCCCAGCCCGGTCAGCCCTCAAAGACACTGGAGCTTCTGCTGGAGCTCAAAATGATCGCGGACGTAGGACTGGTGGGATTTCCGAATGTAGGAAAGTCCACCCTGCTCTCCATGTCCAGCAATGCCAGACCCCGCATAGCCAACTATCATTTCACGACTCTGCAGCCCATTCTGGGTGTAGTGGACCTGGAGGACGCGAGGAGCTTTGTGATGGCGGATATACCCGGCCTCATCGAGGGCGCCGCGGACGGAGCCGGACTGGGACATGAGTTTCTTGCCCATCTGGAGCGGACCAGAATCCTGATCCATGTGGTGGATGCGGCCGGCTCCGAAGGACGTGACCCCATTGAAGATATCATGGCGATCAACCGGGAGCTTGCCCGTTACAAGATCGATCTCTCCTCCCGCAGGCAGATCGTCGCTGCCAACAAGTGCGATCTGATCCAGCCTTCAGAGGACGAAGACAGCAGTCAGAAAGATCCCGTCGCAGAGATCCGCGCCTATTGCGAGCCTCTGGGAATCGAGGTCTATCCGATCTCAGCCGCCACCGGTCAGGGCGTCAGGGAACTGCTCTATCACTGCAGCAGTGTCCTCGAGGAGCTGCCTTCCGATCTCATTACCTATGAACAGGAATACGACCCCGAAGTGGAACTGGCTGAAGAGACCGAACCCTACACCGTCACCTACGATGCCAAGACCAAAGAATACCTGGTTGAAGGCCCCCGTATCGAACGCATGCTGGGCTATACAAACCTCGAGTCCGAAAAAGGTTTTGTCTTTTTCCAGAAATTCCTGGTGGACAATGGAATCATCGACGAACTCAAGCGCTTAGGATGCAAAGAAGGAGATACTGTGCGCCTGTACGGCCACGGCTTTGAATTTTTTGACTGATGACCGGGCTTTTGCCTGACATTCTTATTGCAATATGTGCGCATGAGTTTTTTCAACGCTTCACGATACAGGATTTCACGTGATCCATGGTTTCATGACCTTGCGCACCGGAGGAAAAAAATATATGCTTACAAGTAAACAGAGAGCCTACCTGACAGGTCTTGCCAATTCGCTCGACCCCATTGTCTCGGTCGGCATGCAGGGAGTTACCCCTGAAATTGTTAAATCCGCGGAAGAAGCTTTCAATACCCATGAACTTGTCAAGGGCACCGTGCAGAAAAACGTCCTCGAGGACGTGCGTTCCTGCGCGGAAACCATTGCGGAGAGATCCCGCGCCGAGCTGGTCACTGTGATCGGCAGAAAATTTATTCTTTACAAGCCCTTTAAGGACAAGCCTGTCATTGTTCTTCCCGTGAAAAAACAGTAAAAAAATGTGCTCTGCCTGAGCGATAAACCCGCCGGCATCTTGAACTTATTGCGTAAACGCATAGAGAGCAGGTATGTCAGGCCAGCCTCGGGAGAGCACGGGCAAGCTCATGGAAGATTCGCCCGGAGGGCGGGAGAGGAGACTTATGGTTTCTGGAATGGAAGACAGACCTGATCTGAGACCTGATCTGAAAGAGGAGAGAAAAGGGAGAAAAATCGGTATCCTGGGAGGAACCTTTGACCCCATACACATGGCCCATCTGATCATTGCCGAAGCAGCATTTGATTCGTTCTCTCTGGATGAGGTTCTCCTCATGCCGTCGGGGCACTCTTATCTGAAGGATGACAGGGAGCAGAAAGTACTGCCTCCCGGGGTCAGGCTTGAGATGACCAGACTGGCCGCGGCTGACAATCCCCATTTTACAGCTTCGGATTTTGAAATGCTTCGGGAAGGCAATACCTATACCAGCGAGACACTTCGGGATCTGCGTGCCCTGCACCCCGAAAATGAATATTATTTTATCGTTGGGGCCGATTCGATCCGGTCAATTCTCACATGGAAAAACCCTCAGGTGATTTTTGACAGCTGTACCCTTCTGGCTGCAATCCGGGAGGACGGTGTGCCGACGGAGGAATTTCTCAAAGCTGTGGACAACCTCAGGTCCGGATACGGCGCCAGGATTCATATACTGGAGATCCCTGCCATCGGAATATCATCGACCGATATACGAAACCGTGTAAAAAGCGGAAGAACTATACATTACCTCGTGCCTGAAAAGGTAGAAAGGTATATAATAGAGACAGGGATATACCGCTGATTCATCAGTCATCATAAGCGCGGATAGGAGGAGGGGTCCTCATTGAAAAGGTACAACAAGGTAGAGCTGATCAGGACGCTGGAGCAGGAGTTGAATTACAAGCGTTTTATCCACACCCTGGCTGTGGCCGGGACTGCGGCATCACTTGCCATGTGCTATGGCGCCAGTGTTGAAAAGGCAGAGCTTGCGGGTCTTCTCCACGACTGCGCGAAATGCATCGATGTGCGCAAAATGCAGAAAATATGTGAAAGGGCAGGTCTTCCGGTCTCTTCTTTTGAGTCGGGCAGCGGATCTCTTCTTCATTCCAAGGCGGGAAGCGTCCTGGCAGAGGAAAAATACGGATGCACAGATCCCGATATCCTGAACGCGATCCGTTATCACACTACCGGACGGCCGGGAATGTCCCTGCTCGAAAAGATTATTTTCGTGGCGGATTATATCGAACCCGGACGCTTTACAGCGAAAAACCTTCCGGAGATCCGTAAGATGGCATTTGAGGATATTGATGAAGCACTGATGAAGATTCTCTATGATACCCTTGTGTATCTCAACTCAACCGGGAATACAGTGGATCCCATGACACAGATGACATATGATTATTACACGCAATTGTATGCGGAAAAAAATACATATGATTGATGTTCTGTGGTTGAACGGCACTATTGGCAGATAATTTGAGGAAAGGGATTTCTATGAGTGAAATGAACGAGAAAAAAGCAGCATCCGAAAACACTGAGTCCGGAAAGGAATATTCCGCAGGACTTGCCAAGATCGCCATTGCTGCTCTTGAGGACAAAAAGGCCGAAGATGTCCGTGTGATCGATATTGCGGACGTTTCTGTTCTCGCTGACTACTTCATCATTGCGAGCGGAAACAACCGCACACAGGTACAGGCTATGGCAGATGAAGTCGAGCAGCGTCTCGGACGCGCCGGTGCCGTGCCCAGGCAGGTGGAAGGCTACCAGGCGGCCAACTGGGTCCTTCTCGATTTCGGCGATGTGATCATTCATATTTTCGATGCGCAGAATCGTCTTTTCTATGATCTTGAGAGAATCTGGAAGGATGGAACCCAGATCAATCCTGATACTCTCTGATCTACCGCTCTCTGACTGACAGAGATATTTTTCTTATTTATCGAAGCTCCCCGGCACAATGCAGAACCTGTGCGGGGGAGCTTTCTGTTATTCTGCACCGGGAAGATTCCAGATGCAGCTGTCACAGAAGGCTTCTGCCCGGAGCTGTAAAAGAAATTTTACTGTTACAGTTGTACGGAATATACGCAGTGATTGTTTATACGGAATATACAAACCGGTCTATTTACTATTCAGTGAAAGACGACTATAATAGTCAAATCATGCATAGTTATAGGAACAGGATATAACCAAAAGTGTGGAATATACAGAAAGACTAAGAAGGGAGATAACTGTGAACTCAAAAGAACAAAAGGCTTCGACTATGGAGGATATGGCAATTGACAGAGAAAAAATCATCATACAGACAAGTATGATCGGAATCGGAGCCAATGTTCTGCTCGCCGCGTTTAAAGCTGTGATAGGTATATTGTCACATTCGATTGCCGTGACTCTCGATGCAGTGAACAACCTTTCAGATGCCCTTTCCTCAGTGATCACGATCATCGGCTCTAAAGTTGCCGGACGCAGGCCCGACCGAGAACATCCTCTGGGGCACGGCAGGGCAGAGTATCTGAGTGCACTGATCGTTGCTTCCATCGTCCTGTACGCTGGTTTTACTTCCCTGTTCGAGTCCGTCAAAAAAATCATCCATCCGGAGATACCGGATTATTCAATAACCTCCCTTGTGATTATCGCGGCAGCTGTTGTGGTGAAAATACTGCTGGGAAGATTTTTTATCAGTCAGGGTAAAAAGGCTCATTCAGGTGCTCTGGAGGCATCCGGGGCAGACGCCTCGTTTGATGCCATTCTATCCCTTTCCGTGCTTGCCTGCGCCATTCTGTTCAAACTCACCGGCTTTTCTCTTGAGGCATTTGTAGGTGCGGCAATTTCCCTTTTCATCATCAAGTCTGGTTTTGAAATGATGACTGACACGCTCGATGATATATTGGGAAAGAGAGCCGATGCGGAGACAGTCCGAAAGATTAAACAGATTCTGACAGAAGAGCCGGAAATCAGAGGCGTCTATGATGTGTTTGTCAACAATTACGGGCCCGGCCGTGACTACGCCTCCCTGCACGTCGAGCTTCCGGATACCATGGACGTAGAACAGGTAGATATCCTGACCAGAAAAGTCCAGAAAAGAGTATTTCTGGAGACCGGTGTAATACTCACCGGTATGGGTGTCTATTCTTATAATACCCGCAGTGAAGAGGCGGGCCGGATCAGAAACAAGGTGATGGAACTTGTACTCAGACATGAGTGGGCGCTTCAGCTGCATGGTTTTTATGTGGACATAGAGAAAAAAGAAATGCGCTTTGATGTTGTCATGAGCTTTGATATTGATCCCAAGGTGGGCATTGAACAGATCTGCGGGGAGGTTCAGAAGGAGTTTCCTGATTACAAG
>OCTX011823256.1_pt1 | contig 12627 bp, 6 predicted proteins | sample 1539691 | NCBI WGS metagenome assembly OCTX01 (sample SAMN02144231, study PRJEB22623) | gut metagenome | biome: sheep rumen | host: Ovis aries | place: New Zealand
GACTTTATACTAGTTGAGTAATTAACTATCTTTCTTTTATCTAAATCTCCTTTATAGAACAATTGAATAGATTTACTAATTTTTACAGGATTAATTTTTTGATCATGAACTAACTGGTTAAGTCTTTGGATTGAAATATTCAAATACTCAGCAGCTTCTGCAGAAGTATATACATCTTTCATTAATTCCACTACTGTTTCTCGTTCCATAAATATACCTCCTCCTTACTAAGATATTGTATCTTAGCACTTGATAATCATCAAGAGAAACAATGGATTAACATTAACCTTTTTGTGCTGATGAAATATATCCGCCAATGTCATTTTTAGCAACTTTAAGCTCTTATCGATTTACTCATTTGGGGTTCCAGGGATTCCCTGGGTGGGGTGAGGCTATCTGAATCCATTGCTTGCTAAGATAGTGTATCGCTCCTGGTATCTTCTTTGAAGTTATGATCTGTTTTCTTGACCTTCTCAAAAAAATCACCGTGTTTGAATTCTTTTTGGATAGAGATTATGGGGATATTTTTCAATCCCTAATCTTGTTTTCAGATCATCGTTTACATCTTTTCCATACTTTGGAGGAGAATCCTTGACATGATATTGTGTTAAGTTTTGTTGAATTGTCTTTGTTGCCAGGCGTCCGGCTCGATCATTATCCAGATGCAAAACGATGGAATTCACTTCCGGAAAATCTCTTAAAAACTGTTCCAGCGCTATCGGTGTTTTACAGGAAATCTTTGAATCGTTTCGTGGAATCTGCACACCGCCCAATGATAAAATATGAATTGTTTCATAATCTTTTTGATACAACTTCATCAAAGAAGCATAGGATAAAACATCAATGGATGCTTCACAAACATGAACAATATTCGTTGGATTTTTAGCCTGTAAAAGAAAAGAAAATGCCTTATTACTTCCAAACGAATCGCCTTTATAATCGTTATGAATCCCTCGTAAATTTATATATTTTGGAATTGGTTTTTGATGATCAAACCCAACAAAGGCAACCTGTTTATACACATGTCCTGTATCTATATTTTTAAAAACAGATTGAAATATCAACTCTTTTTGAATACAATTTTGAATCAATTTTTCATCGATACCCCGGCTTTTTAAATAGGCAACAGCTTCAAAATTGTTTTCATCTTTTTGTGGAAAGAGAAGATTTCGCTCTTTTGGTTTTGGATGCTCTTTTGTATCCTCCCATACAATATCTTTTGAAAGATTTTGCAGATGTTTGACCGCTTCTTTAAAAGAATAACCATCCACCTTGATAAAAAAATCCAATGCAGATCTTCCACCAATACCGACAGACTGCCAATGCCATAGTCCATTGGAAATATGAAGACTATCATGATCCCGAATACAAAATGTATTTCGGGAAATCTTTTTTAATCGATCCGGTTCTGCATGAAGCAGGTAAGATAACAGATCCATTTTTTTCAATTCTGCCAATTTCTCCGGTTCAATAAACATTCCTTTCACCTCCTGTTTTTCGATGATGGTTAAAAACTATTTCACGAAAAAAAGGCCATAAGCTTTTCAACTTATGACCTTATTCATGAATTCTTTTAAACTGATTTTTATTGGATTTGGTCTTTTAATTTTTTTGCCGGTTTAAATTTCACAACCTTAGAAGCCGGAATATCAATCTCTTCTTTTGTCATTGGATTAATTCCTTTTCTGGCGGCTCTTTCTGTAATCTGAAAGATTCCAAAGTCAGAAATAGAAACTTTTTCACCTTCCGATAAGGCTTTGGTAATTTCTTCCAATACCGTATTTACAGCAACCGTAGCATCTGCAATGGTTGTTGCCTGTGCATCCTTAACCGCTTCAATCAAATCTTTTTTTGTCAGCATTTTATCCTCCTAAATTCACTTTTCAAATACAAAAGATGATAAATAAATCGGTAAACATTGTATATCTTTGTCTTTCGATATGTCTTTGGTATGAATAATATAACGATTCAAAATTCGACTGGAAAATTTCTCATAAAACATATCAATAGAGGTGTGTTTTCTATAGTTAGATGATTTTACTTCAATCGGACAGATTTTATTCTTTTTGGATAAAATAAAATCGATTTCATAATTCTTCCTTTGTTCTTCATTGGTAAAAGTATAATAAAACAATTCATTCCCTGAAGAAACTATAGCCTGTGCCACCGCATTCTCATAAAGATATCCGAGATTGGCCGATAATTTATCCATTAACAGTTTTTCATAAATGATATTTTCTGTAAAGTTTTTATCTTTGAATTGCATCGTTACAAACAACCCGGTATCTGCCATATACAATTTATACTGATCTAAATCTATATTGGCAGACAATCCGACATTTGGATTGTTACAGTGATAGGCAACATTTACAACTTTTGAATCTTTCAATTCCGATATCAAACTTAAAATTGTATCCTCTTTGACCTTATAAGATTTTATAATTTTTTTGGTTTGAAATCCCTTGGCTTTTGTATTCAACTGGGAAGGAATCGCTTCAAAGATCATTGCCAATCGACCTGTGGAATCAATCTTGCGAAAATCATCTTCATAAAGATTGATAATATCTCGCTTTACATCATCAACTTTTTTAAAATTATTCGTTCGAATATATTCATACACGGCCTGAGGCATACCTCCAACCAGCATATAAAGTCTAAACTGCCGCATCAATTTACGGTTCAAATCGTCCCCAAGTCTTTTTTTCGATTGAAATACGGTTCGTAAAAGGTTCATCGTCGAATGATCCCCAAGCGCCCATAAAAATTCCTCATAATCCATTGGATTCATTTGTATCTTTCGCTCTTCACTTGGAATCAAAATATCCTTGACGTTCTTCTTTATGGAAATGAGGGATCCTGTTTCAATATAATCATATCGGCCGTCTTTTACTAAAGTTTTGATAGCTTGTCTGGCTTTTGGACATAACTGAACCTCATCAAAAATAATCACAGAATCCCGTTCCCTTAATTCCACCTGATAATATAATTGAAGAGTAGTAAAGAAATAGTTCAGATTGGACATATCATCAAAAAGACTCCTTATATCATTTCCAACAACAGAAAAATCAATCAATATATAAGAGGCATATTCATTCTGCGCAAATGTTTCCGCAATGGTAGATTTTCCGACACGTCTGGCACCCTCAATCAATAATGCAGTTCTGCCATTCGATTCCTCTTTCCATTTTTTGATCTCATCATATATCTTTCTTTCAAACATTTTTAATCCCTCTTTCTTGCCTAGATAATAGCCAAATTTAAAGGCAAAATCAAGCCAAGGGACAAAAATCGAAAAACTTTAAACCCCAAAAGCTCCAATTTTCGAAAAACTTTGAACCCGTAAACCTCCAAAAATCGCACTTCATTTTAAACTTCATCTTGTTGGACCGAGTTCTCACGAGGTGTTTCCAAATTCAAAATCACAGATTCGCATTCCTTTTCCAGCTTTTCATACTGCTTTCTAATGCCGTAAAGTTCCTTGAGATGAAGATTGATATTCTCAATCTCTGCCTCAAGTTTTTGTTTTCGTTCCAATCGGATCTGTTTTTGTTTTTCATATTGTCGAATCCTTTTATCAATTTCTTTGATCAAACTATTTTCCTCCTAATTTCATTCTGTGCTATTAAAGCGATTAAAACTGTGATTTAATCTTTATCCAATGTACAAAATTCCGATTTCGGGATTTTTAGCTGTTTTTCTGGAATTTGTTCCGATTTCGGAATTTCTATCTGCACAGTTCTTTTCTCGATTCCTTTTCCGGTTCTTCCTGTTCCTCGATATCCACAACATCATTCTCTTTGGAATCCAGTCTGAGTTCCATCGTTAACTGATGCAGTCGCTTTTCTTTGTGCTGCAGGGATTCTTCCTGCTCAAAAGGCTTATCCACTTCTTCCTTGGCAATTTCAAACTGTCGTTTCAGGGTCTGCAGTTCGATCTTGGCTTCTTCGAGTTCCTTATCCATATTGGACAGGGCATTGTTCAATCTCGTGATATTTCCAAATTTATCATTTCCCAATGTGATCGTATGATTCTCTGTTCCTGACAAAGACAGCTTGTATTCAACCATAAAACTGTCAAAGCTGCAGTACAGATCAAACCCACGATATTCACCGATCCTGACCGGCTTGGCCGACATGATCGATCGTCCTGTCTCCAATAATTGTTTACCGGCTTCTGCCTTATCTGTAATCCTTCGTCCCTGGATCTTCATACCGCTGAATTCCTCCGATACCGGGAATTGATTTCGCTGCTGAATATCTTTCTCAAGATGATCGATTCGCTGCGCCTGTTTCTGGATCGCATGCGGATAGTATTTTACGATACGGTCCTGTAGCTCATACTTTTGATTCAGATAGCTGCTCTTTAAAGTCTGTAACCGGTTGACCTCAACTTCCAGGTTGCATCGTTCCATGATTCGCTCATCCCCGCAGGCAATGGCCTTGATCTCGGCATAATTCAGTACGGTTTCATCCACTTCCTCCATCGTTCTCTGCGGTGTCTTTGAAGTAAAAACCTGTGAAATAAAGGTCTGTTTCTTCTCGATGGTCTGATACAGATAGCTGTCAAACGTTCCCTTGGTAATATACCGATAAATATACACATCCTCATTCTGATTTCCTTGACGGACGATACGTCCTCGTCTTTGTTCCAGATCCCGCGGTCGCCACGGACAGTCCAGATCATGAATCGCAATCAATTTATCCTGAACATTGGTTCCGGCTCCCATCTTGGAGGTGGAGCCATTGATGATACGCACATCGCCGGCCCGTACTTTGACAAACAGATCCTGCTTCTGTTTTTCATTCTTGGCAATATGGACATGCTGTACCTCCTCAGCCGGCACACCTCTTTCAATCAGTTTATTACGGACATCATCATATACATTGAATCCGTCCTGTGTCGGTGTGGAAAGATCGCAGAACAGGATCTGTGTGAGTTTCTGCTCCTTGTTTTCTTCCCAGATTCGATAGATATTTTCCACACAGGCATTGACCTTGCTGTGAGGATCATCGGGTAATAGAGGATTCATCAAGCGTTGATCCAAAGCCAGTTTTCTTCCGTCATTGGTCACCTTGAGCATATTGTCCGTCTGTGGATCGACCTCACGGTTATGGATCTTTTCGGAACGTTTTGCCAATCCATCGACCATGTCTTTCTGTGCCTGTGAGGCTTCCACACTGATCACTTCGTAATGGGCATTGGGAACAGGCAGGTTGATCATATCGGCGGTCTGGATATCTGCCACTTCCCGAAACAGGGTCATCAGTTCCGGCAGATTGTAAAACTTGGAAAAGCGAGTCTTGAACTGGAACCCTTTGCCATCCGGAGAAAGCTCCATAGCGGTCACGGTTTCTCCAAAGGTGGAAGCCCAGGCGTCAAAGGATTCCAGGCCATACTGTTTTAAAGTATCCGGTTGAAGATAGCGCTGCATGGTGTACAGTTCCTCCATCGAATTGGATACCGGTGTTCCGGTCGCAAAGATCACACCCCGATTCTTAGTCTTTTCATTCAGATACTGTGTCTTCATATGCAGATCGGAGGCTCTCTGGGAATCGGTCTGTGAGATACCCGATACATTGCGCATCTTGGAGTAGAGAAACAAGTTTTTGAACAGATCGGCCTCATCGACAAACAGCTGATCGATCCCCAGTTCTTCAAAATAGATCAGATCATCTTTTCTTGTGGAATCATTCAGTTTTTTCAGCCGGTCCCTCAGTTTCTTTTGCGCCAGCATCATCTGCTTGATCGTATAGCGCTCTCCGTTGTTTTCCTTTAACTGCCGAATGCTTTCCGTGATATCCTGAATCTGATCTTCGATCATCTGCCGTTGACGATCCGGCGAGATCGGGATTCTGGAAAACTGACTGTGTGTCACGATGATCCCGTCCCATTCTCCGGATGCGATCCGGCCAAAGAACTTTCTCCGGTTTTCTTTGCTCAGATCCCTGTTGGTAGCCACCAGGATATGCGCCGCCGGATACAGCGTATAAAAATCAGAGGCAAAGTCATTGATGATGTTATTGGGAACGGCATACATGGGCTTGGTACACAGTCCCAGTCGCTTGCTCTCCATACCGGCTGCGATCATTTCAAAGGTCTTTCCGGCACCAACCGTATGCGCCAGTAACGTATTGCCCCCATACAAAATTCGGGCTATCGCATCTCTTTGATGTTTTCGAAGGGTGATCATGGGATTCATACCCGCAAACCGGAGATGACTGCCGTCATAGGTTCGATTCCGGATCGAATTGAACTTTTCATTGTACAGATCTGTCAGCTTTTCTCTGCGGATCGGATCCTTCCAAATCCATTCCGAGAAACGGGCCTTGATCAGATCCTGTTTACCCTGAGCGATGGCCGTTTCCTTTTTATTTAATACACGGATCTCTTTTCCTTCTTCATCATAGGTCTTGTCAAAGATCTTCACATTTCTCAGATTCAACGTATTCTCGATGATCTTATACGCATTGATCCGGTGTGTTCCAAACGTCCGGTTTGTTTCGATCCGCTGATCACTGGATTTACCGGAGATATACCATTCTTCCGTGGTCGCCGTATAATAGACCTTGATATTGTATTGCTGCCATCTGGGGGTCTGTAAAAGATCAAAGATGAATTCCCGATAGATCTCCGGCGGGATCCAGGTCGTTCCCAGACGGACGGAAATATCACCGGCCTTGATTGGCTCCGGCAGCACTTTCTCCAAAGCTTCTACATTGAACCGATACCGTTCATCCTGATCCGCTTCCTGTCGCGCCAGGGCCAGTTTCTGACGGATATCCCCGGATAGATAGGCATCGGCGATTTCATACACCGGCTCTCCGTTTTCTAATTTCTGTGCCGGATCTGGATAGATAACACCCTGCAACTGCCGCACCAGATCATCTTTATCAATTCCGGTCAGTGCCTCCATATACGAAAAATCAATTTTTCCTTTTTCGGACACACTCAGGATCACCGCTTCTTCCGGACTCTCGACATGATCGACCGGTTTGTTAGGACGAATGGTACGCTTGGTAAAGATATCGGACTTCCGTTCCAGACTTCCATCTTCTTTTATGATCTCCAATGAACATAAAAGAGAATACGAACTATCATCCTCAAAGGCCTGCCGGGTAGCCCGGCCATGAAGCAGGCCATACTGTTTCTGATAGGTGTCGTATCGTTGGTTCAGCTCCTGCTGTTTGGATCGAATGGAAGATTCGTCCGCATCCTGTACCTGAAGTTCGATCAGTTCTCTTAAGGTATCCCGTAAAGGGATCAGTGCACGAATCCGATCTTCCTGGCTTTTTGGTCGGTGAACTTCGCTCAGAGATTCATTTTCTTTATAACAGATCACGCCATTCTGGATACAGTAGCTGAAGTTTCGAAGTTCCGGATCCACATTCAATGATGGGGTATGGATATCTACCGATTCTGTATCACGTTCTTCCGATAATTGTATGGACACCAGAGTCGTATCAAGAAGAGTCCTCAGATTACTATCCTTTTTAGGGACATAAATTCTTTGAGGGCCGAAAGGACCGGATACATTCTTTGGCTCTGCCAGGATCATCTCCGGATGCTCGATAAAGTAGCGGTTGGTCTGGACCGGAAATGCCTGTCGTTCTCTTTCTTTATTTTCATAAAACTCGATTTGTTTTTCCGTATCTACCCAGTCGGGTAGTTCTTCTTTTTCACGGATCGAATGCCGCTTCTGAAAGAACAGAAGATCGGAATTGACCGTGGTTCCGGCTTCTTTTGAGAAGGTGTCGTTGGGTAATCGAACACCACCCAACAGGTCACAATGTCTGGCCAGATGTTCCCGCAAACGGGTGTCGGCCTTATCCATCGTTCCGGTGGACGTAATAAAAGCCAGGATCCCTCCCGGCCGTAGTTTATCGATCGTCTTTGCGAAAAAATAATCGTGAATCAGAAAATGAAGTCGATCATACTGGGGATTCTGCACCTGGTAGTCTCCAAAGGGAACATTCCCTATGGCAACATCAAAACTGTGGTCCGGCAATGCAGTTTCCTCATAGCCTTTAATCTGAATATCCGCTTCCGGATAGAGTGCTTGGGCCATCTTTCCCGATAATGGATCGATCTCTACGCCATAGAACTGCAGATCCATATCCTCCGGTTTTCTGGAAAAGAAATTTCCAATACCGCACGATGGTTCCAGAACAGTACCGGCAGAAACGCCAAAATCACGCAGTTTGGAATAGATCGCATCGATCAATACAGACGGTGTATAAAAAGCTGTCAAAGTTGATTCCATTGCACTCTGATATTCTTCCGGTGATAAAAGATTCTTTAACTCATTTCGTTCGGTTTCCCAGGTTTCTTTGGACGGATCAAAGACATCGGCCAGAGCTCCCCAGCCGGTATAAAGCCGCAGTTGATCTTTCTCTTCTTCGCGGGCAGGCCGCTTTTCTTCTTCCAGGGAACGCAGAATACGGATGGCTTGAAGATTGTCGGCACATTTTTCTCTGGCACTTCTAGGATTTGTCGGATTTTTTGATATGGTTTCTTCCGATGGCTCTGCCTTGAATTCGGCTTCTTGGATCTTTTCAAAAGGAGAAAAAAGAGATTCTTCTTTATCCTGTAGCAGATCTTCTCTTGTATAGTCTCTCTGGATCGTATCCAGCCACTGGCCGGCAAACGTATCCAGTTCTTCTTCCAGTTCCGGATTCAGGACCAGATCGTTTTCCATCTCCACTTCTTGGTAGATTCCCAGATTGTCCTGCTGATAGGTGCGGGCAGAGAGCGTATGTGCCTTCATATCGATCACAAATTCCATATCCGGATCGGCCATACTGTCACCATCCTGTTCATAGTAGCTGGAGATGGCTATACAATCCTCATCGATCCATTCGATCGTGACAGGATATCTATGTGGTCCTCCATTAAAATGAAGAATATCTGCATCCTTTGTCAAAATCTCAGGTGCTATCTTTTGAAGCTTCCGGTAGTTTTCTTTCTGTATTCTCTCTGGCTCTGCATCTATTTTCGTATCCAGCACCCATGCCCGGTTTGGTTCAAATATATAGCTGTTTCGTGCATCCCGGCGAAGACATCTTTCAAACTCATTTCGATCGATCTCTATCTGTGTATTCACATCGGAGATAGAAGGATACGGTTCCATATAGACCTTGTCTGTATCCACCAGTTCAATCGTTCCATATAACTGTTTTCGCTCGTATTCGATAAATACAAAGTCTCCCGTATGGTAATGCGGAGGTTCCGTCAAAACTTCACTACGATACGACATCTGTATTTCGCTTCCGATTGTCAGATTGGATTCCTGCCCTCGGGCATAGAGATAAGCCAGATCTTCCCGCAAAACTTCAGCCATCGTGATCCATTTGGAATTTTCTCCTTCCTCAATAGTCTGATTCAGTTCCTTGATCGTATCCTGTAAAGCCCCAATATCCCGTAAGCCGGCAACAAACTGTTCATGGATCTCCTCTTCATTCAGATTGCTGAAACTATCTTGAAAATCATAAGGATCCACTTCCCGGTAAAAGGGAATCAGCAGAGAAACAATCGATTGTTCCAGATTCAAGCAGGTGACATACGGTTCTTTTCGTGGTTGACGCTGTACATGGAACTGCGTATACGTTCCCTGGTCATAGCTTTGCAGATCGAAGAGTAGATCCTTTTTTACTTTTTGATCCTTTTCATCCTGTGGCTTGCTCAGGGCAACCAGGTCGATCACATGATGCAAAGTTTCCGGCCATTTCAATAAATCCTGGATATCCGATATTTCAAAATCGCCCTTTCCAAACCGATAAGGACGAAGTTGACTGAAATCAAGTCGATAGAAATAACGATGTATATTCTGAGCCAGGATCGAGCGTTCATAATCTTTTAGATGTGATTTTTCCGGTTCACTGAGAAAACGATCCTGTTTATATAAAGTATCCAGCCGTTTTTCCACTTCCGGCCATTTCAGGAAAACAGAAGCATAAGGCCGATGCAGGCTTCGACTATAGATCTTCAATCCATTTCTGTCAGAGTCGTGAAACGTACTTCCACTCCATCCCCAGGCATCTTTCAAAAATTGGATCCGTTCCTTCTTATCCGTATGGTTACAGAAAAAGGAATAGGTCTGGATCTTTTGATGTTCATGATAGGAATGAAGGATCGTGGCATCGATCTGATCCTGTGTGGCAAAATAACCGTCTGCCTGGGTCAGTTCTTCGGTTGCTTTCAAGGGTTCCCGGTAAGACTCCAGGTCTTTTACCTCCGCAAGAATTTTTTGCGGACTGTGATGCCTGTATCGCAGTCGTTCCGGTTCTCTCTGTATCAGATCTACACAATCCTCCACTTCCCGGATGATCCTGGCACGAAGATCCGGAAGTCGCAGTTGCATTTGAATCTTCTTCGTTCCTTCAGGAAATCCCATAAGATAATCATTCTGCAGAGTTTCCAGATAGGGATCGTCTTTTTGAAGATCCAGATCCTGTACCATATACCATAGATTTTCACTGAGGCGCTGATAGCGGTGATCTTCGATCTTATCCAGTTCTGTTTGAGCAAGATAACGGCCATCCTTAATAAGCTGTTGAATCATTTCAGCCGCCTGCTCCCAGGAAAGAACACTTTGGATCGTTGCCGTCTTGGCACTTTTGCCATAGCCGATCGTAACACCTCTTTCATCCCAGGAAACGGCCACCTGTTGTCGTCCAATCAACAGTCCCAGTGTGTCGCGGGAACAGGCATGTTGGATAAATGTACTGTTTTCTTCCAAGGAACGTTGCAATGCGATCTGATCGGCAATCTCCCATCGTTTTTCCGGTTCCAAAGGGATCGAGCGTAAAGCTGTATCAATGAATTGCTGTGGCACCGATAAATCCGGCGACTCCGGTTGATCCAATTCCGTATCATTCCATTCCATGTCAAACAAAGATAACTGCTGATCCTTTAAGCTGGGAACCGGTTTGATCGGCGGTTCCACAAAAAAAGCAGGATCGTCTCCTGCCTGTATGGTTTCTTCTTTGGTTTCTACCGATAGATCAGTTCGGTTTTGAGGATCTCGTCGATCTCCCTCTCGATTTGATACATCTTCTGTCCCCACAGGATCGGATCCTCTTTCTTGAGTTGTTCGGTGATCCCGTCCTTTGTCTTGAGCTGGTTCATCAACTGTGTTTTTCGTTTCTGGGCTGTCTGTTCGATCTCCATCAGATGTTGATTCAGACTCTGATCCATCAAATATTCCTGAAACAAATAATTCCGATGTTCCTTCAGAAACTGCCTTCTCATCAATCCGTATTTCCCAGGTTGAACCTCGTTTTCCGGTTTCAATGTCAGATTGGGAAGCAACACGTCCCCGTGTTGTCTGTATTCGATTTTCATGTGATCCGCTCCTTTCTTCATCTTCATTATGCACATGCATCGATTGACTTTCCAATGTGCGATCTCTTTGTAGAGCCAGGACTTCTTTATGGATTTCCCGGATCAATGTCTGTGTTGTGTTCTGCCAATTGACTCCAAATGCTTTAAAAGCCAGGGAAGTATCTAACCATTGGATAGAATCCAGGCTTTCGGCCTCGATATAATCAAACGCATAGATACCGCATCGGGATAAGGCAGAGAAAGCCATGCTGTTGAAAAGAAGATCCGTCATCATGTGATCAAGTTCTTCTTCGGATAAAATGCTTAGTTTACTGTCAGTTTTAGCAAAATGCATATCATTCAACAATGAATCTTTATTTTGTTCTGTTACGATGCGAGAACATTCCAGAATCGTCCCTGCCAGTGTGGAACCTTTAACTCCATATGCCCTATCCAAATGCTCCTTTACATTGTCGTACCGATTAGAGGGTACATCCCATATGGGTGGTTTCACTGATTTTACCTTTCCCGGGCGGGTATCCGAATAATCAAAATAAAACTTTAACCGTGTACGGTTGGTATAATCCTCATCAATAACCGCAATTCCTTTGGCTCCTTTTTGAATCCACAATCCATATCGGCGATTCCACTGTTCCATTTCCAGAACAGCCGTTGCCTCCGGTTTCTGGGCATAAACCAGCGCCATTTCCGTAAAGGGCAGACGATAGTTCCGGCAGACCGATCGTAAAAACTGTCCCCAGGTTTGTCCGTCTTTTCGGATCTGATCCACGGTTTCCTGATACAGAACTTGTGTCAGTTCCATTCTCGTAGTCATAAATTCCTCCTTTCTCTGGACCAAGCTGCCGTTTTTCAGCAGCTATGTAATAGATGGAAAAGAGGATATAAAAAATGTGATCTCTCTATCCAGTTTCTGGAATGGAAATCACATCGAAAAATTTTTAATACATCATACAGGCAAATATTGATCGAGAGCTTGACTTTACTTCATTTTAAAGGCTGCTTTCGCAAATTCGTCATAATCTTTGACAAAAGTAAAAGGATCATATTCCCCATAAGCACTGGGGCGGGTGACCGTGATCAAATGCACTTCTTTTCTAATTTCTTTATGAGTAGGTAACACATCATCAAGCATCTCAACCATGCGATTTCTTATCAATATAATTATATTAAATATAGATAGCTATTGGGATAATCATAATAACCGGGTTAGTAATTACAGTTTTAATACCATCATCACCCACAAACTGACTTAATGATGGATCTGAAAACATTTTTTGAAATTCTTCC
>OCTX011961315.1_pt1 | contig 12623 bp, 16 predicted proteins | sample 1539691 | NCBI WGS metagenome assembly OCTX01 (sample SAMN02144231, study PRJEB22623) | gut metagenome | biome: sheep rumen | host: Ovis aries | place: New Zealand
CCTCCCTCACTATTTGCTCCTACCTCACCTCCCTCCGCTCCTTCTATGAGTGGGCAGAGCGGGAGAAGCTCTATCCTAACATTGTGAAGGGAATCAAGAGCCCGAAGAGGAAAAACAAGTTTGTGAAGCAGCACCTCACCGATGGGAAGAGCGGGGAGCTCCTCCAATACTTTCAGAAACGCTCCCTCAGGGATTATGCCATAGTAAACCTTATCCTCAGAACAGGGCTCCGCACTATTGAGGTGGTGAGAGCCGATGTGGGGGATATCACTTACAGAAGCTTTGAGGACAAGAACGGCAAGGAGGTAATGAGGAGAGTTCTCAGAGTGTGGGGCAAGGGCAAGGAGGAGAAGGATGATTTTGTAATCCTCACCGATAAGGCTTTCAATCCTCTTAAGGACTACCTGAGCACCCGCCCGAAGGCAAAGGATATTGAGCCTCTCTTCGTATCGGATTGCTACGCTGTGAGCGGTGAACGCCTCTCAACCCGCACGATTAGCGGGATATGTAAGAGCGGGCTCAAGGCTATAGGCTTGGATAGCTCAGAGTACACAGCCCACTCCCTGAGGCACACCACAGCCACCACCATACTGAAGCACGGAGGAAGCCTTGATGAGGCTCAGGCTGTGCTCAGACACACCTCTCCTGAGACTACTCAGATATACCTTGAGAGCATAAAGGATGAGAGCCGTTTGGAGCGGAACACAGAGGGGCTCCTTGATGAAGCCTTCTAATCAGTAAACAAGTAACAAAGTAAACAAGTAATATAGTAATACGATGGCACAAGAAGAACAGAACACAATGGGGGAGATAGTTTCCCCCTTCAGGAGCGAGGAACTAAGGAAACAGATGGAGAAGAGCCTCAGGCGGATGGGATACCTCTCAGAAGGTGAGGAGTGCCCTCCCTGTGGCTATGAGCTCAGAAACAGGGAAGCTTTCAGGAGCCTCATCAATCCCGATGAGGACAAGGGGCTTGTAGTGGCTACCCTCTTCTTCCTGTGGCTTGCAAGGGAAGCATATCAGTATCAGGGGGGCTTTGATACTCTCTCCTTCACTAAGAAGGTGAGGGATTACCTCTCCACCTACGACCTCCCCACCGCAACCGACAGGGGCAAAAAGAGCCTCTCTGAGGGGCTTGGGAAGAGGAAGGCTGAGGAACTGATGAACGGAGTGAGAGAAATCTTCACAGAGGAGGACTTGAAGCGGGTGGAGGACTTCATAACGCTCCACCGAATCAAGGTGCAAAACATACTCCTTGAAGAGATACTCCTCTACCTCTCAGACTACCTCCTTGAGGGCTCCGATGGCTATATAGGGGAATACGCTCAGAGCAAGGGCTACAGCCCGAAGAGAAAGAAGCTCAACAAGGAGGACAAGGAAGCAATCCTGAGCACCGCTGCGGTGATATGCTTCCACATTGAGCACATAATCCTCTCAGGTGCCTTCCTTGAGGGTGGTGAGGAAAACGTTTTCCCACTCTCCTCCGAGACTACCGAAGGGGGCTACTGTGAGAGCTTCGCAGAGGAGGTGTGGCAGTACTTTATCCCTACCATAATGCGGGCACTTGATATTTACTCCTATACACTCCTTCAGGGCTACACCGAGGAGGCAATAGAGAAGATAAACACCGAGGCGGACACACAGGAAAGCAAGATACAGGCAAGTAAGAATGAGGATATCTCCCGCCTCTCCCGCAAAGCCACAGCCGAGAGGGTGATGGGGAGCAAGTTCAAGGAATACGCTGAGGGATGGTAACCGAAAAGGAGAGGCTCTTCAATAGTTTCAGCCTGTGGCAGCTTGCTTCCCGCTTCGGGAAAATGCCTACAGAGAAACAGAAGAAGGAAGCCTATGAGAGATTAGGCGATGAAACCACCTTCAGAGGAAGCTTCTTCCTGATGTACCTTGAGGAGATAATAGTGAGGGATGAGTTTGAGAAAGTGAAGGAGAAGAGAATCAGTAAACAAATAATAAAGTAATATAGTAACCTATGGCAGACACGCTCAAAGATTTCAAGGAATACACTCTATATCCCGCCCTGTGGGGCTCTATAGATGTAGCCTTCAACTGTCCTCCCTTCAATATGGATTTCAGGCTCCGAGGGGAGAAATGGGTATCCCCGAAGCACCGCAGCGGTGAGGAATCACACACCGACAGGAGAGGGGAGCAAACAGTTATCAATAGGAAGAAGCCCCACCTCCTCAGAGATTGGAGCGAGGACAGAGCCGTTTCCCTTGTGGATTTCACCATAGAGAAGAAGGGCTGTGATTTCCTTGAAGCTCTCAAGTACCTTGCTGAGTGCTGCGGTCTCACCCTCCCCGAAGCTGACAGCGAGGAATACAAAGCCTATGAGGAGAGACAGAAGAAGCGGGAGAAGGCACAGGAGCTCTTCACCGCAGCCCTGTACGATGGGAGTAACTCAGGGGCTCAGGAGGTGCTCTCCTACCTCAGGAACTCCCGAAGGTGGACTGATGAGGAGATAAAGGAGGCGGAGCTTGGATACATTGATGAGAGCCTCTATCCACGCCTCAGGGGTATAGGGGAGGAGCTCTTCTCAGAAGTGGTGTATCCCTACAAGCCCGACAGCGAGGGCACCGATACACTCACAGCGGGCACCACCCACCGCCTCACTATTCCCTTCAGGAGTGGCAGTAGGCTTCAGGGCTTCAAGGTGAGGAATATCCTCTCCCGCAATCCAAAATACAAGTATCTCAACAGCAAAGGGCTGAAAGTTACTGAGGGCTTCCTCTACATAACCTCAGGGCACACCGATATCACGGTAGTAGAGGGAGAACTTGATGCACTACACGCTCAAATCAAGGGAGCGGAGAATGTAGTAGCCACAGCGGGGAGCGGAGTGAAGGAAGGACAGCTACAGGATGCAATCAGGCGGGGTGTGAAGCGTATCACCCTCCTCTTTGATAACGATGAGCGGGGGAGGGGCTTTATACAGCCCTCAGCCGAGAAGATAACCGCTCAGGGGCTCTCCTGTTTTGTCTCCTACCTCACCGAGGGGAAGGATACTGATGAATACCTCAGCACCCACACCCTTGAGGATTGGAGGAAGATGGTGAACACCTACTCAGAGCCCTTCTGTGTGTGGCAGCAGCAGCAGACAATTAACCGATACGCTGATATATGCAACTCTCAGGAGGGTATCCTCACAATGAAACAGAGGGAGGACTTCCTGAGAGAGATGGTGGACTTGATGAACGCCCCCACCACCGCAGCAACAGACAGAGAGCTCCTGAGGACAAATCTCTCCTACAATGCCGAGAGCCTCAAGATAGACCTCTCAGAGCTCAAAGAGTATGCCGATAGGGAATATTACCGAAAGGAGGCAAAGAAACGCTCAGAGACCGCTCAGAAGGCTTCGGATGAGATTTCCCGACTGATGGGAGAGGGGAGGACTGACGAAGCCCTCAAGGTGATGAGAGAGACCTCTTTCACCCTTCAGGCTCAGGATAAGGCAACGGTGTACGCTCAAGCCTTCTCAGTATCCACGCCCGCAGAGTATGAGAAGCTTCTCTCCACGGTGAAGGATGGTATCCCCACAGGCTACACCTTCAGGAAACAGAACAACTCCGAGGAGGAGCTAACCCTCAATGCGGGGCTCTCCTTCATAGCGGGCTACCGAGGACACGGAAAAACCTCCTTCCTGAATAACATTGCCCTCAATGTGATGAAGAGGAACACCGCAGCGAACAACGGAGGGGAAGTGTTCTACTTCTCCTATGAGGTGGATAAAGCCCGCCTGATAGCTTCTCTCCTCAATACCTATGTGAACAATCCCTCAATCTCAAGAAACCCCCTCAGGACTATACAGAGCTACTTCAAGGGCTGCGGTGCCCGATACTTTGAGGGGAGCCAACAGGAGAGCAATTATAGAGACTTCCTGAAGAAGAAAGATGAGTTTCTCCAACACCTACACAGCGGAGCTCTCCGAGTGGTGGATATCACCTTCAAGGCTGAGGAACTCCTGAGGGCTCTCAAGTGGCAGATAGCACAGGCGGGGAAGCCCTCCCTGATTTGCTTGGACTACACACAGCTTCTCTACTCAGAGAACGCCTCACGCCTCAGGACTGAGGAAATGAAGCGTATCCTCACCGACATAAAGGACTTTGCAAACGATGAGGGGCTCCCTGTCCTGATGGCAGCACAGACAAACCGCAACATTGACAGCCCGCTTGATTTGGTAACTCAGAACATAGGCGAGGCGGGAGACATTGAGAGGGTAGCCGATACTATAGTAGGACTGTACAACCTCAAGGAGCTTCACCCTGTCCTCACCCCGAAGGAGGCAAGCGGTGAGATTGCAAGGGCTGTGAGATTGGCGGGCTATCAAGCCCTTCAGGAGCCTCTCAGCAAGGTAGAGGGAAAGGTGTTCTGTAGGCTGATGAAGCGGAGATATGGGGAGTTTCCCCTTGACACTATACTTGATTGGTGTGGAGCTACAGGATACTTCAAGCCGAACAAGCCCGAAGCACTCTCCCCTCAGACAGTAGGCAGCACCCCCACCGCAACGGCTCAGGAGGTGGAGAACTCCGAGGATACACCCTTCTAAGACCGCAGCACTATGAAGATAGCTCTCTGTATAATCCTCTTCCTCCTTCTCCTACCCTTAGGGCTCTACCTCATGGCTTGGGCTTATGGCTCAGGGAGAGGCAGCACACCACCCCCGCCCTCCTTCTTCCTCAGACGGTGGAGAGAGGACACCTCAGGGATGAGGCTTGAGTGGAGGCTGCGGTGTGAGGAGCGGGCAATCAACAGAGCCCACAGGAGGAAGCTCAGGAGAGAGCGGAAAGGCAAGAAACAATAAACTCAAACATAGCAAGAAATGAAAGTAATCAGTATCGCAAACCACAAGGGAGGAGTAGGGAAGAGCACCTCAGTAGCCTGTATCGGGATAGCTCTCTCTATGGCGGGAAAGAAGGTGCTCCTGATTGATTTGGATGCACAGCAAAATCTCACTTACTTCTTCAGCAAACAGGAACTCCTTGAGGAGAGTGTATATGATACGCTCCTCAGGAAGGAGCCTCTCCCTGTTATCGGAGTGGATGAGGGGCTTGATATAGTTCCCGCCTCTATCCTTTTGGCGAGAGCCGACAGGGATATGAACGCAATCCCGCTGAGGGAGCTCAGGCTCAAGAAGGCAATAGAGAACCTCAAGGGGAAGTATGACTATATCCTCCTTGATTGCCCTCCCTCTTTGGGAATAGTAACCACTAACGCCCTTGTAGCTTCCACCGATGTATATATACCCCTCACCGCTGAGGCTCTCCCTCTTCAGGGGCTCAGTATGCTCAAGGACTTCATAGAGGAGACACAGGAGGAGCTCAATCCCTCCCTGAAGCTCTCAGGTATCTTTGTAACCCGCTTCGGGAGAAAGCGTATCAATATGGATATCTATGAGCTCCTTGAGGAGAACTATCCCTCAATCCTATTTGAAACGAAGATAAGGGAGAATGTGAGCCTTGCTGAAACCCCACTCCTGAGCGGAAATGTGTTCAAGGAGTTCCCGAACAGCACAGGGGCACAGGATTACAAAGCCCTCACCGATGAGATACTCAGGAGGGAGAAGAAATCAGTAAACAAATAACATAGTAATATAGCAACACAATAATATAGTAACCCTATGGCAAACAGAAAAGGACATATGAAGGAACTCCTCAGGGGTATAGTAACCGAGAACGCCCCCACCGCTGAGGAACAGTTCAACGATGATGTAGTTTCTCAGGAGACTATTGAGAAGCTTGGAATCAGCCCCGAACTTGAGGAGGCACTCAACAGGAAACGCTCCGCAACCTCAGGGAGACCGAAACAGAGCAAGGGAGGGGAGAGCACGGAGTATTACACCCGCCCCGATGAGCGGAGAGCTACCCTGATACTGAAGAAGGAGGATATCCGCAAAATGAAGTACATTGCCCTTATGGATACGAAGCTTATCAAAGAGGTGTACGCTGAGGCAATCTCCTACTATGTGGAAATGTGGGAGAGCGAGCACGGAGCTATCAACCTACCGAAGAAAGGAGAGTGATATGAAGGAGTTTTTTGAAGGTAAGAACAAGATACGCCTCTACTCTATCTCTGAGGTGTGTGAGATGATGGGAACAACCCGCCCCTTCATTTCAAAGATAATTGAGAGCGGGGAGCTCAATGTAACGGTAATCAGCGGGAGGAGATATGTTCCTGAGCCCGCACTCCTCACCTACCTTCAGGGGAAGCCCTACAAAGAGAAAAGGGGTAGGAAGAAGAGCTCCGCTCCCACCGATGGGGAGGAGGGCACCGATGCGGGGAAATAATCCCCTATATGTTCCATAATTCCTACATTACAGAAGATATAAAAATAATAACTACAGACCGCAACCCGAAAGGGGAATTATTACAGGAAACAGATAACTTATTTCAATATGGGAAGCACGAACTTAACCTCAGAGAAGAAGAGCGATATTCTCAAGATGAGAGCTCAGGGGAACTCCTTCAGGAAGATTGCCGAAGCCCTCAATGTAGGGAAGCAAACCGCTGTAGATGTATGCAAGGAATGTGAAGAGGAACTCTCAGCCCTCAGAGCTTTGGAGTGGGAGGAACTCTATGAGAAGGAACGGATAACGAAGGAGGAGCGGATAAAGGCACACTCCGAGCTCCTGAGCAAGATACGGAGGGAGATATCAGACCGCACCCTTGCCGATGTACCCACCGAGAAGCTGATAGAGCTCTTCCTCAAGGTGAACACCTCTCTCTCTGAGGAGATGGTAGAGCCCCGCTTCCTCTCCACCGAGGAACAGGAACAGGAACAGGATGAGCGGGAGCTCCTCAACAGCCTCACACAGCTATAGAGGTACGATAGAGGTACGATAGAAGGACAAAATCAGTAAACAAGTAATATAGTAACATAGTAACATAGTAACACCGCAGCCCTATGAGTAGAGAAGTAACCTCAGCCGATATTCAGAAGCTTATGCTCAGGAACTACAGGAGATATTCCTCAGGTGTGATAACCGAGGCACAAGCCTACAAGGAAAATGCCCTCTTAGGCAATATCCTGAAGGCGATAGAAGCCTCTCAGACAGAGAAACGCCTTGAGGACATTGAAGAGATACTGAAACAAACCAAAGAACAATAGCAATACAGAGATATGGCAAATATCAGTAAGAAGATAACGGAGATTTGCTCCACAGGCACACCGAAACAAAAAGCCTTCCTGATTATCAAGAGCCACGATAAGAGCTCAAGATTGAAGGAGGCTGTAGTGCTCACCTCCGATGAGAAGAAAGCCCTCAGGGATTCCCTCAAGACCGATGCGGACAAAAAGGAGTTCAATAAGTGGCTCAATTATTTTGAGGTGCTCAGGCAATACTACCCCGCCCTTGCTATCTCTCACCTCACTTTCAAAAATAGTGTGATGAATCTCCTTGCCTTCGTACAGCAATGGGAGGACTATCAGGAAGAGGAAAACCACCTCAACTATATCCTTACGGAGCTTGAGAATATGGGAGATAAGGCTGCGGTGGAGATGATGAGGAAGAGAGTGGTATCCATCCGCTTGGATGGCTCCCGCTTCATTGTGGGGGATGATGGCTATTTTAGGCTCCAATTAGAGGGGCTGAAGGGTAGCCTTCAGAGGATGAGTGCTCAGGCAAGCTACTTCCTTGAGGAAACAAAGACCTACCTCAAAGCTATTGAGGATTGGATGAAGAAGAAGCACTGTGAGGCTATAATGCCCGAAGGGATGAAGCTTATTATTGAGGAGATTAAGGAGGACTATGGGCTTGCGGTGGCTCCGAAGTATAGCTCAAGGGAACTCAGGAAGCGGGAAGAGAGAGGCGAGACCATAACCGCAGCACAGCGGGAGCGGGCTTTGGTGCCGAACTATGAGGATACAAAAATCAGGGAGGACTTGATAAATGAGATTGAAAAGCTTATATTAGATTATGAAAATACTATTTGAGTTATGAGAGAGTACAATCAAAATATAAGTGGTGCAATACAGCCGAAAGGGGCTAAACAGGAGCCGAAGGAAGGTGTAACCTCCTACAGGCTGACAACCGCCCTCCTTGATAGTGTGATAGGGAAGAAAGAGAGTACCCTCTTCTCCGAACAGGAACACCTCCCTGAGGGTATGATAGCAAGCTATGAGCCTCTCACCTTCAAGGATGAGAAGGGCAAAACAACCACCCCCACCGCCCTACAGATGAAGGCGTACCTTGTCCTTTCTGAGTTTGTGGATTCTATGAGGGAAGAGGAGAAGGTGAGGGAGTACATAAACAACCTCCCTGATAGAATGAAGTGGGATACCGAGGAGGAGAAGAGGAAGAGGGCTGCTCCCCTTCAGGGTGTTATCAATGTGCGGGAGTTTGCGAGACAGATAGCGGGGAGCCCGAAGATGGGAAAGAAGGATATAGAGAGAACTGAGAGCCTCCTCAAGGAGCTTGAAGAAACCTACATATCTCAGGAGGTGAAGCTTCAGGATGGAAGTAGGCTCTCACTTGATACTCCTATTGTGAAGCTTGGGAGAAGGGTGAAGAGAAAGGCAAAGAACGGCAAGGAGACAGATAATTGGAGAGAGATATTGGTGTTTGGTGATGTGTTCTTCTTCGGGCTTGATATGGCGGGAGGGTATCAAATAGCTCCCTCCACTATCCTCCAACTGTGGAACACAGCGGGCAACAATACAGAGCTCTTCGGTGTGGTGTTCTTCCTACTCCTCAGGATGAGGGGGAACTTTGTGAGCCACGCTCAGGAGAAGGCAGCACAGGCGAGGAAAGAACTCCTCAAGGAGAAGAGAGACATTGAAGAGGTGGATAAGAGGGAGAAGGCAGCTCTCAGGGAGGCTCTCACCTACAGAGAGAGTGTGGCTTCCCTTTTGGAGAGGGTATCCAACAGAGAGACCTTTTATAAGAAGGTGAACAATAAAGAGTACCTCAGGAAGGACAAGGTGAAGAGCTACCTTGAGGATATGAAGAACTCCCTCCTTGCTGTTGGGATAGTCTCAGAGGTGTACTTCTCTCAGGAGGGGATGATGTGCAACTTCGTATTCAATCCTGATTGGATAGCCGAGGAGAGACAGAAATTGAAACAGTAACCGCAGCACCCTTCAAGCCCCTCAAGGGGATGGTGATAAAATGGGAGGTATTTTGGGGAAAATGGGAGGTATTTTGGGGAAAATGGGAGGTATTTTGGGGAAAATGGGAGGTATTTTGGGGAAAACGTCTCTTATAATTGATTAAGGCTCAGAGAGTTTGAGGGTGTCTGAAAAATCCTCTAAGATATATTAATATTTATTAATATATATTAATATAGGGAAAGGAGGGAAAATCCTTAGGGATTTCCCTCTTTCCTGTTTAAGGGTGCTGATGGAAGGAAGGCTCTCAGAAGGAAAAAAATGAAAATATTTTTTTCTCCTTGAGGACTTATAACCAAACATATATACACAGAGAGCTCTCTCAACTTCGGGGGAAAGTCCCCTGTTTTTTTACACTTTTGGAAAAAGTGATAATTAATATATACAGGCGGGATACAGACCGAAAACAGAAAAGCCCCTCCTGTGTATTATTATGAAGTATCAGAAAGGACAATCAGGAAACCCCTCAGGAAAGCCTCAGGGGGCAAAGAACAAGCCCCCACAGCGGGCACAGAAGCTCCTCAAGGAGGTAATCAAGTACAATGCGGGCACCCTTCGGGAGGACTTACAGGAAGCTTCATCCTCTCAGCGGGTGGGATTCCTCACCAACCTTATTGCCTACTCACTCACCGAGAGGAGAGTATCAGGGAGAGAGTTTCTCCCCGAAAGAATAGAGCGGGCTGAGGTGTTCGATGGTGATAGAATTGTGATAAATGTAGCCTATAACACCGATGAGGAGCTCAGGCAGGACTATATCAATATGCTCAGGGGGAGAGGGCTCACGGTGGAGGCACTTGATGAGGAGCTCCAAAGCCTGAGGAAGGCAGTTCTCAACTGATAGGGCTCCCACCCTTCGGGCTGCGGTGTAAATCAGTAAACAAATAATATAGTAATATAATAATAAAAGTTACTTGTTTGAGTTATTGGTATATGGAACAGAAAACAGAAGAACTCAACCCCTTCCTCTCCCTTCAGGTGGAGAGAAAGCCGAAGGCAAAGAAGAAGCCCTATATCAAGCCCGCTGCGGTGAAACGCCTTGAGGAGAGGCTCCACGAAGCCCGCCTGAAGAGATATGCTCACCTTGATATCCCTCCGAGCTACATAGTGAAGGAGAAGAGGCGGGATGATACAGCCAACGGCTTAACTCAATGCGTAATTGATTGGATACGGCTCTCAGGAGGGCAAGCCGAGAGGATAAACACCACAGGAAAGCCCCTCTTCCAAAGAGACCAAAGAGGACAGGTGAGAGGGGTGAAGTGGATTACAGGCAACACCACAAGGGGCTCCGCTGATATCTCAGCCACTATTCAGGGAAGGAGTGTGAAGGTGGAGGTGAAGATAGGCAAGGACAGACAGAGCGAGGCTCAGAAAGCCTATCAGGAGGCGATAGAGGCAGCGGGGGGAGTGTACTTCATAGCCCGAAGCTTCACTCAGTTCCTTGAGTGGTATGAGAGGGAGTTCCCCGCCTGATGGGTGCCCTCAGGAGCAATGCGGGAACAATGGAAGAGCAATCCGATGAGGGGGAACAGTTTCCCTCCGAGCTCTGAGACCGCAGCCCCGAACACTCCACGCTGATGAGTGAGCACCTTCAAAAACGCCCCTTCAAAATCAAGCACTTACAAACCGCAGCACCCCTTATAAAAAACAGTTATCCCCTACCCTTCGGGATTGCAAAGAACAATAAAAAACAACAGGGAACCACAACCGCAGCCCCCTGAAGTTCCTCCTATGGAGCGGAGAGCTATTCAGAGCTACTCCCCTCCTCTTCCTCTTCGGCAATCCTGAGGAGCTCTTCCACCGCTGCGGTGTGCTTGTCCTCCTCCGCCTGATGAGCAGCCTTCCACTTCCCGAACTCACCGAGGAGCCCCTGAGACAGGATGAAGTGATAGACTTCATTTTTTAGCTGTTTCTCCTCCTCAAACTTGGAGAGCGGGCAAGTGGATACCTCTTCGGGAGCCTCCTCAGAGCTCTCAGGCACCTTCGGGAGGTCAATATCCACGCTGTGAGAGAGCCCGCAATGCTCCTCAAGGGATTTCACCCTCCTGATGAGATACTCCTTCTGATAGTCTCCCACTCCCTTCAGGCAATCAAATACACAATACACTTGAGTAGCTACCTCAGAGCTCCACGAAACACCCTCCTCAAGGGTGTAGTCCACAAACCTCTGTAGGAGGAAGCGGAGCCCTTCTTCAAGGTAATTCACCATAGAGAAATCAGACAGCCCGCAGAACTCCACAGGCTCAGGAACTAAGGCAGTTCCCTTCAACACTTTTTGAGTTTGTAACATAAAACTAAAAGAACACCCTCAAAGCTGTGCTAACCTCCACAAAGTGAGGCGAGGGCTTTACAGTATCCTCCAACTTCAAGGGTGTAGATTTCAGGGTAATATATACCATAACCTTTGTGATTTTTAGCGGGGCAAAGGTACACACTTTTTCCGACATAGAAGAAAGATTTTGATACTTCGGTGTATCAGAGTGCTGCGGTGCTCTGAGCAAAGCATTGAGCCTGAGAGTGATTGAGAGGTGCATTTTGATACTTCGGTGTATCAGAAAAAAAAATGAGGCGGGCTTCACACACCACTCCCTTCTATAGCCCTTCAGGAGAGGGGCTTTTTTCGTACAATTAACCGAAAGGAGAGGGAGTATTTAGAGCCCTCTGTATCAGCGAGAAATAGGAGGCAAAACAGAGCGGGAAATGCTACTGAAAGAGCTCTAATCCATAGGGAGGGAAAACTATAGAAAATTTTTTTTCAGGGGAGTACCTACACCAATCCAAAGGGGTATAGGGGAAAGGAAAGCCCCCCTCCTCCAAAGGCGGGGATACGTGGCTCAGGCTGTTTCACCTTTCAGACAGCGGGGGGGAGGGGGTACTCAGGGAGGGGTACATAGGGAGGGGAACATTGGAGGGCTGCGGTGCCCCTGTTGAAAAAAGTTCAAAATAATGCAACTTTTTTCTTACATATTGGAATTATTTTGTATATTTGCACTATAGAAAAATAAGTAAACCGATGAACACAACCGCAGCAAATAGCACAAAATTAGCGAGATACAATAAAAGTAATGTGATGAAGAAAGGCACAGAAACGGCACTTTCACCCCTTCAGGCTACCAACAGAGAGGGAGTGATGATAGGGAAGGAGTATATCCCCGCCCTCAATATGATGGAGGCTCAGGGCTCTCAGGCTGTCCTCACTTGGAAGCAAGCTGTGAGCTCCTTTGTGGTGAACTCCAACACAAAGCCCTCCTCACGCCTCCTCTACACCCGCACCTTAAAGCTCTTCTTTGAGTGGGCTCAGCGGGAAGGGAAGAGCCTCCACTCCCTCACAGGCACCGATATTCTCTCCTATATGGACTATTTGAAGCTTCAGGGGAAAACCTCCCTCACTATTTGCTCCTACCTCACCTCCCTCCGCTCCTTCTATGAGTGGGCAGAGCGGGAGAAGCTCTATCCTAACATTGTGAAGGGAATCAAGAGCCCGAAGAGGAAAAACAAGTTTGTGAAG
>OCTX011729196.1_pt1 | contig 12620 bp, 18 predicted proteins | sample 1539691 | NCBI WGS metagenome assembly OCTX01 (sample SAMN02144231, study PRJEB22623) | gut metagenome | biome: sheep rumen | host: Ovis aries | place: New Zealand
GCTATGATGTTAATGGGGTTGTAAAAATAGATTCATATGCTTTAGAGTTTAAAAAGAGCATAGCAAATCTAGAAGAAACCATTATTTATAATACAGAAAGCCAGTTATTATATTCAACTGTTAAGCAAAATGATAAGACTTTCGAAAAGCTATTAGGTTCAAGAGAAATAATCTTAATGGCAAAATTGTTAGAAATCTTAGATAAAGAAACGGTTGAATTTCTAGAAAATAGATAAAAATTTCAAAAGTGAGGTGATAGTTATGGCTAAAGAAAACAAAATTCAAGACGTTCCTACTTTTGACGAATTAAATGCGTTGGAAGAAGGATATATTGAAAAGCTTGATACTGACGTTAAATATTCTGTTACTGTCATCGATCCTGAAGATAAATATAATTTATCACAAAGCCAAAAAGATTTTATTAAATATTATGTCAATTGGAAAAACATTCCTTTAGCTTCTAAAATGGCTGGTATTGACAAAGATACCGGAATGCAATATTACAATACATATGGTGTTAAAAGAGAAATAGATAGAATTAGTTTGGCTTTATATCACAGAGCATTTGCAACAAAAATGCTAAATTTAGATGAAATCGGTGGTTATTTGACTTCACTTATAATGGACATAAACGTTCCTGAAGCAGATAAATTAAATGTTAAAGATAAAATAGGTGTTGCCAAATTAATTGCCGAAATCAACGAGAAGAAACAAAGAGCTATTGCAGATCCTTCTAACATCATTGATGTTGATATTACTGAAGATTTAGAAAATTTAACTGTTGCTTCAATTAAGAATTTGATTACTACAAGTGCAAATGGTAAAGATAGAAAAACTAAAGAAGAATTAATTGAAGAAATAAAAGAATTAAATGATGGCAGACTTTCAATGGAAGAATTGTCACACTTATCAATGCTTACTGTAAAAGAGTTAACGAAAATGGTTAACAGGCTTGTTGAAGAAGTTGACATCGTTGACGGTGAACATATTGAAAATTAACAAGCAGGCTTTAGAATTACTTGGTGTTACAGTAGGTGAATATCTTTTTTGGTGTAAAGAAAACAAAATGCCATCATATAAAGAAACCACCAAAAAAGAGTTTTTTAAAAGATGTATTGAAGGAAGAATAGTTAAAGATGCTAGGAATAATAGACTAGTGAATAAATATCCAAGAGAGGAACAGGTTTATGGTCAAGAAAATGAAAGTTAAAGATTTTAAATTCAACAACTTATATCAAATTAAAATTTATTTAAAAGGAAGCTTGTTTTGCAAATACAAGAACAAAATTTTGCTAGATGAAGAAGAACTTGATCAGTTTTATAAAGAGCTATGCAATGATACTCCTATCATGGAGTTTGGTGGTTTTTACTTTGATAAAACACAGTTCAAATGTGCGAAAGCTAAAATTAAAAAAATTAAAGTTAAAGAATAATCGGCGCTCGCCGATTTTTTTTATTTTTCGTATTAAAAACTATTTACATTTAAAGTCAAAAAATGTAAAATTAAATTAGCGTTTACAATAGGAAAGGTAGGTAAAAAAAGTGGAGAAATATGATACTTATTTAATGACAAGATCAAATGATATTTTATACTTGGGTAAAATATATAAAAAGATTTTTGAAAATAATTTTAGAAAATTCGAAGTTAAAGAAGTTGACACTAAGAAAATCGTTCAAGTTCCAAATGACGTTTTCAAGTATTGGCAAAAAAAATTAAAAAACTTTTAAAAAACTATTTACATTTAAATTTAAAAGTAGTTTAATAAGAAGTGCAAAATACTAATGAGAGGAGTTAAAAAATGGATAATGATTTTGAAATTGTCTGGTCTCATTCTAGATTGGACAAAATAATTGCCAACCCTAAAGAGTATTACCTTTCTTATAAGCAAGGTATGTCTCCAAAGGAAAAGAAGCCTAGTTTGTTTTTAGGTAGTGGTGTTCACTTGGGTTTAGAAAATAATGACCCTAACTTAAATGCTTATTTTATGGAAAAGTATGGTGTGCCTGTTGATGAGGTCACTTTAGAGGGCTGGGTTAAGGATAGCACTCAAGTAATGGCTGAATCTATGGTTAAAGCTTTTTTAAGAAGAAAGCAAGAATTCTTAGATGACATATTAGAATATGAGGGTGAAAAGTTAGAAGTAATTAAGGAATATCACGAATTAGAATTGATTTGTGAATTTCCATCTCACAAGTTTAAAGATTTAAAGCACAAATTTAAGGGTATAATCGACTTACTAATCTTAACTAATAAAGGTTGGATTTTAAACGATTATAAGACTTCTTCAAGTGATCCTGAATGGACTAATTACAAATCACAAATGTTTGATTATCAGTTGCTTTTAATGAAGAACTTCCCAGACGTTCCTATTATAAAGACTAACATTATCAATTTAAAAAAGATCGGTATTAAGTTAAAGAAGACTGAAACTGAGCTTGAATTCCAACAAAGAATTGCAGATGAATATGAAAAGAATCTTGATTTAATCAAGTGGCATACATATTTACCTGAAGAATTCGATGAAGAAGAAATCGAAAACTACACCGAAAATTTAATTGATATGCTAGATTTAGCTAGAACTATCGAAGATGAACATTTATATTATCTAAATCACGCTGCTACAACAAATATCTATGGAAAATCAGATTTCTGGGATGTGTTCTATCACACACCTGATGCTTATGCTCTTTATAATATTCGTGATACAATTTATGATGAGCAAAAGAACGAAACTGTATCTTTAAGAGATTGTGTTCCTATTGATATGTTGACAGTTGAAAAAGGCGAAAAGGTTCTTAACAAATATTGGATGTTCAAAAAAGAATTAGAAAATAATTATGATGATCCTAGTATGATTGATAAGAATACGTTCTTCAATTATTTGAGAACTCAATTTATTGTTGACGATTACCTTTTAAACGAATACTGGAAGACTTATCAAAAAGAATTTGGTATGTTAGAAAAAAATGAATAAAGAAAGGGGGAACTTTTTGTGGCTAAGAATTTAAAAGCATTAACTGATGAAGAACTTGCTTATCTGCAAAAGACTTACAAATTCGAGTTAATGGGTGATTATATAGCCGTTAGCTGTTCAACTGCAACGGGTGCTACTTATAACAGGAAAACACTGCACATTGTTAGCGAACCTTTCACATTATCTACTAAGGTTCGTAAAATCACTATTACAACCCAAGCTATAAACTTATGGATTGATAAGTATAAAGATAATTATTCATTAATGGAAGTTCAAAATGCAATTAATCTTTTAATAATTACATATCAAGATGTAACAGAGCAAAATATTGAAACGCAATTAAAGCGTGGACAAGCAAAAATTGAAACACTATAAAATCACAGGAGAGGAAAAAATTAAATGAAAAAGAAAATTGTAATGGCTTTATACGGTGCACCCGGAACAAGTAAAAGTACGTTTGCATCAAAGGCGCCAAATCCATTCTTTATCGCAACTGATGGTAATTTCTCTTGGTTAGGTTTACCGAAGAAGAACCACGTTCAAATCACAAACTTTGAGCAATTTAAGAAGATTGTTGAATTATTAACAACAGGCTCACCAATGTTTGCCGAATTTGAAACTATCGTTGTCGATTTAGCTGACGATGTGGCAAAATATGCCGAAAATGATTTCTTAAAGAAGAATGGAATTCAATATATCGGCGATATGGACTATGGTAAAGGTTATAGAATTGTAAGGGATACCGTAGAAATTGAAATGTTAAATAAGCTAATTAGTGTTGATAAGAACATTATCTTCTTATTACACGAAAAGGTTGATACTTCTGAAAAAGATATTAGAGGTAATACTTTACAAAAGTATGTTCCTATTTTTGACGAAAAGCTTTTAGATAAACTTGAGGGTAGAGTTCAATTCTTCCTAAGAGCATTTAAGAAGAGTGAAATCGTTGAAGATGGTCAAACTAATAAAGTTACTAATAAGTATTATATTTCATTAATTCCAAAGAATAATGAATATGGTATTGCTAGAAACATTGATGAAGATAATACCCCTGACGAAATTGAATCTGATTGGGATACATTTATGCAAGCTATCGGTTTAGCCGATGAAATTGGTTATGAAGAAGATGAACCTGAGACTGAACTTCAAGCTTTAATTGGTGGAATTGTAGCACCAGTTAAAAAGGTTGCGCCAAGACCTGGTGTTCAACAACCTGCCGTTGCACCTACTACTACAACAGTTGCAAAGCCTACAACAGTAGTTAAGACTGCTACAACAGTTGCAAAACCTACTACTGTCGCTAAAACTGCTCCAACAGTTGCAAAACCTACAACAGTTGATGTTGATGCTATTGAAAAGAAAATCGCTTCTACAACTGCAAAGTCTACTACAACAGTAGCCAGACCTACAACAGTTGCAAAGACTGCTACTACTGTAAAATCTACTATTAAAAAGGAAGATTTAGTTGAAGAAGAACCTACTCAAGAAGAAGTAGTTGAAGAGGTTGCAAATGCCGAAGATTTATCTGCAAAGGTTGACGCTTTAAATGAAATTCAAAGTAAAGCTGAACCAGTTGTCGCAGAAGAAAATAAGCAAGAAACAGCTTCAGTAAAAGACGCAAATGCTGCGTTAAAAGCATTGTTAGCAAAAAGAAAAAAACAATAATAAAGAGAGGATATTAAATAATTATGGAAAACAATGAACAATTTGATCTTGAAGCGTTATTAGCTTCAACTAATTTAGACAAAGTAACAAGTGAGGGTGCTTTTGAAGAGCTTAGACAAGGATATTATCTTTGTGAAGTAAGTGCTGGCGAATTTACAACTTCTAAAGCAGGTTTACCTATGGCTAAGTTCACTTTAACAACTGTTTATGATGGCTTATGTGAAAGATTAGATGAAGAAAGAAAAGCAGTTGAAGATGAAGATGGAAACTTAATCATCGATGTTAATGAGGGTTCTAAAGGACGTAAGATTTTCAAGAACTTCGTTATTAAAGACCAAGAATCTTTAAAGAAGTTCGTAGCAGATATGTTAAAGTTTGAAGACCCTGAAAACCCAGGTGAATCAATTTTAACAAAAGATATGTTTGGAACTATCGAAAATATGTCAGCAGCTATTCAAGTTGTAGTTGGTTTAACAATTTTCGTTAGAGCAACTTTAGGTAAGGCTACACCTGAATATCCAACACCTTCTAACTTCTATTCATTTGTTTCTTGGAAGAACGTTGAAAAGCTACACTTATTAGAAATGCTTCCACAAGAATAATAATTCTTAGTCTATATGCAGTTGGCGCATATTAGCGCCAACTAGCAATAGAGAAGAATACTTGGAAAGGAATTAGATTATGAGTGCTTACGATACGCTAGTTAATATTGCAGATACAAATTTAATATTAGTAGATGATTTTAGATACTGCTTAGTTGGTGCCGATAAAAAGCCTTATACAGTTAAAGGCGACATGGCAAGACCAAATGCTAAAGAAGATTTTGTTACTATTGAAGAAATCGCAAGTGCTGAAAATTTAGAAAAATATGCAGGTGTCGGTATATCTATTCAAGCTAGTGGGGTTTGCGCTATTGATGTAGACCATTGCTTCAAAACACCATTTGACTTTAAATCAGGCGACGAAAGAGCACTTTATGTGTATTCTCATTTTAAAGACTTAGCATATATAGAATTCAGTTTTAGTGGGACAGGAATGCGTGTATTATTTTTCCAAGATAATATTGAAAATTATAGTGATAGTTATTATATAAAAAACTCTATCACTGAGATAGAGTATTATCAACCGGGAAATTCGGCTAGATATGTAACAGTTACAGGAAGAGCTATTTGTAATAATCAAATAATTAAAGGAAATGACTTTAAAGGCGTTATTATAGATTTCTTGAATAAATATATGGCTAGAGCAAAACAAGTCAAAAGAGAGCCTAAAACCATAGTAGAAGTTCAAGATTTAGATAAAGCTTTAAAGAGAGTTAATGGACATTTGTTTAGAGATGTTAACTTTCAAAATCTTTGGTATGATAGAGAAGAATGGGCTTACGCTAAAAACTATCCAGGTATTGGTGAATCTGAACACGATGCTGCTTTGCTAACTTATATATATAATAACTTTTCCCACAATAAAGAAATGGTTAAAGCTATATTTGAAGAAAGTCCTTATTTTAAAAGCAAGGACGCTAAGCATAGAGCTAAATGGTATAGAGCTAACTGCGATTACTTTGAACGAGTGTTCGGTAGCATTGAAGGAAAATAAAAAAGCAACTTGTAATGAGTTGCTTTTAATTTAATCTACGTCTATTGTTATTTGGTAAATATTGAGTTCTTGCAGTATAACCAATTCGAGGAATTGCTTGTCTTAAAATTCTAACAGCCTCGTCATCGCTTAAATCCATTATATAATCTAATGTTTGATTTTGATAAACATTTAAAACTTCAGGGTCTGAAGCAATTTCTTCAATGATTTGTTTTGTCAAAACATCTGCGCTAGAAGCTGTATCTAAATTATTAACAAGAGTTGGGTTTTGAATAAGCTGTAAATCTTTAATGAAATCACGCATAACTGTTTCTTTATCAAAACCAAATTCGTCAGCAACACGAGTTGCTAATCTATCTAATCTAGCAATGATACGTCTAGTTTCAGCAATTTCTTCTTCGCTCATGTTTTGAGCTAATCCACGCTCGTTAACTCTTTGAACTAATTCACCATCATCTTTAATAATTTTTACTTTCATTTCACGGACACCTCCATTTTCCTATATTATAAAATGTTTTTTATAAAAAGTATAAAAAATCTATTTACTTTATGAGACAAAAAAAGTACAATCAAACTAATGAGAGGTTTTGAAAAATGAAAGATGTTAGATACACTGGCGATTTTAAAGATTTAAAAGGTTTTATGAAAGGGTTAAAAGATCCTTTTTGCGAAGGAACTTATTATAAAGCTTTAGGCAATGATAAGTTTATTTTAATAAGACAAACAGGAGAAGTTAGACTTAGAGTTGGTGATTTAATATTCTTTAATACTGAAGAAGAAACAAATATTTTAACAAAACTGAAATTGCCTTTCGAATTGGTTGGTGAAGACGATGACAATTAAAAAATTAAACGAATGTTCATACCGACAACTTTATAGATATAAAATGAAGAACTTTCAAAAAATTTTAGATGGTGATTTAGAATTCCCATGGGCACTTTTTATGCTTTTAGACCATCCAAAGTTTGAGCTTGAAAGTTCTAAAGAAAAGGCTGAAGATATAAAGAAAATAATTAAAGAACTAGATTCAAAATGGAAAGAAGATTTTGTTTTAGTTTTTGAAGGAGATGAAGACTAGCTTGGAAAATGGAATTATAAGAATGTGGCAAAAAAATGGCTGGAAATTCAAAGTCGAACAGGGAACAGGTATAGAGAAGTTTGTTTATAAAGTTAAAATTGCTGATAATATTACTAGATATATAACTGTTAATTTTGCCACAAAATCAGAAAGAAAATATTATTTTGTTGAAGTTTATACTGCAGTCAATGGAAAAGAGACTGTAAGAGTAAACGAAAACTTGTATATAGAAGCAAAAGAGCATATGTTAATCCATAAAACATTATTAAAATTAGGTTGGTTAAAAGAAGGAGAAAAGGAAAATGGACGAAAATAAAATTGTTAATATTATAATTGAAAATGCTTGGTATAAGGAAATTGTTAACTTTATCCAAAAAGCATACAATATCAGTGATGAAGAATTAGGTAGATACATTAATGGTTGTAGACCTGTTGTTACTGAAGCTGATAAAGCAAACATTTTAAAACAATTGAAAGAAGAAACTAAGAAACAAGAAGAAAAACCAGTAGAAAAGAAAGAAGAAAAGAATGAAAGTAAATAAGTTTATTAGAGATTTAAAAGCTTCAATTAAAGAAACTTATTTAGAAGGTGCAGAAGAATTAAAGGCAGGCTTTACAGTCTTTGTTGATAAAGATTATAATTTAACAACATATGCTCAAACTGACAAAGACAATATTATGGATGAGGCTGCTATGCTTTCTTCAGGCGTTTTAGTTGAAGCTACTAGAGTAGAATTAGCTTATGATTTGTTATATTTAAAAAGAGAAATGCCTGCTAAGGAATTCGATAAATTTATTTCAATTTTAAAGCAAGACCAAGACAAAGATTTAACTCTTGTTGAAGATGCTTTAGAATATGTTAAACAATATGAAGAAGATATGGCAAAGAACGAAGCTGAAAATTTAGTTAATTAGTGGGTGATTTTTTTGATTAAGTTGTATAATGGAGATTTTGTAGAACAATCTTCAAAAAATATTAAAAACAACTCAATAGATGTTATAATCACAGACCCACCTTTCGGTGTCGGTTTCAAAAATGATTTCTATGATGATAGTTTAGAATATATCATGCGAAACATTGATAACTGGTATAAAGAGTGGTTTAGGGTATTAAAGAACAATTCTTTCCTGTTTTTATTTGTAGGTGTTAAAACACTTCACATTTGGATTCAAAAGGGCATAGAAGCAGGATTTGAATATAAAAATGTATTAGCTACTAGAAGTTTTAATAATGGTGCTATAACACCTAAAAACAACTTTGGTTTCCAGTTTCAACCGATTATAGTGTTCAGTAAAGGCAAAGGTAAGAATTTCAACAAGGTTGATTTTATTCCTACTTCTGAAGAATGGTTAAATGATACTAGAAACACTAACCCAAAGCCTTATACTTACTCATATCCAAATTGGATCAAAACTGAATGGTGCTTCGCTTCTGCAAAAAGAAGTGATGATAACCTACATCCAAACGAGAAGAACGTAGATTTAATTCAATTTTTGGTTGAGATTTCAACTAAGAAAGGTGAAGTAGTTTTAGACACTTTTATGGGTAGTTGCTCAACAGGTGTTGCAGCAATAGAAGCCGAAAGAAGTTTTGTTGGTATTGAGCTTGATACTAATTATCACAAGTTCAGTATTGAACGTTTAAAGTCTAGAACTAATTTGTTTAATTTTGAAGAAATGGATGGTTTAGAGTAATGGGATATATTAAAAGTCCAATTCATTATATGGGTGGAAAATATGATTTACTTCCGTCTATTTTAGAACAATTACCACCAAAAGAAGAAGTGTCAGTGTTTTATGATGCTTTTGGTGGCAGTGGAACAGTTAGTTTAAATGTTCCTTATGATAACATTGTTTATAACGAACTTAATGATAATATGGTAAATTTACTTCAAATGATAAAAGATACTGAACCTGAAGAAATTATAAATCATATTAAAATGCGTATTGAACAATTTGATTTAAACCAAGAAGGAACTGATACTAGACAAAACGTTACTGATGCCGAAGAAGCTAGGAATTATTATAATGAACGTTATGTAGCTTTTAGAGATTTTTACAATAAAAGTCCTGAGCGAGATATTAAAGACGTCTACGCTTTATCATTTTGGAGCTTTTGCAATTTAATGCGTTTTAATTCTAAAAATGAATTTAATATGCCTTATGGTAATAGATGTTTTATCAAAGACGATGCTATTACTTTAGTTCAAGCTCATAATGTGTTTTTAAAGAAAAACATAAAACTTTGTCAAGGTGATACTTTTGAACTTTTGAAAACTATTACAAAGAATGAAAATCAATTTATGTATTTTGACCCACCCTATACTTCAAGTACTGCTATTTATAATGAAAATCGTGCATTTGGTGGTTGGGGTATTGAGGAAGATGAAAAGCTTTTCGCCGAACTTGATAGATTGACTTCTTTGGGTATAAAATGGGCATATAGCAACGTTTTAGCAATAAAAGGTAGAACTAATGACCATATTGAAAACTGGGCTAAAAAGAACGGATATACAATCATAGAGTTCGATTATAAAGAATACTCTTCTTTAGGTAAAGGTAATGCTAATGCTAGAGAAGTTCTAATAATCAATTATAAACAAAGGGTTCAAAAATATTCAATATTTGATTTTATGGAGGACTAAATTATGCCATATAGAATTACGCAATTATTTGATTCAATAATGATCGGTTGGCATCAATCTGATGCATTATTTGATAATTTTGATATTTCAAAGTCAAATAAAAGTTCAACTTTTAAATTTGGTGCAGGTTATTATTTCAATATAGAAAAGCCTAAGTTAGATTCTAAATATCTTTATAAATGTAGAATTGATTTAGAAAAGGTGTTTAGCCGTTTTTCTTCAACTTTCGAAGCTAAACAATGGAAGGAATTACAAAATAGATTATTGCCTGATTTGCCAGTGACTCTTTATTCAGAAAAGAACACCGATTATGAAAACTATTACTCTATTTGTTATGTTTGTACCGAAAATGGTGTAGAACCTAAAAAGATTTTAGATGAAACTTATAAAATTTTTGGTGTTAATGGTTATATGTTTAGAGAACAAGATTTAATAGTTTGTATCAATCCTAATGCAATAAGAATATTGAAAGTGATAAAAAATGAAAATTAATGAAGTTTATAATGTTGATGCAAAGATTGCATTAAAAGAATTAGAGACTGGTTCTATTGATTTGGTTGTTACAGATTGTCCATATAGCGTAATTAGTGGTGGCAAAAAATCTAAATCAAAATCAGGATGGCAAGGCTCTGTTTTATATAGAAACGATGGAAAAATTTTTGACTATAACGATATTGATTTTGAAGAATGGATACCTGAAGTTTATAGAGTTTTAAAAGACAATGCTGATTTCTATTGTATGATAAATGTTTTAAATTTAGAAAAGCTTTTAACAGTTGCAAGAGAAAGTGGCTTTAAGCTTCATAATGTTTTGATTTGGGAAAAGAACAATGCAACTGCTAATCGTTGGTATATGAAGAACTGTGAGCTTACTTGTTATTTCTACAAAGGTGAAGCTAAAACCATAAATAATCCAAGTTCTAAACAAGTTCACCAATTCAATAATTTTTCCGGTGATAAAGAGCACCCAACACAGAAGCCCGTGGAACTAATGAAGTTATACATTTCTAACTCTTCAAACGAGGGTGATTTAGTATTAGACCCTTTTGCAGGAAGTGGTTCAACACTTGTTGCGGCCAAAGAACTTAAAAGAAACTTCATTGGTTTTGAAATAGATCCTAAATATTTTGAGGTTTCACAAGTCAATTTAGGGGTTGCTAAACCTATGGAAAAACTAACACAAGTTTCCATTTTTGACGAGCTGTAAGAATAATTACACATCCAAATATAAAAATAGCGAATATTTCGCTATTTTTTATTTGCATTTCTAATGAAAGTGTTTTACAATTAAAATAGTGGTAGTTCTTTAGAAAAATGGTGGTGAGGAAATGGCTTTTCTTGATAGTGTTAAAAGTACAATTATGAAAGATGCAAATTCAACAGTTGGAAGCTCTATTTTTGACTCTTTAGAGACAAAAGTCAATGCTACTTTTGACCAAGGCGAGAAGTCAGTTCCAATGACACATGTCAAAGATGCATATAGCCAATCGTTAACAGGCGCAGGGCAATTTGATGTGGCTCGTTCGTTTACAAATTATGGTTTATCTAACGACACATTAAACTGGGCTTTATGGTTGGCTCTTTATAATGATTCTTGGGTGTTTAGAAGAGCGATTGATAAGCCTGCTCAAGATGAAGTTAACTGTGGTTTTACACTTAACGGAGACCAAGATTATTCTAAAGTCTACAAGACGTTTGAAGTTCATAAAGAAAACATTATTCAACTTTTAATGTGGGGTGCACTTTTTGGTGGTTCTGTTGCCGTAATGATGTTTGATGGTATATCAGACGAAGACTTAGCAAAACCATTAAGAAAATCAGATATTAAAGGTAAAATATTCAAGTTATATGTAACAGATAGATGGTATGGTGTTGGCGTAACAAACACTACTACCGTGACAAATATGAGAGATATAGATTTTGGTAAACCTGTTTCTTACAATATCACTTTCTCAGACGGACACTCTTGTGAAGTTCATCATTCTTGGGTTTTAAGATATGAACACAGAGTTGCACCAAAGCTTATTAAAAACGGACAATTACAAGGTTGGGGTTATGCTGAAGGCTCTCATATCTTAAATGAGCTTTCAAGAGATGACCAGTTAAAAGCTGCTATTCAAACTTTAGTTAACAAATCACTAATCGAAGTTATCAAAATGAGTGGTATGCGTGGTGTATTCATGGGAACTGATAAAGCCAACGAAGAGCAGTTAACAAAGAGACTTGAAATGGTTAACTGGGGTAGAAGTTATAACTCATTAACCTTCTTAGATAAAGACGATGATTATCAACAAAACACTTTCTCAGGTCTTGCAGGTTTAGCAGATATATTACAACAAAATATGTGGCTTATCTCTGCTGCTCTTGAAATGCAAGGTGTGTTATATGGTGATTTAAGAGGTGGTTTCTCACAAGCTTCAGAAGATATGGAACGTTATGACGTTACAGTTAGAAACAGATGTGAAGCTTATTATAGACCAGTCTTAAAGAAATTCTTGAAAGTATTGTTTATTGTTCACGATATTCAAGGACCAGTAGATTTCAATTTTAACAGTATAATTCAAGAAAAGAAGAATAATGATAAAGTTGAAGCTATTAAAAATTATGCAGATATGCTTAGTGGTTTAGTAGATAAAAGTATTATTTCTAAATATCAAATGG
>OCTX012005678.1_pt1 | contig 12620 bp, 12 predicted proteins | sample 1539691 | NCBI WGS metagenome assembly OCTX01 (sample SAMN02144231, study PRJEB22623) | gut metagenome | biome: sheep rumen | host: Ovis aries | place: New Zealand
GCGACGAGTGGCCTGGACAAGGAAAAAGCAGCGGCGACGCAAGTGGTCCTGTCCGGATTGGCGCCGTTGCACGTCAAATTGATGTCCACGAATGAGTATCTTGCGGAAAGGTAACTACATGGCAGAAACAACTGACAGACCCAAGCTGGTGGTCCTCACCGGATCGTTCAATCCGCCCACGCTGGCGCACCTCGACCTTCTGAAGAAGGCCATGGCGGCGGTCGGCGCCGAGCGGGGGCTCTTCCTCCCCGCGAACGACGAGTACGTCAGGCGGAAGATGGCGAAGGCGAACGAGAGCGTCGTCATCGGCGAGGAGGCGCGGATCTCCATGCTTGAGGCGATGTGCCGCGGCGAATCCTCTCTGGGAATCTCCCGCGTGGACATAGGCGCCGCGCGCACATGCACGTATGAATCGCTGCTCAAAGTGTCGGAACAGAATCCCGGCTACGATGTCCTGCTCGTCATCGGCGCGGACAAGATCAAGATCGTCCCCAAGTGGCTCAGGGTGAATGAACTTCTCCGCGACTTCAAGTTCGTCATCTCACGGCGCGGCGGAGATTCGGTCGAGGACCTGATTGCCGCAAGTCCGATTTCCGCCGCTCTTTCGGCTGCGGCCGCCGCGACGTTCGAGATCGACGGAGACGTTGCCGACATGAGCTCGTCGGAGGTGCGCCGCAAGTTTGTCGCAGGAGAAGACTACGCCTCGCTGCTGCATCCGGCGGCGGCTGAAGTGCTGTCCCGGTACACGCCCGTGGATTTCCCGCGGCTGGACTTCGCTTCCTGGGCTCGTATCATCCTGAGCACCGGCCGTTTCGGTGAAAACAAGGTGAACAAGCGTGTGTATGAGATGAACCGCGATCTCTTCCTCGCCTGGGCAAGGGGCGAGGCCGTCGATGTGCCGGGCGGACTGGGCGACAGGCAGCGTCTGCTTGAGGGTACTAGGGTCTATTCGTCGGCGCTCGATGCGTCCGCCGTGCCGGTCTGCGGGGTCGATACGAGGTTCGGATGCGCGAACGAGGACTGCGTGGAAGTCGCGAGGAAGCTCATTGGGGAAGGGCTGAATCCCGCCATTCTCAACCTCGCGTCGCGCCGCCGTGCCTGCGGCGGATACGATTCCGGACTGAGCGCCCAGGAGGAATACCTGTGCAGGTCGTCGACGCTGAGCCAGTCCCTCTACCAGTACTTCAAGCCGACGCTCAGGTGCGTGAGGGAGTCGGGCGTGCAGCTGAAGCGGAACGCCTACCCACTCGACATCTCCTTCGGCGGCATCTACTCGCCGGGCGTGCGGTTCTTCCGTGCCGGCAAGGACCGCATGTTCGCCTATCGCGAACAAGCCTTCGACTGCGCGGTGATTACGGTGGCGGCGCTCAGTTTCCGCGAGCCGAACAGCTACTGCGACGAGGAGCGTCAGTACATGGCCGAAGACGGCGGATTCACGCCGGAGGGCGACGCAATACAGCTGAACAAGATTCGCACCATCTGCAGGATCGCGCTCCTGAACGGCCATGACAGCGTTGTGCTTGGCGCGTTCGGCTGCGGCGTGAACAAGTTGCCGAGCGGTGCGGTGGCCGATCAGTTCAGGCGCGTCTTCGACGAGTCCGAGTTCAAGGGGAAGTTCCGTGCGGTCGTCTTTGCCATCCGCGAAGGCCGCGGCAGCGCGCGGCGTCCGGTGGAGGAGAACGGCAGGTTCGCGCCGTTTTATGCGACATTTGGCAGATGGACGAAATAACGGCATTTTCCCTGAAAGAAAATCCCAATTCCCAGGTTCTCCTTCAATGAAGGCCAAGTTTAAGTGAAAGGACAAAAGTATGAAGCCAACATGTCTCGTCGCAGGATTGTTCAACGATGATACGTTCGTGACTAAGGAGACGGCCGATGGTCCCGAACAGGTCATGGCCCACGAGGTCGGAGGGACCGGCGGGGTGGTTTCCAAGCTCATGGCAACGCTCGGCTGGACGACGATGCCGGTGTGCCGTTTCGATGAGAGTGCGGAAGGGAAGTGGCTGCATGATGGCCTTGCTGCCTACGGGTGCGACATGCGGTACGTGACCAACCTTCCGGACGGCGGCACAACGATTCTCTCGATCGTCCTGACGAAGCGTCCCGACGGTACGTACAAGCAGCGGATATTCCGGTCAAATTCCAAAGACAAGGCAAGGGGGTTCGACAGTCGCTATCCTCGCTGGAAGTTCGTGAAGATCACGGACGCGCGGGGGATTGTTGAAGGTCTTGACGTGCCGCCCGACGTCTTCTTCTTCGATGCTCCGGCGCCCGGACACCGTGAGATGGCCAGGCTGCTGCGGGAAAAGGGCACGTTGGTCTATTTCGAGCCCTTCCCCACAAAGGACGGGCGGAGTATGAAGTGCATGGAAGTGGCAGACATCGTCAAGTTCTCGAAACAGGACTTCCCGGACGTGTCGTTCGTGGAGAAGTACCCCAACAAGCTCTTCATCCAGACACTCGGCGGTCCGGAAGGCGCGCGGTTCCGGTTTCCGGGGCGTGACTGGCAGACCGTGCCGGGATTCACCAACGAAGAGATCGCCAGCCCGCTGGGGTGTGGCGACTGGACAACGGTTGGATTGCTGACGACGTTGTGGCGCAGCGGCGGCGTGAAGTTCGCCAGCCTGACGCCAGAACGTGTCGCGGCCGCGCTTTCAACCGGACAGTGGTATGCCTCGCGCAACTGCTCGTACATCACCACCTGCTCGGACGAGCTTCTGGACGAACTCGGCGTACGCGGCATTGTGGAGCGTCCGATGCGTTCGCTTGCAGAGGAATGTCGTGCGACAAAGTAGACGGCAACAGGAGACAGTATGGAAAAAGACAGGGAAGTGTTGCATCGGGTCGCGGAGTCGAGTCTGGATGTCGAGAGGGCGGTGCTGGACGGGGAGCACGCATGCTTCAGCAGCGATCCCGCGGCGTGCAGGAGGGCCGCGGAACGCGGGGAGCGCGGATACTTCAGGACGCCGTTCGCGCATGACGCGGACCGCATCATGCACTGCCACGCCTACGCGCGGTACATGGACAAGACGCAGGTGTTCTTCCAGGTCAGGAACGACCACGTCTCGCGCAGGTTCCTCCACGTGCAGATGGTCTCCAGGATCGCGAGGTCAATCGGACGCTGCCTGCGCCTGAACGAGGACCTCATCGAGGCCATCGCGCTCGGACACGACATCGGCCATACGCCGTGCGGGCACACCGGCGAAGCCGAGCTCGCGAGGCTCTTGGCGAAGCACGGCGCGGGCACGTTCATGCACAACGCGCAGTCCGTGCGCGTGCTGCAGCACCTCGAGAAGGGCGGGCGCGGGCTCAACCTCACGCTGCCGGTTCTCGACGGAATCCTCGGGCACAACGGCGAGATCGAGGCGCCGGTGTACGAGTACGACAGAAGGAACCTCACGTGGGAGAGGCTGGAGGCGAACCTCGCCGAGTGCATGAAGACGCCAGGCTTCGACCGCCAGGTGTTCCCGTCCACGCTCGAGGGATGCGTCGTGCGCGTCTCGGACATAATCTCCTACATAGGCAAGGACATGGAGGACGCGATCGCCGTCGGCATAATCAAGCGGACGGACATCCCGGAGAGGTGCGCAAGCGTCCTCGGGAAGCGCAACACCGACATCATCGGGACGCTCTGCACGGACATCGTCGAGCACAGCTTCGGCAAGGGCCACCTCGAGTTCTCGCCCGAGGTCTTCGAGGCGTACAGGGAGATGAAGGCGTTCAACGGGGCGCGCATCTACGGATGCGACCTCCTCGCCGAGCAGCGCGGCAGGTTCACGCGGATGATGGCGATGCTCTTCGAGGTCTATCTCGACGCGGTCGAGCGCGACGACAGGGAGAGCGCTGTGTGGCGGGACTTCCTGCGCCACTTCCCGTCCTCCTACCGCGACGAGACTGCGCCCGCCCGCATCGTCGCGGACTACCTCTCGCTCATGACCGACCAGTACTTCCTCAAGCAGTACCGCGCCGAGTTCATGACGCAGGAGATAGTCTGTTGAGGAGTGAATTCCGCTCGGCCACGCCTGCCCCTTCAGCCCAACCGGTAGGCACGAGAAGTAGAAGTGTTTGTTACGCTATCAGACTCGCCTAATTTACAACATGCAGATTAGGCGAGTTGTTGTTACCCCCTGACGAAGCGGGACGCTGCGTCTCCTTGTTTGCGTGAAGGTGAAGATCCGGGTGGTTGACGTCGGGCGGTTTGTGCGCGAGTTTGAGTGGAAGTGAAGAGACCAGTTGCAATGCCGTAGTATTGGCGGCAAGATATTCATCCAAAGCTCTTGTTTTTGGAGAGATCTGGATGAGTATACAGCATAAAATAGTTGATAGTCATCCAAATCTCAGTCTTCCAACCGGCAAGATACCGCGTCTCCATGGGGAGTGGCGTGTCTGTTGACGACAAAATCCAGTTCGTAGCGCCTGCGGCAGCGCTTGCCGTCGACGGTCGCGAACATCCCAACGACACAGACATCAACCGCGTAGTCGCGCCGAATGAGTCCGTTGTGGCAGAAATTCTGAAAAAATTCTGAACCCCCTTTACTTTTGTCTTGTGTTTTTGCTACTATATGCATCGTTGAGAAGCGGCGAGCAGATGACCCCTGCGTGCGAACAACGGGTGGACGCGCGAAACCGCTGCCACAATTGTTCACAAATCACAAACAGGAATCTGAAGGAGAGCAACAATGACCGAGAAACGGATTGAGACTGTTGGCGGCTACAGTTGGCCGTACCAAATCAAGGACGATGGAACGGCCGAAATCATCGGCAAGCCATCGCCTGAACCCGAAGGCGAGTTGGTGATACCCGATAAGCTCGGCGGATGCGCGGTGACCGGCATCGGTGCCTGGGCGTTCCACGAGTGCGACGACATCTCGTCGGTGGCGATTCCCGCAGGCGTGATGCGCATCGCAGACGGAGCGTTCGCCGACTGTGGCGAGCTGACGAGGGTGGCGATTCCCGTCGGCGTGACGAGCATTAGACCGACAGCGTTGACGGTGCGGGTATCCGCCGGAGATGCCGAACGGGTGCGGAAGTTGCTCGCGGATGCGGGCGAGGACATGTCAAAGCTTACAATCAAGGAAGTGTAATGGAAGAGCATAAATGAAGAAGATAATGTATCTGCACGGGTTCGCGTCGTCGGGCGCGAGCGGCACCGTAGAGCTGCTGCGCCGCGAGTTCTGGGAGAAGGCGGAGGCGAACCATCGCGCCGCAGTGGTTGCGCCGGACATTCCGATCGATCCTCTGGTCGCGCTGCCGATGCTGAGGGAGTTCGCCGCGCGGGAGCGTCCGGATCTCATCATCGGCACATCCATGGGCGGCATGTATGCCCAGCAGCTCCACGGGTTTGCGCGCATCTGCGTCAACCCGTCGTTCTTCCTTTCGAAGAAGTACAACATCCTCTTCGTCGGAAAGCACAAGTGGATGAACAGGCGCAGGGACGGCGAAACGGAGTTCCATGTCACGAAGGAGACGATTGAACACTTCCAGGAAATGGAGTCGCACCAGTTCGGCGGCGTGACGGACGAGGATCGTGCGCTCTGCTACGGCTTGTTCGGAGACGAAGACGATACGGTCCTCGCGTCGGAGACGCGTCCTGTCTTCGAGCAGCACTATCCGGGGATGTCCAGCACCTTTCCGGGCGGACATCGCCTTAACGCGCATGTGGTCGTGCATACGCTCCTGCCGTACATCAGGGGCCTCAATCTGTTCTGAGTATGGCACATAAGAACGAGTTTTTTCAGGTCGACTCTATTTCTGCGAAATCAAGACGAATATTGCGCGGTACGATAGGCGCGAGCAGGAAAGGAAGGTCGAGGCATTCTTCAGAAAGCACCCGGCCAAGAGGCGGGGGATCATGATGTCTCCAGCGTCTCCATTGAGGATATATCCGAGTCGGACAGCCCTGACTGGCGATTCGAATGCCTTTTTGGTATAATATCAGCATAGTTGTTGGGAAACTTTGAAAAAGGAGCGAAGATGAAAGAGATGTCGATTAAAGGGGCCGCCAGGCCGGCGCGCAGTTCCGAATTGTTTGCAAAAACCCGTACAACGCTTCTCCGGCGTGTCAACGCAGGCGACCGCGAGGCTTTCGAGGAGTTCTACAACCTGTATGCGCCGGCGCTGCTGAAGTATCTCGGGTTCAGCTACGAGGCTGCCACGGAACGGGATCAGCTTGACATCGTGCAGACGGTGTTCGCGAAGTTCTACAAGGCATTTGCGCTGGTCGAAGACCCCGATACGGGGAAGAAGCGAGTTCCGCGGAACATCTTCGAGGCCCTGTGCAAGCCGGACAAGAAAACCGGGAAGGCGCATACGATAAAGTTTCGCCAGTACCTGATTACATGCATGAAGAATGCAGTCCGGGCGAAATGGCGCGCCGATACGGCTAAAGGGAAGATGAACTATGTGTCGGTTGACGAGAAGATTAACCCCGAATCGGATGCGACATGGGCGGATATAATCGCCGACTTCAGCGTCGATCCAAAGGCCATCGCCGTAGCCGAGGAGGATCGCGAATCCCTGTCGGCCGTCTGGTATATCTGGCGTGCGGTGATAAAGGCCGTGGCGCTCGACGAGTCGATGGACGACGCCAAGCGCGACATCGTCTACAGGAGCTTTGCCGAAGGCGCAAAGGCAGAAGAACTCGCAGCGAATTGGGGCTTGACGGAAAACAACGTGTATGTGATAAAGAGCAGGGCGAAGGACATGGCCAAGGCCGCCACGCGCGCGGTCTTCACGATGCTGTCGGCGGAGGATGTCAAGATAGACGAGGTGGCCGAGAAACTTTACAAGGCCGTGGCTGCGTCCAAGCCGCGCAGACGCGGGCGCTTCGACAAGTTCATTGTCGGACTTGCGAAGGAACTGGTGGACGACCTTAAGTGACGGAGCGGATATGGCATCTGTCGGGAAGGTTGTCGTCAAGGACGGACGGCGGCTGTATCAGCTGAAAAAGGGAATCATTGCGACCGGCAAGCATCATTCCTACAAGGTCGTTGGCTGCCTGGGGGCAGGCGGCTTTGGAGCGATCTACACGGTCCGCCGCGTTGGCGACAACCTTCTCGCCGTGCTCAAGATGTCGACGGAGTTCAAGAAGAACGGGCTCGGAGGCGAGCGCATTCGCCGCGAGGTCTGGGTGATGCGGCGGTGTGGTAAGGGCAATCCCGACTTGATCCCGCGGGTTCTCGACAGTGGCGCTGTCGACGGAAGGCCGTTCTTCGTCATGGAGAACCTTCACAAGCTCGGCTGGTCGTTGGATAGATCCGACGAACAGGGACTTCCGGACATGGCGGAAAGCCGCATTGTCTTTTTTAGAAAGCTGATCGAGAGCATCAGGGCTGTTCATGACGCTGGATTTGTCCATTGCGACATAAAGCCGGAAAACATAATGCAGCGGCCGGACACACATCGTCCGATCCTGATAGACTTCGGGTCGGCGCATCCCATCGAATCCGATGAGGTTTTTCCCCGTGCGACCAATCGCAACTGGATCGAGCTGACGCAAAAAAGCGGGAGGATGGCCTTTACCCCCGGATACGATGCGCCCGAAGACGCCTTCACCATCCAGAAGGACATATTCGCCATTGGACAGGTGATCCGCGATTCCTTCAAGCAGGCAGTTCCCTTCGAATGGATGGAGATCATAGGGCGGTGCATATCCCGCAATCCCAGATTCCGCTACGACAGCCTTGCCGCTCTGGCCAGGGACATTTCTCTTGTGGAAAGGCGTAGGCGGAAGCGGTACTGGGAGATGCGAAAGGAGAAAATCGCCGAGCAGCGCGAGGTTGAACATTCGCTTGCGGACGCGGTGCAGGTTGTCGTTCCGCGCGACAGGGTTCTCCACCTCGACGAAAGGTTGTCTAACGCCGAACGAACGGTGTTCAAGGTGGAGTTTCCGGCCAATGAACGACTTCATTATGTTGTAACAGAACCCATCTGCCTTCGGGAGAACACGATTCTGATCATATCGGGGAAGGGAATGCTGGATGCGGATATCAGCGGTCCCGACTCCTCGGTCGTTGTGCTGAGGGATTATGCAGTGCTGCACAACAACTCCGACGTCCTGCCTCCGGAGAACGAGCTCATGTATGTGATCGTCGGCCCGGGGTCGTACCTGAATTTCACGGAGCTGAGGTCCGACCAGTACAGGGCGTTCTTCCCCGATCACCGCCGCCGCATCTTGCGCGATATCGACGCGACGACCTCCTTCCGGTTCGGCGGTCCGGAAACATTCTCCGGCGTCGAGGAGGAAACCCTGGATGCGATCAGGGGAAGCCGGCTTCCGGAAAGCTACAAGAAGACGCTGCTCGATTTCTTCAGCGGCGAGAAGTTCGCGGTGCAGCCGGAATAGTCCGCTATATTAACGGATAGGCTCTATATTTTGCTATAGACAGTCTTGCCGCTGAAGAAGGTATTTGCGCGGATTTGGGGTTGGCACGATTTCTGCGTATAGAGATGCGATGCGCGAAAATCAATTAAATTTTTTGTAAGTCGGCGTCATAGCGGCAATCCCTCACATTAGCGGGACCGCTAAACGCTCAGAAGATCATTTCTGCACGGCTTGAATTTTTCCGTACATTTTCTGAAATGTACGCGAAAAAGGGGACTATTCATGTGGGGATGATCATGCATTTGCGGCGCGGGGGTCTGCGCGCCAGGTGCAAGCCGAATTTAAAAACAAAAAAAGGAGAAAAAACACAATGATGCTCGATGCCACGACGCCTGTTGCCTATCCGAACCGCGAGGTCTGGGGGAAGCTTTACGCGAAGTTCTTCCTGCCGCTGGTGAACAGCCTCAGCAGCCGCTACTCCTACGCCGACCGCGAGGATGCAGTCGAGGAGGCCTTTCACAAGCTGATGCACCTCAAGTCCCGCGAGGCCTACGGGGACAACCTCCCCGACACCGAGGCGAAGTGGTTCAGCGCGCTCTACTGGCAGGCCCGCTCCAAGCTTTCCCACCTTCGCGAGCGCCTCGAGCGGCACGCGGAGTACGTCGAGCGCGCGGCGCAGGAGCTGTCCGAACTCTTCGTGTGCGGGTTCCAGGGGATGATGATGGATTCCGAGCTCAAGTCCCGCGCGCTCGTCCGCGCCCTCGAGATGTTCCGCGAGGAGCAGGACGTGTCCCGCCGCGATCTCGCGGTATACGTCCGCCGGATGTGCGGCGAGAGCGCGAAGGCTGTCGCCTCGAGGTACGGCATCACCTCGAACAACGTCGACCAGATAAAGTACCGCATGGGCATCCTGCTGCGCAAGCACTGCCCCGGCTGCTTTGAGCGTGCCCTCCGGGTGGAGGCGCGCTCGTCCGGACTCGGGCTCGCGGCGTAAGTGGTCAGAATTTGACAAGGTGGTCAGAGTTTGAACAAAATTCAAAAATTTTATGGTTGGCAGTAATGCGCGCTTGGTTGGCACGCTTATTGCTTCCGTAGAGAGGGTATTTAAAATTTAAAAAGGAGACAAAAGATGAGCGAAGAGAGAATAATGACCGCTGAGGAATTCTTCGGCGGGATTGAAAGCGACCGGGGGATGGCCTCCATGTCCACTTCCCGCAAGCGGAAGGGACGCGCGAAAAAGACGTTCGCCGACATCAAGGCGCGCATGGTTATGCGCATCTACGGTGTTACGCGCGAGAAGGCGGAGAAGATTATCTCCGAGCGCGCGGCTTCGGCTGGAACCGAGTCGGGGGTCAATTCGGCCGGGGCGGCGCGTGTCCGCGAGCGCTTCCTGGACCCGGACGACCTGCTCGCGGATTGATGGACTCACGGATTAACGAAATAATAAGGAGAAAAAGACAATGAACGAAAAGGCAGGACTCATTCCGATGGTGGTCGAGAAGACCGGGGGCGGCGAGCGCGCGTACGACATCTATTCGCGGCTCCTCAAGGACCGCATCGTGTTCGTCGGCGGCGAAATCGACGACGACTCCGCGAACGCGGTCGTGGCGGAACTCCTCTTCCTGCAGGCGCAGGACCCGGAGAAGGAGATCGCGATGTACATCAACTCGCCCGGCGGAAGCGTCACGGCGGGGCTCGCGATTCTGGATACGATGAAGATGGTGAAGTGTCCGGTGGCGACGTACTGCGTCGGGCAGGCGGCCTCGATGGGCGCGGTGCTGCTCGCGTCGGGCGAGAAGGGACGCCGCTTCGCCCTCCCGCACGCGCGCATCATGGTGCACCAGCCGTGGGGCGGCGCGCAGGGCAAGGCGAGCGACATCGAAATCACGGCGCGCGAGATACTGCGCCTCAAGGGGATTCTGAACGAAATCCTCGCCGAGGCTTCGGGGAAGAAGGTCGAGGACGTCGAAAACGACACGGACCGCGACCACTTCATGTCCGCCGCGGAGGCCAAGGCGTGGGGAATCGTCGACAAGGTGCTCTAATTCCAACCAATTTAAAAAACAAACAAAGGAAAGGCAACAACAATCATGGCAAAATTCAAGCAGGTTCCGCAGTCGTTCATGTTCCGCAAGCTCGTCAAGTACTGCCGCAACATGGTGAAGAACTTCGACGGCGACTGCCGCGACAACGACTTCTTCGACGTCGTGCGCAACTGCTTCGACCACGACAAGGCGGTCGAGCTCATTGAGGCGGCGTACAGCCCGAAGGAGCTGGAGGAGATGTCGAAGGCGAAGTCCCGCAGCTGCAGGCTCGACCTCTCCGACCCTCTGGACGAAGTGTTCTGCGCGCTCTGGAACACCCCCGGCAGCCGCGGCAAGTGCCGCGCCGTGCTCGAGGCTGTCTTCGAGAGCATGGAGTCCGACTGCTCGGACGGCTCGCGCGACATGATAGCGCGCAGGTTCGCAGAGCTCAAGCGCGTCCTTAAGCTGAACGACCTCGAGATGGAAATCCTCGTCTTCGCGTACGTCCGCGACCAGACGTGCTTCGCGTGGCCGGTCCGCATCGAGGACCGCGAGAAGCCCCTCCACTACGCGATGGCGCTCGACCGCTCGTACGCGGAAGTCGTCAAGGCGCTCTCGCCCGACGGCGCGATACTGAAGTTCAACCTCCTCGACAACGACTACGACTTCAGCCGCCGCACGCTCGGAGGATACCTCGACGGCACGACGGACGAGACCATCGAGAGGCGCTTCTACACGAAGACCGACTTCGCCGACGTCCTTCCGTGGGACTACTACGGCGAGCTCTCGAAGGGCGACGGAGAGGTTCTCAAGAAGATGCTCTCGGGCAAGGTCGGCAAGTGCAACATCCTCCTCTACGGAGCGCCCGGCACCGGCAAGACGAGCTTTGCGCGGAGCCTCGCGAAGGAGCTCGGGCGCACCGCGTTCGAGGTGAAGCAGGGCGACGAAGACGGGAAGAACATGAAGGCCGAGGCGCGCATGGTCGGCATCAAGGTGTGCAACACCCAGGAGGACGCGTCCGACAGCATGATGATTGTCGACGAGGCGGACGAGCTGCTGCGCGGGAGCTCCTGCGGCTTCAGCCTCTTCGGCTTCGACTTCGGCGGCGGGAAGTCCACCGAGAAGGGCGTGATGAACACCCTCCTCGACGAGATGAGGCTCCCGGCGGTCTGGATTTCCAACGCCCCCGCCTCGGCGATGGACGAGTCCGTGCGCCGCCGCTTCGACTACTCCATCTGCTTCGAGCGCCTCAACGGCGCGCAGCGCGCGGCCATCTGGCGCAACCAGGTCGCGAAGCACGGGCTCGGCGGGCTCATCCCCGAGGGGAAGATTGCCGAGTACTCCGCGAAGTACGAGACGAGCGCGGGCGGGATCTCCACCGTCCTCTCGAACGTGAAGCGCATGGCTCCCGCCGCCGACAAGGTTGACGAGCTCGTCGCGACGCTCATGAAGCCCCACTGCAAGCTCATGGGCGTGAAGGACTCGAACCGCTTCCTCCCCGCGAAGGACTACTCGCTCGAGGGGCTGAACATCAAGGGGAAGGTCAAGCTCGAGAGGGTCGTGAAGGCCGCGCGCAACTACCTCGACACGGCCTTCGGCGAGGCGTCGGTCGACAGGCCGCGCATGAACGTCCTCCTCTTCGGGCCTCCCGGAACCGGCAAGACCGAGTTCGTCAAGTACCTCGGCAGGGAGCTCGACCGCAAGGTCATGGTGGTGAAGGGAAGCGACCTCCTCTCCAAGTGGGTCGGCGAGAGCGAGCAGAACATCGCGAAGGCCTTCCGCCGCGCCGAGGCGGAGCACGCCATCCTGTTCTTCGACGAGGTCGACGGACTTCTCCACGACCGCGCGAACGCGCGCCAGAGCTGGCAGGTGACGCAGGTGAACGAGCTCCTCCAGCAGATGGAGAACTTCGACGGCATCATGATTGCCGCGACGAACTTCTCGAAGAACCTCGACCCGGCGACGATGCGCCGCTTCACGTTCAAGCTGGAGTTCGGCTACCTCGACGAGGGCGGCTCGCGCGCCTTCTTCGAGCGCATGTTCGGCACGAAGCTTACCGAGGCCGAGACCGCCGAGCTCAAGGAGCTCCGCAACCTCGCGCCGGGAGACTTCCGCACCGTGAGGCAGAAGCTCTTCTACCTCGGCGAGGAGGCGACGAACGAGGACCGCCTCGCGGCACTCAAGGAGGAGTGTGCGGTCAAGAAGGACGGCGACGAGCGCAGCCATCCCATCGGCTTCGCCGCATAAGCGGAGGAGCCGACGGCGGCGGGGGG
>OCTX012146864.1_pt1 | contig 12619 bp, 11 predicted proteins | sample 1539691 | NCBI WGS metagenome assembly OCTX01 (sample SAMN02144231, study PRJEB22623) | gut metagenome | biome: sheep rumen | host: Ovis aries | place: New Zealand
CCTCCAGTGCTGCCTGCGGTTTTTCCTCCAGTGCTGCCTGCGGTTTTTCCTCCAGTGCTGCCTGCGAATCCATCATTCTTCGAGGCCTTCGGTTCCGGCTTAATACCGTAATCTTCAAAAGTAGCATTCTTATGCAGGGATCTTTTGCTTTCAACAATTTGTTTCGGTTCCATAGCTGTTACTGCTCCTTGATACTTTGCTTTAAAGGGGTTGGGCTGTCAGTGTTACCATCGGAACATCTTCGCATTGATTCCTTTTTCTTCCAACTCCATTACCCTTTTCTGGGCAAAATCCATAATCTCAAATACTCCGCTGATGACACGGTACATTCCTGCATAGGATTTGATCTGAACCTCAATCCCCTGTTCCTTCAGTTCAGCCGCTCTCTCATTTGCAGAAGTCTCATCCACATATGAGTCCGTCACAATGTAATACAAACCGGAATCCTCTCCTTCCACGGAACTGTCCGAAGCCTCCACCGCTCCTTCCTCTGCTCCTGATCCCTGTTCATACGAAGGCTGAAAACCGGTTGATTCAAGATATTGGCTGAAATAGCTGCAGAGGCTTTCCATATGATAAGCATCATCCGATGTAAGGAGAATCTTACACAGATACTCTCCATCCCCGGAACGCAGCATGATCCTTATTTCATTTCTGTCATGACCTTCTCCGTCAGAATCGATCCATCTGTACTTAATCAGTGCGGCATAATGCCTCCCGCCTAAAAAACCATCAGAGAAATCGACTCCCGTTTTGAGATCCTCTATATCGGACCTTGATTCATATGCCGAAGTACAGGACTCCCTCTCTTCGGCAGCCAGTATATCTTCTTCTTTGAACAGACCGTTCTCCGCCCCATTCAACTCAGCAAATTGGTGATCCGCATTAAACAGGTTAACAATAATGTTGTCACTATTACCGAATGCATGGAAGATTTTTGAATGACCACTCTTTTCATTATCTTCCCGCATCTTGTTGAATGTCTCTCTACTATTGGCATCTTCCACTACTTTCCCTTGTTCTGGAAAATCAGCGGAACGATACACAAGAGAATAACCATCCGGTAGATCAACCCGAAAATCAAAATACTCATTAATATAACCATTCTCGGTATAATAGCCGTACACCGAATCATCGATGTCCGCGCCAAAAACCGTGAATCCCTGCATTACAAGAAAACATGCAGTGAATAAAAGAAGGCATCGTGCTTTGTTCATTGTGATCCTCTTCATCTCCTCTAAAAAACTGGTTGATATCTGAAATAGTCAGGTCTTCTCTATCGCCTGCTGAAGAGTTTTGGTTCCATAGCCTTTCTGGCTCCTTATTAGTCTAATGCACCTTGGTGTACCAATACGCAACTGACATTCCCGTCCGAGCCATAGTTGACACCTGCGGATATGTCCTTGCTTTGATTATAGTATATCTCATCGTATGCATCGTTGTCCTCACTGCGAAATTGATATCCTTCATCTCTCAGCAAACCCTGAATATCGTTTTTTGACATTCCAATCTTAAACGAACCCAGACGATAGATACTCTTAGCGTTCCCTTCCAGAATAATGTTAGTAATAATCTGATCTCTTCCACTGATCATAGGATCATAGCTTCCGGAAAACCATACAGACTGACCCTCTGTACTTGTGCTGAAACCTCCATGGTAAGTAGTTTCTTCATCGACATTGATATTGTCTTTCACTTCTCCTAATGTTCGGGTCAGATAAGGAAGGAGATCTTTCTCATTTTCGTCGGTATCCGTCTTCTGTATTCCATGATACTCGCTGAAGAATCCGCAGATTTTTTCCATATGGAAAGGGTCTGAAGACTGGATGTCGACTTTGCAAAGGTACCTCCGGTCAGGAGAAAGCAGCATGATCCTCATGTCAAAACAGTTGAATGCTTCGCTTTCTCCGGATCCGTTCACCGCATACTTGGACAATGCTGCATAGTGAGGAACCCCAGCGAACTCGTCCACGCAATCAACACTCGTCGTGACATTTGAAATATCTTTTCTGGAACTCAATTCTGAACCATATAGCGCTTCTTCATTTCCTGCCAACGCTTCTTCTTCACCGAAAAGACCATCTACCGCAACATAACGGTCTGCACTATAAGTGTGCTCTGCGGAATATACCGTGATGACGATATGATCATCGTCATGGTCAGCAGTCATCATATCAGTGTATCCATACATCTTCATGTTGGCTTTCTGCGTATCCTTATTCACTACATACCAATCCCAGTAGTCCTCTTGAAAGCCCAGTGAAAATCTGAAGAAGTCATTGACATAGCCATATTGCGTGCCTTCTCCGATCCACGCCTCATCCGTGCTTTCAGCATGAGCTTCCATGCCCCATATTGATAACATACATAAAACCAGAAGAAAAACTGATCGAAATGTTTTCACTGGAATCCCTCTCTTTCTCAATTCCATTTTACAACGAAACATCCAATTTCCCTTTGATGCCTCGAAGCGACCTGGATTACGGGATCGGTAACAGATCGGACGAAATAATCTATAATCTGTGCTGACAGATGAAAATGCTCCCTCCATTGCCATACTGTCATTTCTTGTATATAGACGCACTGAAAACATTGAGCTGCTCGGTCATGGCATACTCGGAAGCAGATCCGACGCAGAAGTAGAATATCCCGTCGCCTCCACCGATGATCCCGATATGGATGTCGTCATTGGCCGGCTTCAGAGTCAGAGTCCTTCTGTGTGTTACTTTCGGCCCGCCTTCTTTTTTGACATAAAAGGTAAACGTCAGCTTATTGGATTTTGGACGTACAAACGCCTCAGGATACCACTTGATCTCCTTCGATAGCGCGTTGCCTCTTCCCAACGCTATATAGTCGGTTTTCTCCACTACCACCTTATTGTTTCTTACAGTGTTGGAGTAGGCCGTAATCCCGATCTCGTAGTCTCCGCAGATCTGCTTCCTGTACTGGGCTGCCATCTCTTTCAGCTGCTGTTTTGCTTCTTCACTGTCTCCCAGCTGTACGATGGACATGAATCCGCATACGGAGCACTCCGCCTCGCCTTCTGCTATCTCAAAACCACATACCGGACATTTCATAGTATCTTTTTCTCCTACATGAATGACGGATTCCATTCCGCCACCAACAGACTGAACGCCGGGAACGCGGCGCCGCAGGCACCTTCCTCAGCGCAGCCCTGGCTGCTGACCGGAAGCGATCACCTCACACCTGCTCACATATCCGACAGAGCGTCTGCATAGTTTCTGAGTATTCTGCTGTATTCTGCCAGCTGCTCCCGTGTCTGTTTCAGACCCGCCTCAAAGGCTTGCGTGATATCCGGCACATCTGCGGCATCCTGGCCGGCTCCTTCCGGCAGATATTCGGAAGTAAGTTTCTCCCTCAGAGCAGCCAGGCGGTCTGTTCGCTTGACCATCTGATGAATCTCTTGCCGCAGCACATCGGACTGAAGCTTCGCGCACTGTGCCTCTTCGCCGGCCAGGAGAGCCCTTTTCTCTTCCCGTTCCTTCTCAAGCGCATGCAGGCCTTCTTCCAGAACTGTAAGCTCCTGCTCTTTGCGTTGCTGCTCCTCGTCCAGCTTCTGGCGTGCTTCCTCCAGCTCGATCTGAAGCTGTTGGATCTCCGCCTCTACCTTCTGTGTTTCCTGCCTGACGGATTCCAGTTCCTTCGTCTTACATGAGAGCACATCCTCAGTGGCTTTCTTTTTCTCCAGAACTTCCTTCAGGTCTACTGCTCCGCGATCCAGCTGCGCTGAGAACCGGGCTACATCCTCCTCCAGTTCCTTCAGATGGGCTTTGCGGCCTTCATCGCTGATCCGGCTTTCGTTCTGCCGGCAGATCCTGAGCACGGTACGCGCCAGCCAAGGAAGCCTCCTGTACAGCTCGGATTCATCCAGGCAGGGCAGCTTATCTACAGCACTTCCGGTTCCATCCTTTATGTCCTGACAGACATCATAGAAGACATTCAGGACATCCTCCACGGCAACCTGATCCCTGTCCGCCACTCTTCGCATTGTTCTCTTCGATCTTTCCAGATCCATAGCATTTCCCTCTTGTTAACCAGAGTCCGTTTTCCAGACGTCGATAACTGCCACATTGGTGAAAACCAAGTCGAAACGTAGATTAAACCTGTTAATATTCCACCGCGCTGAATTCAAACATATTCTGGAAAGAATCCAGTACAATCTGACGGTCCTCTCCCTCTGCCTTCTTGGTATACATATTAAACGGGCATATGTGAATGCTCAGTACGCCGGAAGAATCAAGCGAAAACCCAATCACCGCAGTCTGATGCTGCTCATCCGCATAACTGATCAGATGCTTCAACTGCTCCACATACCGTTTCTTCAGATAGACAATCTTCGCCGTCACAGGCGTGTCCCCGTTGTTTACGACAAATGCATTCGGTGTTGCTCCGATAAAATAGGCGATCGGCTTATCCGGATTCTTTTTATAATGCGGATAGTAGACCTGATCGAAGATGATATCGTCTTTATAGTGAAACGCGTAATCTGTATTCGCAATACTCTGGCCAACGCCTGGGAATCCGATGGAATAAGGTGCGGTATTCCGAATCCGGATGATTGCGGACGCTACAAGCGCTGCTCCCATGGAGACAGCTTTCTCCCTGTCCGTCGCGTCATTGATGATATCCTTCTGACGCTTATCCATGGAGGAAAACCCGAAGGTTTCCCTGACCTGTTCTTCCACCAGCTTATATCCGCCGAAGCCTCCGGTCAGGGCAATTTTGAAGACCTCCTGGTCATGGTCATCATACCGGATCCCTGCCGTCTTCATATAATCAATCATCTTATCAAGCTGATCGGCCAGGACCGGGCGGATCACCTCGTTGTATACCCGGAGCATCAACCCATAGGATATCTCAATGTCTTCTCCCTTGTATTCGATGGTTGTGAATTCTTCCTCGTCCAGCTCGTCCGGATCGTCCAGACCGAATTCATCAAACTGATCACAGATGGTATTGCGTCCGGTCTTGATCTCCGCCTCCAGCTTGTCCACGGCGCTCAGAAACTTCGTGTCCTTCGCGACAGGATCTGAGAAACAGCCGCTCTCCTCGATCGCGCAGAGCATCACGCGCTCCATGTACAGGATCCCCGCGTTCCCGATCTGTCCCTCCGTGTTTTCGCCTGCGCCGGTACGGGCATTGACTTTAATCTCGACAGACCCGTCCGGACTCGCATCGACATCCGTCAATGTGATATCCAGGGTTCCTCCTCCATAATCGATCAGCAGGATATGCCCGTCGAAATCCCTGCCGGTATTCTTCTGAAAATTCCACGCGAAAAATGCGCTTGCCGCAGCAGGCTCGCTGACTACCTGTGCTTCTTTCACATAAGGAAACTTCTGACAGATATTCCGGAGCACATTTCTTCCATCCAGCGTCTCCAGCTTGTCATTCCATACCTCAGGAACGCCGACGACGAGCTTTTCAATCCGTTGTTCCCCGCACCGCTGCAAGGCTGACTGGAGGCAAAAGTCGAGAAACATCTGCGCAACCTTGTCCGGCCTGTGATCATCGTCATAGCCTCTTTCCTTCAGAATCTCCGGCCTGTTCTCCGGAAGAAGCATCTTGAACGCCTTATACACGGCAAGATCCTTCTTTCCCGTCTTTACCTTCGCCTCAGCACCGAAGAAGGTATTCCCTTTCCCTTCCGCAACAACACTCGGAATAAACGGAGATCCTTCAAACAGATTGACATCCTGAAGCTGGCCCTTCGCAGCCGAGTAATGGGACAGCGTCGTATAGGTACTTCCAAAATCAACGCCAAGATTCATAGTAAAACAATGCTCCTTCAAGTCATGACCACCGGCTCTGCCGGTGGTTTGCGTATGCCCCTCAGGGGCACTTTCCCCTTCCGCCATGAGGCGGGGGCTAGTCGACCGAAACTACTCGCTCGCCCCTCACGAGGGGCCTCTGTTTCTTATCCCAAAATCTGGTCGCTTTCTTCCTGCAACCTGATATATTCTTTGATAGCTTCTTCGTTTACATTGCCTACTGTTTCTACATAGTAGCCACGCGCTCAGAAATGTCTGCCAAGTTTTCCTCTCATCTCAGGATGTCTATCAAATATCATCAGTGCGCTTTTCCCCTTTATCTTTGACATTACCGTAGATATCGACATCTTCGGTGCAACTGAAAGATACAAATGCACATGATCCTTGCATATTCCTCCTCTAATGAGTTGTACTCCTACCAATTCACAGACTTTCTTTATTATTTCAGCCACTTCACTCCTCAGCTGACCCATCATAACTTTTCGCCTGTACTTTGGAATAAAGACAACATGGTACGTGCAATTGTACTTCGTATGTGATATACTCTGATTATCCATTACGGATCACCTCCTGTCTCTCGATGTGGTTGACTAGACCCACATTCGTTATAGCACAGGAGGTGTTTTTTTGATACTCTAGGACACGCTACTGCTTACTCTGTTCTCCCCACCTCTGGTGGGGGCTTAATGAACTTCAGTTACAGATTCATATCCAGAAGATCCCGAAGCTGCTGCACCGGATTCTTCAGCTCAGCAGACAGATCACGGATCGTCTGGGCGGATCCGCTGCCGAATTCTTTGATTTTCGCGATTTCCCTGATCATCGCCTCCAGCTTGATCAGCATCTGATTCAGTGTACTGACACGGTCGGATTCGCTCTCTGCCATCCCCTTCGCTATTTTCGCTTTTTCGTGCAAATTCTCAGCCCTGCCTACCATTTCCTTAAAGAGCAAAGACTCTGGCCCTAAAGACCCGCTTTTCAGTTCCCCCATCTGGGCGGACAACTCTGCCTTGAACCGGGAAAAGTTCTGCTCTGACAGTTTTACGCCTGCCTCAGCAGCGAAGAGTGTCTGAGAGATCTCCGTCAGAAGCTCATATCCCTTGATACAGGCTTTCTGTCTCCCTTCCATCCTGAAATTCTGCTCACAGGCATACTGCAGACATTCACTGCCATACCGGATCGTACGGAGGTCTCTTCCCTGCACGCTCTTTCCTATCCGGACAATCACCCGGTCCAGCAGCTTCTGAAGCTCCTCCCCGGGCAGTGCGGTACGTTCCGTCTGGAGAAGCCGGCAGGCCTTCTGCAATTCGATCTGTATGGATATCTCCCTGTCTTTTCCTTTCTCCTCTGCCCCGGGCATCCCCTGCATCGGAATCCCCTTTAAGCGTTGGGACAGCGGACTTTCGTGGATGCAATAGCTTTCCCCTATGTCCTCCACCACACCATCCTGGGTTTCCACCCAGTCATGATACTCCTCCGCAGAGTTTGAGACTGCTTCCCAACTCTGCATAAGATCCTGAAAGAGACGCCGGAATTCCCTTCGGTCATTCAAAGAAAACAGACCCCTCCAGCGTGCCTGCACCACGTCACTGTGATACCACATGTAGACAAAATCCGTGATCCCATTCAATCCATTTTCACTGATGTCATCGATGACAGAATCATTATGCCAGGCGGCATTCCAGACAACATTCGAAACTGCTTCCCGGGAGAACCGGTTCAAAAAGATGCACTTGTCTCCCATCAGGTTCTTCAGTTTTCTGTAACAACCTTCTCCATATTCGTCCGGTTCCAGAAAAGCATCCACCACCTCGGGAAAAAGATAACCACTGTCATTTTTCCCATGAAGAACACTGTCCGCTTCTAGGAAAAAGGGGCGGTTATATTCCGCCATGACGCCGGAGCGAACTAGCAGCAGCTTCTGTGTCTGGAGATTCTCCTGCTGCAGCTGGGAAAGAAGTGCTTCATTCCCTTTCAGAATGCTTCTGAAGGCACTGATTTGAAACACACAGGCCGCCAAGCTGACATTTTTGATCAGCTTGAGTATGGTATCCGCGGAAACTGTCATGGATACCCCGTTCCTGGCCGGCACATAGGGTGCACTGCCCTTTATGGAGAAGGGAAATTTTTTTGTCTGCTCTGACAGCGCGAGCCAGGACTCAGGGTCAAACACCTGGATCCCATACTCCTTCTGCAGCTGTCTGATAAAAAAAACATATTTATACCGCTCACGAAGTTCACGGAACAGCCATCGATTGAGGCTCAGCTTCAGACCGCTGTCCGTGAAATAAGTGTCTTCGTTCGCGAATACAAATTGAACCAATCCATCCTGAGACTGAAACATAGCTCTGTCCCATCTCCTTCTCTCATCTATTCAGTATGCGAATATCTGACTCAGTTCTCACACTAATCTTCCAGCATACCCAAAATATCCCGCATGATCAGCTCGTCCTCGGATAATTCTTCTTCCGGTGACGATGGATTCCTGCCGCGGTCTGATCCTGGCCCCTTATCCGCCGGCATCATCCGGGCCGCCTGGAGCACCTGCAGCGTGTCAGGCATTATCGCCGTATGATAATTACGGACACGGTCTGCAGCGTCCAGAAACATTTTCTCCGTAAAGAACAGATTCCCTGCCCTGTAACCCTGTTCATGCGCCAGGTAGATATCTCCGCCATACTCGCCCATGACACGCCCCTTCATCTGAAGCCGGATCAGGAAGATGACCTGGTTCAGGTCCCGGTAAGTCAGCCCTTCCGTCTGCTCCGCCATCCAAGAATACGCGGGGCGCTTCTCGCCTTTTTCATCCGTCCTCCTCATCAGGCTGTTCTCATCCATCTGAAAGAAGGCTTCTCTCTCCATTAGGTCCGGCGGCGTCACATGCAAAAGAAGCATCTGCATGCTCCACGGAGAAGAGAGATATTTTTCATCATCCTCCACCAGGACCAGCAGCAACTGTTCCAGATCCGATTCAGGATTCTCCAGCTCTCGTGCAAGTGCTTCCCAGACTGCTTCCCTTCCGCAGCCTTCCAGAATAACCACTGTCTGAGTGCCATTCATCGAAGATGCCAGCTTCCGGAATTCTTCCCGTATAGAAGGAATATCCTCAGGAAGATCACTTCCGTTCAGCAGGAAACATCTCCTCCCCGCGGCGGCAGCGGTTCCTGCAAAGGCCACCGCAAGCGTACGCTTTCCGCATCCCGGCTGGCCGCAGATTGCGACCGGCCAGATGGAATCCAGCTTCAGGTACTGATCTACCTCCGGTTCGGGAGTACATTGCTTCAGAATCTCCTTATACCAGTCCCTGCCCACTACATCATCCAGCGTAAAAGGCGGAATCAACTCATTCACATTCATCCTATCAGCTCCTGCTGCCTGTGCTGCGCTTCCTCGAAGGCATTCAGTTCACGAACAACAGCATCCTTCGGAGACGGCCGGTAATTCTTGTATACCTCCTGGAACAGGCTTCGTGTCAGCTTGTAGTCGCCACTCTTCATCGCGTCGACCGCCTCGTCTTCTGTCGCATACTTCTCCAGAACCTCCTCCAGAATCTTCTTCTTGAGCAGCTCCGTGAGGCGGTCAATATCACGATAGTTCCAGGTGTTGGTCTCTTTCGAGATCTCTTCTACGCTGAAACCGTCCTCCATCTGGATAAACTTTTCGAACTTCAGGCGAAATGCATGCGCGCGTGCTTCTTCATCCGGGAAAGGAATCCGGATCACCTGGACACGGTCCATCATTGCACTGTCCACCTGCGTGGGATAGTTGGTCGCGCCCAGTAGGATGACAGGCTTGTCGGAAGACTGAATCCTGTTATACGCCGTCAGGAAAGCGGTCGTCATGTTCGACGCCCAGACCGGGAGATCCTTGATGGAACGGTTCTTGCACACGCCGTCGATCTCATCTAAAAACATGATGCACGGGGCATTCTTCTCCGCCTCCTCGAATAGCCTGGCGATGATCTTCTCCGCGTCCCCTACGTAACGGCTCAGAATATCCGAAGCATCCACAGACATATACTTATAATCCTGCTCCATCAGCTCATGCGCGAACGCCTCCACAATAAAAGTCTTGCCGCAGCCCGGAGGCCCTATAAACAGGAATGAATGCAGCTGCCGCATGTGCATGTATTCCCGGATCTTTATCAGACGTGTGTCCTGAACGCAGGTCTTCAGTTGGGCAATCAGATCCTTCATCCCGGCCACATCGTCAAAGGAATGATCGGGGCTTTCCTTAAACCAGGTATCGATCGTCTCCTGGCTGACCGTATCATCCGCGGATGAACGGGAAGCTTTAGAGGATGCACTGTTGGTATTGGTACTGTCCTTTGAGGAAGTCTTTCCTGTAATCTTCATATAGGTCTCCGGACTGACTTCACTGATCACTTCCCGAAGCCGTTCTTCCAGCTCCTTCTGGCGTCTCAGGTGAAAGTTCCTCTCCTCCCCGTCACTGATCTGGGCCATCTCGAACTGAAGCTTCACTGCCTCCTGCAGATAACGCCCTTCCTCCGCGCAGTGCTTCCCGGCCGCACTGTAAGCTTCATCTGCCTTCTGCACATAGGCTCTGCAAAGATTGTCTTTTCTCTGCATCTTTTCGATATAATCACCTGTCATGGTTTTCCTACTCCTTCATAAACGCCCACTTCTGAATCCTGTCGACATCAGGATCTGGTTCTCTTCGAAGACACCTCATGCCCACGGATGCGAATACCGTAACCTCACTCGTAGATCAAAATAGATTGGCATTCAGAAGCTCTTTCAGCTCATCACTTACATCAAGCTCTTCCGGCGTACCGGCTGTCTCATCCGGCTGAGCCGTATCAAAGACATCGTAGTCATCGAACCGCAGCTCCGGTTCTTCCTCAATCAGGCTCCTGGAAGAACGGACGCAGGCCGTCAAGTCTTCTCCGGAAATGTACCTTTCTGCAACGTTTTCCCACCTGGAGCTAAGCCACTCATCCACCGTTCCCAGCGTTTTTTCGCTGAACACCTTTTCCGCCTGCACCTGGTTTTCTCTTTTTTCAATCTTCGCTACGCCGTGGTTAAGGGAAAACTTCGTGATTGGGCCCGGAGAAGCTTTTCTTCCCAGTTTATTGACTGCCCGCAGGGACCGGCTGAGGGTCTTAAGCGAGTTTGTCAGTTCCACATCGGATGTAATCTCATCCAGATGGCGGAGCGCCTCGTTGACAATCGTATAAGAGCACAGGCCTGCACGGATCTTTTCCTTCGCCCGGTCCTTCTCATGCTTGGTAGCATCCGGTTCTCTCAAAATCCGGCGCTGCATCACCAGCAGGTCCGAGTAACTGTCCCTGAGCTGTTCCAGCTGGATATGTGTGTTCAGCACCTTCTCTTCCTGGCTGATCTTCTTCTTGATCGTTTTTACCGTTTCCGGCTTCTTACGAAACACGCTCATGTTCCTGTCCTCCTCCTTCTCAGTTATAACTCAGGGTCCGACCCATCTTGTTTTCTTCCATCCCCTGGTCCAGCTTCTGCGCTTCCTTTTCCTGTTCCTGTTTCTGCTTAAGCTGCTCCTGCTCCATTTCGTAGCGCCTACGGGCCTTGTCTTCTTCCTGCTCGGCAAAGGCCATCTCCCGCTCCAGCCTCTCGTATCTCTCGGAAATCTTTATCGCGCCTTCCACCGCATCTTTTCCGGCATACAATTCATTGACCGCTTTGTCCACCTCATCCGCAGCATTCTCCAGGCTCTTCATAACAACCTTATGCTGAAGCAGCTCCCGCTTGAACTCCTGTGTGATGCGGCTCAGCTCCTCCGCGCTGTGCGCGTCTATCTCCGGCTCCCAACTGCTGATCTGCAGATCAAGGGTGTTGCAGTTATCTTCAAGTGTCACAATGTCCTTATAATTCTGTCCAATCGACAGATCGATCTGCCTGAGTTTCTTATCAAGCATAATCGTCCTGGCCATCTGGGCGGCCATGATCTTTGCGGCACCTGTCACCTTGTCCAACGAGGATGGAGACATATCTTTGATCTGATAAAAGGTCTTATGATCACTGTCTTTCATCTTCTGGAGCTTGCCAAAAGCCTCATCAAAATCATTCTTCGTTGTCTCTTTCTTCTCCTCCAGCTTCTCAATGTCCTTCCGTTTCCGGTCTATGTCATAGTAATAGGAGACACACTGCAGATACCGGTCCAGTGTCGTTTCCCTGCGATGAAGCACGTCAGATTCATCTGACGTGCTGGAGATCGGCGCATGTCCGTTCAGAATTCCATAAGCGATTCCCTGAATCCCGCGAAGAACCGTCACGCTGCTTCCGCCATTCTCTATCACCCGCTGTGTCAGCTTAAGAATATCGTCAATTCTCTGATCTACACCCGTCACATCATACGACACGGCCTGGATATTCTTTGTACTATCGGAGGTAACCTTCAGGAAATGATGAATCCGGGAAGACTCCTCCTCTCCGAACCGGCCACCTACAAAAGCAGCACAGGTATCCAGTCTTGCCTTGAAATCTTCCATGCGCCCTCTGTCCTCATCTGCTTTTCCCTTCGCGTTCCTGTCCAGCTCAGCCTTTGTCGGCTTACCCCTAAAACCTAATCTCATCTCTTTTCTCCTCTTTCTGTAAGCACCCGTTCCTAGCCGGTCCGATCAATCCCATGACAATCCTTTCAGCACATGCTGACGATATTCAGAATGATAGCCGTAATACAATGCAATCACTGTCTTTCAGTATATCATAAAATCAAAGAATAATGCGGCTGATCCTTTCTCTTTATAGGGCTGTTGCACGAATAAGAAAAGAATGAGCCGAGTAGCTTGTGCTTGTATCTGTTCTGCTCATGGGCACATGAAGTTGCTTATGACC
>OCTX011582092.1_pt1 | contig 12615 bp, 13 predicted proteins | sample 1539691 | NCBI WGS metagenome assembly OCTX01 (sample SAMN02144231, study PRJEB22623) | gut metagenome | biome: sheep rumen | host: Ovis aries | place: New Zealand
AAAACCAGATCCCCTACATCATGGCGGGCAAAAAGTATCTGTTCAACAAAGAGATCTTTCTCGATTATCTTTGTGGCAAAAAAGAATAAGCAATTTTGTTGGTTTGGTAGAATTTCTGAAAACGCCGCATTTTCGGTAGACTTTTACCGCAAGTGATGATATACTGTTTTTGCAGGATATTGTCACTTCAACCTGATATCAGGAGGAATGAACGTGGCAAGCATACGCAAAAGAAAAACAGGTTCATACGAAATAAAAGTGTTCTGCGGCTATCGTATGGACGGAAAACAAAAATATCAGTATAAAAGCTATTATCCCTCACCGGGAATGACGCAGAAACAAATCGAGAAGGAGGTTCAGAAACAAGCGGTCATATTTGAAGATGAGTGCCAAAGAGGACGAAAAACCGCTTCGATCAGGTTTGAACAATTTGCTGAACAATGGTTTGAAGAATATGCAAGCATCAACCTCAGACCAACATCTCTTCAGCGCATGAGACAGGCTACACAGCGTGTCTATCCTGTCTTCGGTAAAATGAGAATGGATAAGATCACCTCTCGTGACATTCAGCTATTCATCACAGAGCTTCTGTCAACAGAAAAGAATAAGCGGACAGGCAAGCCTCTGTCCCGCAAAACAGCTATCCATCACCTGAATCTGATAAGTGATGTCTTCACCTATGCAATAAGAATGGAAATGCTTAATGACAATCCTTGCCGACGAGTATTTGTCCCCAAAATGGAGCATGAGGAAAAAGAGATATTTACAATAGATCAGGTCAAAACACTGTTTGAAGGGCTTCGCACCGAACCAATAAAGTTTCAGGTCTATCTGCAGCTGGCAGTGTACAGCGGCTTCCGAAGAAGCGAAATGCTCGGCTTGGAATGGAAAGACATCGACTTTGAGAATAAACTGATACATATTCGCAGAACATCGCAGTATACATCTGCACTCGGTATCTACACCGACACAACTAAAACTAAAAAGTCCAAGCGAGTATCAAAGATGCCGAGAGAAATAATGGATCTGCTAAGCAGATTCAAAGAAGAACAAAAAGCAGAAGCAGCAAGGCTCGGTTCCAAGTGGGAGGACCATGACCGCCTGTTTACAAAATGGAATGGTGAGCCAATGAACACCGGCACACCTTACGAATGGCTAAAAGGTTATTGCGAGCGAATGAACGTCCCCTTTCATAATATCCACTCCCTGCGGCATCTGCACGCTTCCCTGCTCATTTTTGAAGGAGTCGATGTCGTAGCCGTCTCGGCAGACATGGGACACAGCATGGTCGGAACTACATTAAATATGTATTCACATATGTTTCAAGAGGCAAAAGCACGCAGCTGCGACGCTATCAGCAACGCCTTGAACTTCTCAACACCGCCGGAAAAGCCAACATTGACAAAGTGCAAATGTTATGAACTGCCTTTCTCAGGTGCCCAAGAGGCATAAAAAAAACAGGGTCAATGCCCTGCGATGAACATATTTGCCCAACAAAATCTCAGTGGCTGCACAGTGGTTGGAAACCAAATGCAAGAAAAAGAAAAACCGGAAACAGCGAATCAACGTCATTTCCGGTAAGCCAACAAGTGACCCGTACGGGATTTGAACCCATGATGCCGCCGTGAAAGGGCGGAGTCTTAACCACTTGACCAACGGGCCAAAAAACTACGGGAAACGTTATGGTAGCGGTAACTGGATTTGAACCGGTGACACCCTGGGTATGAACCAAGTGCTCTAGCCAACTGAGCTATACCGCCTTATTTCCCGTAGCGACTATATTATTATACACTAAGCCCAAAGGTTTGTCAAGCATTTTTTCAAAAAATCTCAATTTTTATAATTTAGTCACAAAGTCTGTTATTTCCCGTTCCGGCAAAGCTCTTGATTTGTACTGTAAAATGTGATATATTTTGATTGAATAACATTTGCAGATAACGCAAGAGAGGTATTACCTGAATGAAAAAGCTTTTGATCGTTCTTGTACTGTTATTTATAATTCCTGTACAAAATGTATATGCTGCAAGGCAAGACGCGCAAAACATAATACTTGATATAAGTAACATTCCTGATAATGCATCATATATTGATATTCTTACAAACATTGAAGATGAAAAATATACCGATTTTGACAAAGAATATATGAGGGCTTATAGCTTTGACGCTAAGGAATTATCTCAATATGATAAAAACGGTCTCGTTAGTTACTCTTGCCACTACAAAGATAAAGGAGTAAAGGTAGATATTAGTATTAAAGAAGGAAGAATAACATTCACTGACCATAAAACTACAGTAGAATTATTTAAAAATCATAATGAATTGAAAATTGCTGTACTTAATAAAAATGGTCAGATCATTCAAGTATCTGATACTATAAAAATCAACGATAATGATGATAAGATCTATCTTGCCGGAGATATAAAATATAACGTTGGTGAAAACGAGATCGACCCGGATATGTTTGATAACAGCACGAACGATCTTGGTTTGTTAGCTGCCTACCTGCCATATATATGGGTTGTACCGCTTTTGATAGCAGTGATCGTTATTCTTATCATTATAAGGATCAAAAGAAAAAAAGCCAAACTTAAGGAGGACATCCATGAACATTAAAACCTCTTGTGTCACCACGCACGGATCAACTGTGAACTACTTTTGTTTCGGCAGCGGAAAAACGCCGATGGTCATGCTGCCGGGTATATCGACAAAGGATCTTATGCCGCTGGCAAGTGCGGTAAAGGCGGCATTTGCTGAATTTGAAGAGTTTTTTGAGATATATGTTTTTGAGCGTCCCGATCCCCTGCCAAGCGGCTGCACGATAGCATCAATAGCAGAAGCAACGGGACAGGCTATGGACGAACTCGGGCTGAGAGATGCCTGTATCTACGGTGTTTCAACAGGCGGAATGATAGCGCAGGAGCTTGCCTTTCAGCGCCGTGACCTTGTAAAGTGCATTGCATTTTTCTCAACGGGGCTAAATGTCACCGGCGAGGCTGCAAAGGCACTCAAAGGCTCGGCGGAGCTTGCGGCAAAGGGCGAAACAAAAGAGCTTGCAAAGCAATTCGGACAGCTGGTCTACACGCCGGATTTCTACGAAAAATACGAGCAGGCTATCATTGACGCATTTTCGGGCGGTACAGCCAAGGAAACAGACAGGTTCATTCAGCTCAGCAGTGCTGTGCTCGGATTTGAAGGCAAAGGACTGCCCGAGGGCGTGTATATACCTTCGGTAGTGGTTTGCGGGCGTGAGGACAGGATATTCTCAACAACGCAGGCACAGGAGCTTGCACAGGCTTTCGGCAGCGAGCCGGTGATCTACGACGGGTACGGGCACGCAGTTTACGACGAGCTTGCGCAGGCAAAGCTGAACGCACTTGAGCTTTTCAGGAAACACTGCGGAGGATAAAATGGAAATAAAAACGGGGAAATACAGACACTTCAAGGGAAACATGTACGAGGTGATCGCAATAGCAAAGCACTCGGAAACGCTTGAGGAAATGGTGGTTTACCGTGCACTTTACGGGCAGGGCGATGTTTGGGTGCGCCCTGCGGCGATGTGGAATGAAACGGTAGAGCGTGACGGAAAGACTTTCAGGCGGTTTGAATATATAGGGCAATGAGCAGACGGATAAACAAGGCAAACATCTTTTAAACGGTGTAATATCTCACTTTAAGGCGCATATATTTTAATACACCAAATTGTATTGGAGTGAGATATATGCAACACCGTGAAAATGAACGGTGCATACAGCTTGCGGAATATATGATATCCCGCAGAGCGACCGTTCGGGGAACAGCCACAGTTTTCGGCATCAGCAAGTCAACAGTACACAAGGACCTTACGGAAAAGCTGAAAACCGCATCGCCTGCGCTGTTTTCACAGGTCAAGGAGATCTTAGAGGAAAACAAACGAGAAAGACATATAAGAGGCGGACTTGCAACAAAACACAAATACGAGGACCGTCAAAAGCTGCTCAGCGGTGTTGCAAAACGCCGTTAAACCACGTCGGAGAGCTAAATTGCTCTCCGTTTTTGTTTGCCCCGGCTTCAAAGGGGAATTTTTGTACAGTTTATTTTTGCTCCGAAAGATGCTTATCACAGATTTTGCGCAACTGCGCTGTTTTGGTGCGGTTATTCCTGCGCAGAGGACAAAAAATTTGAATTAAAGAGAATTTTTTTGTACAAATGGCTTGCATTTTTGAAAAAGCTGTGTTATAATAATGTCGGCAAAGTGTGAACACAAGTAGATAGGAGTTAAAAATATGAAATGTCCGTTTTGTGGTTATGAAGACACTAAGGTCATCGATTCACGCCCGAGCGAGGGTAAAAAGAGAAGAAGAAGAGAGTGCACCAACTGCGGAAAGCGCTTTACTACATACGAGGTAGTTGAAAAGCCGATGCTCATGGTCTATAAAAAGGACGGCTCGTTTGAGCCTTTTGACAGGAGCAAGCTGATAAAGGGTATGCAGACAGCTATCAAAAAGCGTCCCGTAAGCGTTGAGCAGGTAACTGCGCTGGTGGACAACATCGAAAATACATACGCCAACAAGATGCAGACAGAGACGACCACGAGCGAGATAGGCGATATGGTGCTGCACGGGCTGAAAAAGCTCGACCATGTAGCTTATGTAAGATTCGCTTCGGTCTATAAGGACTTTAACGACGTTGATTCGTTTATCCAGATCATTTCCGAGCTGGATACGAACAGCAAATAACTGTGCCGTCAACTGCTTTTATCATTATATTATTTGCAGGAAAACACCAAAGAGCAATTCTGCGGTGTTTTTTTGCATTTTCGCTTGATTTTCTGCAAAGGCTGTGATATAATCATTATGGCTGTGTTGAGCCGCAAAAAATATATAGGGGGAATTGAATATGAGACCGGCTGTAAGTTATAAGCCGTCAAACACCTTTTCATTCGTTGGATTCATTCTGATGTTTATCTCGATGCTGATAACAGGTGCGCTGCTTTCGTGGCTGTATGTCATTCTTCAGGCAGTTATACCGCTTATCTATCTGTGCATACTCATCACTATCGGATTCGGTGCTGCGATAGGCGGCATAGGTGTTATTTTTGTGAAAATTTATAAGATACGTCATCCGATGATGGCGGTAGCAGCTACGCTGATAGCTATGCTGTTCGTTTATCTTTTCCACTGGTGCGTTTATGTTGCAAGGGACTATGACAAGAACATTTACGACTACCTGAAAAAGCAGAACGCAACAGAGTATTACCTCGGACTGAGCAATACCGAGATGGAGCAGTACGGCTTTTACGACGTAAACGCCGACGAGCTTATCAAGTACTTCAAGACCGACAGGGTAAAGACTCTCAGCTTCACTACTCAGGAAAAGAACCATTTTACTTCAAAGCAGAAATCCGATTATGACAAGAACGTTACTATCTGGGAGTTCTATGATTACGACAAGACGATAGGAACTTCCGACAGTGAGATAAAGGATTCCATCAAAGCGATGAAGGGCAGGACTGCTTACGATTACTACATAAATTACAGAAAGCAGCCTGTACACAACATAGGTTACCTTCTGGTACACCCCGGCGATCTCTGGGAGGACATCAGGAACATCAATGCAGTCGGCAGGTGGACAATGGGTTCGGCAAGGCACTCCTTCTCAAGCAGCTCATCAAGGACCGGCAACAGCTCAAATGTCAACGGCATTTTCCTGTGGCTCACCTGGATAGGTGAGATGCTGGCTATGTTCCTGCCTGCGATATTTATTGTAAAGAGCAAGGCTTCTTCACCGTTTATCGAGAAGGACAACGACTGGGCTGTCACAGACAAGCCTCAGCTTTCATTCAAGTTCGTTGACCCGTTCCCGGGCAACCCGGCAGGCGAAAAGCAGTTCAAGGCTACGTTTCTGTCCGACATTGACAGCCTGTTCACTTTACAGCCGCTGCTCCCGCAGATGGGCGAGATGAACACCTACTACACAGCTAAATACTGCCACAGCAGAGATTACACCGAGAACTACGTTACCATTTCTCATGTTAAGGTCACAAACGCAAGGAACAACCAGCGTGCGACCTCGAACATCGCTTCGGATATAAGAGTTGATGCTGATTACATCGCATCTATGCACGGTATGTTCGGTTTAGCGAAGCCGGCTGCCTGCGGCGGATACAACAGATTTGCACAGCAGGCTCAGCAGCAGAATTATGACCAGGCCGCTTACCAGCAGGCACAGCCACAGCAGCAGAATTACGACCAGGCTGCTTATCAGCAGGCTCAGCCGCAGCAGCAGGTCAACTACGATCAGCCGCTTTACCAGCCTCAGACACCTGCTCAGCAGGCACAGCCGCAGAACAGCGGTGATATGGACGGGATAGACACATCATCTGCTGATCTCAGCTCGCTTGACAACATGAAATAACGCAGATACATAAAAATGCCGCATCTTCAGGGTGCGGCATTTGTTTTTGCAACTGTCCAAAAAACTTCCCCTCAAATCTTTTTGTGTATGCTATAATACAAAAAAAGATGAAACGGGAGGACTTATGATGAACGATCCGAGAACTATGAAAAACACTCGCAGCAACAATGCACAGCGCTCCAACAGCGGATATATGCATCTTGCCCCTCGGGGACAGAAGCTCATGGCACTGCTTTCGGCGGCAGGCTGGCTGACGGTGCTTTTCAAGATAGCTATAATCTGATAAATGTGCGCAAAAAAAGCGTGATGTTAATGTCACGCTTTCGGCTTTTTGCAAATTCTATTGCAAGTGATAAGCTCAACAAAAAGTCGAACCGGACAAAACTCCTGCCGCCACGATCAGGGGGCTTTCCGGTCGCCCCCTAAGACCCCTTCGGTCACAACACCATTGATATCACAATTTATCGAAAGTCAAAAAAGCGTGACGTAACTGTCACGCTTTTTATATCACATATACTTTATAAGCTCGTCGATAACTCCTGCGATATGCTCATCGCTGAGGCCGTAGTCCATTTCCTTATAGCTCCACGCTGCTCTGCCGAAGCCGTAGGCTTCAAACGCTTCGCTGATATCCTTATACCACGCAAGTGTATCCTGCGGATCGGCAAGGTTTATTACGCCATACTCTCCGCAGTAAACGGGCACGTCCCTTTCCTTGCTGATGCGCTCAGCCTCTGCGAACCTGTCCTTGAAATACTGTGCGCAGAGCTTATCAACGGAGATATGATCGAAATCACACAGCCCGTCAAGTCCGATCTCACTGCACTTTTTGCGGATATCCTCAATAGGAGTACTATATGCAAGTCTCATATCGCTCGGCATTTTATCCACCCAATATGCGCCCTGATGCGTGAACACGAGCGGATCGTAGCAATGGAAGGTATAAACGATATTCTCGTCGGCAGGTGCGGCAAGGTCTTTCATTGCGTCAAGGGAATTGTTCCAATAGCTGCCGATGATAATGCGGATATCCTTGCTGTACTTTCTTATGACACTGACTGCCTGCTGTGAGATACGGTTCCACTCATCTATATAGTCCTTGTCGGTGACCTCATTGAGCAGCTCAAATGCAAGTCTGTCGGCATATTTTACATATCTTTTGGAAAACTCCTCCCACAGATCATAAAACGACTGCTGGAGCTTTTCATCGCTGAAGAAATTGCTCTCGTTCTCGCCCTTATCAAACGAGAAGCCCTTTGTCTTATGAAGGTCAAGGATCATATTAAGTCCGTATTTTCCGCACCATTCAACAGCTCTGTCAACATATCCGAAGCCCGACTCGATAAAGCCGTTCTCGTCCTGGAAGATGTTATAGTCAACAGGAACTCTTACATGGTCAAGTCCCCAGCTGCTGATCTTTGCGATGTCAGGCTCGGTGATGAAATTCTCCAGCCTGTCCTTTGAGTAATCACACTGAGAGAGCCAGCCTCCGAGATCTATACCGTGCATATAACCTTCAAACTTTTTCATAATCATGACCTCCTGTTCAATTTGTTGAGCTTATTGTAACACGTTTGTGCGCCGAATTTATATCAAAATATTGCACTTTATATCATTTTCATAGCCTTTTTGAAAATATGCCACAAAAAAAACAGAGATCAGTTTTTTAACGTGATCTCTGCTCTTTGTCATATCGGTCTTCAGTTTACGGAATAATACTTATTGAGCTTGGTCTTGAATATCTCCGTTACGAGATTTGCAGCAAACGCAGCGGCAAATACCGACAGAAAAACGATCAGACATATCTTGAATGCTTTCATATCCTCCACCATGCCTGCAGTATGCAGACACTTACTCCTTTCCACAGCTTTTAGTATTACCTATCCATCTTGTATACAGTATACACTATTTCTCCCGATTTTTCAAGTCCCCTGAGTGATTTTTCACATTTATTGCGAACATAAAAAAAGTAATTGCAAAATGGTTTGCGTTGTGGTATAATAGTATAGTGTTTTAATTCAGATAACTGATCATTTACCATTTTTTATACAGAGGTAGAGATAATGTCAAAATCAAAAGCTCCCAGCAGCTACCGTAAGCTGTTTTCAAACACGCTTACCTTTGCAATAGGATCTTTCAGTTCTAAAATACTGGTATTTCTGCTTATACCTATATATACAAACGCTCTTTCTCAGTACGAGATGGGCTTTACCGACCTGCTCACGCAGATAGCGAACTGGGCTATCCCGATAGCTTCGATGACTATCGCTGAGGCTGTTATTCGCTTCGGACTGGACAAGGCTTACGACAAAAAGGCAGTATTTACGGTAGGAAACATCGTTTGCTTAGCCGGACTTGCCGTTTTTGCGGTGATACAAAGCATCGTTATGCTTACGGGCGTGGCGGACAGGTATCTGGGCGACTACGGCGTGATACTGTACCTGTACATCTTTATGTCGAGCATGAAAACGCTTTATTCGACCTATGTGCGTGCTATGGAAAAGGTAACGCTTTTTGCGGTCAACGGTATTATTGCAACTGTTTTTACGCTGCTTTTCAACATTCTGTTCTTCTCGGTCTTCCCCAAGGATTTCAGATTTTTCGGCATAGGCGGCATTTTAAGCTCCCCTATCGCAAAATACCTGCTGGCTATAATCTTAGCAGACTTCATCTCAACGGTGTTCCTGCTGTTTGCCTGCAAGCTGTGGCAGCACTTTGACCTGCGCCGCTGGAACAGGGACCTTTTGCGTGTTATGCTGCAATACTCGGTGCCGCTGATACCTGCGCAGCTTTTGTGGCTGATAACAAACAGCTCGGATTCGTTCATGACCACTCACATAATGGGTGAGGATGCAAACGGCGTACTTTCTGCTGCTTACAAGATACCAAACATCGTGGCGACGGTATATCTGATGTTCGGGCAGGCGTGGAATATGTCGGCTATCACGGAGAATGATTCGGACGACCGTGACAAATTCTACGAAAAGGTGTTTGATTTCAACCAGAGCCTTATCTACATTCTTGCCGCAGGCTGCCTGCTGATAATACAGCCGCTGACCTACATCATGATAGGCAAGAAGTTCCACGAATGTCTGCTGTACTCGCCGATACTTATTTATTCTTCGGTGTTCTCGTGCTTTACGACGTTCATGGGGTCGATATACATTGCAACAAAGCGCTCGGGGCGCTCGCTGGTAACAAGCCTTATTTCAGGCGTTGTGAACGTTGCGCTCAATATCATACTTATCCCCAGGATAGGTCTTTACGGTCCTGCGATATCAACTGTTGCGGCTTATTTCTCGGTGTTCGTTGCAAGAACTATCGACTCGAAAAAGCTGATACCGTTTAAGATAGACTTCTTTAAAATGGTGATAAGCAACATTCTGCTTATCGCTATGGTGCTGATAAACGTGAACACACCGGACTTTCTGAAATCATTCGATCTTTCGGATATTTTCATTGCGCTTTCGCTGCTTATGCTGTTCACGATGGTATTCGTTTACAACGCAAAGTCGCTGAGCAGCCTGCTTTCAAGATTTTTGCCCAAGAGGATAGTTGAGCATTTTGAAAGCGCTTCATTTATAAAGGATACGCTTTCATTCCTTATCGTGATACTGCTGCTGGGTGCTGTCGGCGCAGGATTCCATTTCAGAGTTCTGCACCTTAACGAGGCTGCTGCGATACTTGTGGCGCTGGCAGCAGCACTGATAATGCTGAAAAAGCGCTGGTTCGGCTACTTTATGATCATTGTCCTGAGCTGCTACGTTTACACAAAGCAGGGATTCTTTGCAGCTGCGGTCAGCTTCCTGATAATGACGATACCGAGCATGGTAATGAAAAAAAGGCTGTGGGACATGATAGTTTCGGTCCTGCTCATAAGCGCAGTTGTCGGTCATTATGTCCATGCGCTGTTTGTGGTATTGATCATCGCCGCATTTATCCCTTGCTTTATGCTGACTTATGCAAGCGAGATAAGGGAACTTATATACAAGCACGTTTACAAACGGTAGGTGCTTTATTCAACGGCAGATCTTCCCGATAACACGGGAATTTGCATATATTCAGATCGGAGGTCTTTTTTATGGCAGAACTTAAATATGAGATCAAGGAGTATCTTGGTGTGCTTTCTGAAAACGCTAAGGGCTGGACTAAGGAGCTGAACCTTATCAGCTGGAACGAAAGAGAGCCTAAATACGATATCAGAGAGTGGAATCCCGACCACACGAGAATGGGCAAGGGCGTTACGCTTTCGGCCGAGGAGTTTGAAAACCTCAGAAAACTTATGAACGGCGAGGAGATAGAGGACGACATTGACGAAGACAAGATACTTTGAGCAATTGTTACGAAAATGTAAAATGCCTCTTTTGTTAAAAATATCATCAATTGTTTATTCCACGTTCATAATATCTTGCTATAATTTGTTTATGATTACAACAAAAAGCCATACTATGATCAATAATACGGAGGCTTGAATAATATGGAACAACATGGAATAAGCAAACTGGATCTTAAAAGACGAAATCGTATGCAGGTCCTTAAAATACTCAAAACGAGAGGACCTACGTCAAGAATAGATATTGCCGGCACTCTTGAGCTTACAAGAGCAGCTGTTACGATCATTACAAACGAGATGATCGAGCAGGGCATTATCCAGGAGATAGGTGAATACAGACACGTCAGCGAGAAAGCTCCAAGAGGAAGAAAGAAGATCCTTATCGACATCAACCACCACTACAAGTTCGTTGTTGGCGTAAGCATCGAAGAAAACCTGCTGAGCGTTGGTCTTTCTACCCTTTCGGGCGCTGTGCTCGACAAGAGGAACGTTGAGATCACAAGCGATACAAAGTATGAACGTATCGAGGACTTTATCGCAAGCTCGGTAAAGGAGATCCTTTCGGACAACTGCCTGACCGAGCAGAATATCCTGGGTATCGGCTTTGGTATTTTCCCGACAATGTACGAAAGACTCGGTATAAAAATGGTGGATGCAGAGCCTGACTATTCTACTGCTTTTGCAAAGGTAAGAGAATTCACTCAGCTGCCGCTGGTTTTTGACAACTCGGTCAAGGGCACGGCTATGGCGAACATCGACTTCCAGAAAACTAAGGATCTCAATCGTCACAACATCGCTTTCCTGCACTACGGAAACACGATCCACTTCGTTGTTACAAACCTTAACGAGCCTATCGTTTCGTATGACAACAGAACGAACTTTGTGGATAAGATGATAATAAATCCTAATGCGGACACAGTCTGCGAGTGCGGAAGAAGAGGCTGCGTTGAGAACGAGCTGACTCCGATGGCTGTGGCAAGAAAGATAAAGGCTGTTTTCTCCGCTCAGGAGTCACCTTTCCTTTATGAAGCTGCAAGAGGCAACTTTGACAACGTTAATCCCGATATGCTCATCGCTGCTTACGAAAAGGGCGAAAAGAGCATTGTGGACATTATAAATGAAAGGTTCAGGCTGACGGCTGTGCTGCTGAACAACCTTTATTTCTCAACAAATCCGCAGAAAATAGTTCTTCACAACTTCAATTTCCGCACCGAAGCCGAGTTCCAGATGCTTAAATCTGCTATTACCGAGATCGGCGGTGCGCTTGTTGCAAGCAAGGTAGAACTTTCGATAATCGAGGACAAGCACAGATTCCTTTCGGGCTGTGCACTGGCGATAAGAGAGCTGTTCTTCAACAAGGGCGGTTTTGACACGCCTAAGGGCAAACAGGATAAATAAGCTGCTATTACACAAGAGCCGTATCAGATGTGATGCGGCTCTGTTTTTTTGTAAAAATGTGTTTATTGGCGCAAAACCGCTTGATTTTTGGCGCAAAGTGTGATATTATGTAGGTTGGGGGTGAATGACCTGATGAAGAGCTTTTTTTCGGTCATATTTATGAACCTTTGGGGTTTTGACCTTATTATATTTCTGGTGGCTGTATTTACAGCGTTCGTTTACTATTCTACCAAGAATTCTGCTGAAAGGCTTTACAGAAAACTGCACCTTACGGTTTTCGTTCCCGATGCACGTTCATCGAGCATGGAGGCTGACAGCGAGGTTTCCAAGCTGAAGGAGACCGATGTGGTGGATATGCGTAACCACACAGGCAAGCTGTATTCGCTGTTTGTGAACCTGACGGGAATATTCCCGCTGCTTGGCATTCTGGGAACGGTCATCTCACTGCTGGGCATGGTAAGCGATATGAGCAATGTTCAGGGGAACTTCTA
>OCTX012099298.1_pt1 | contig 12610 bp, 11 predicted proteins | sample 1539691 | NCBI WGS metagenome assembly OCTX01 (sample SAMN02144231, study PRJEB22623) | gut metagenome | biome: sheep rumen | host: Ovis aries | place: New Zealand
TTACCTATTCCCGTCGTACCAGTTTTCTCTGAAAAAATGGCTCGTACATTATCATTTTATGGGTTAAATACTGGAACTATCGTTCAAGGTGGTTTCGCAACCATGTTAATCAATTGGCTTATAGGCTTCTTGCACAAATTGTGTATGAATGCTAAAGAAGATGGGCAACTATATCAAGTAAGAACCCAGAAAATTATAATGTATTCTAACATATTTGCCACAGTCTCAGATCTTGGGTATACCATGCTAAAAGCATATTTGGGTGATAAAAATGCTATGGCTAAATTTGATTTAGGTGGTTATATAGTCACATTGTATCAAATCAGTCATAGCTCAAGTGTTATTAGTGCGGTTGAAAGAGAATTTTATACAAAGAAGATAATTGATGAACTTAATAATTATGTAGTTTTATGAGCAATGTGGTGAAAATAATTTTGGCAATTCTTGCTGTATTGACTTCCTTTCTTGCTGGTTGGTTTGCTAGTGAGTATAAGAATCGTAAAAAAGTTGCCGAGGCCGTAAAAAAAACTATTGAAGAAACGAATAAAGCTCATGCCGTGGCTTTAGAATCATTAAAGGATCAATATGAAGAGCAATTGAAGAAGAAAGATAGAATCATTCATCAACTCCAAAATATAATTCAAAGATTATTAATTGAGTTAAACCCATTCAGTGATAATGAAACGGTGTCAGAACTCATTAGTAAAATAAATGCCATAAAGGTCAAATTAGGACAATTATAGTATTTCTATCTTTTTCAGACCAGGTATGACTCCATAATTTTACGAAACTTAAACCGCAAGTTTTTGAGTTATATGATAATGACATAGAAGCCATTACTATCCTAAACACTTTTACTGTTTCCAAATGGAGAGAGGTCATCAAAGGAACAATTCTGTTAGTGTAATAGACAAACAATAATGGGTTCAGTTTCTTTTCAAAACTTAAATTTACGCATAAAACCCGCTGATTTTCAGCGGGTTTTGTTTTCTTTGTGCGCCTGATAGGACTTGTTTTCGCGCCTTCCAAAACCTTTAAAAACCTCTCGACACCTGATAAAGAGTCATTTAGCAAAACCCCAACAGGCGTTTAAGGGCGTCAAAAGGCGTTGAACGGCGCAAAAAGGGGGAGCGTACGCACCCCCAAAACACAAAAAAACACTATCTTTGCAAAACTAAAAGGATAGGATATGATAGAGTACAATTATAGCGTAAGAACAGTCCTTCGCAAACACACCACGAACAGCACTATTTCATTTGTCATTAGATGGAATAAGAAGAGACAAGAGTTGTGGCTATCTACAGGGATTCAGTGGGATCCAGCTAAATGGGATAGCAACAAAGGAAAAGCTCGCAATAATACTACAACTATAGACACATCTGGGCATACTATTTATGCCAGAGATGTGAATTCTTTGATATTGTTATATTTTGAGTCTATCGAAAAAGCGTTCAAGGACTTCAAAAATAAGGATAGGATTCCGTCTGCCGATGAATTACGAGAAAGCATTTACAAACTCATGGGTAATGTTGGCAAGATGGGAGCCCAAGCATTGGATGACTACATCGATACTCATAAACAATTCGAGGCAGTGTATAAACAATTCATGAGCGAGCGGGCTATTGAGAAGAATTGGAGCAAGAGTACCAAGGATAAGAATTCGCAGATGTGGAAATGCCTCTGCGAGTATAATCCGAGAATCACGTTAGGCAAGATGAACAGAGTGACCTTGAACGGGTTGAAAAAGTGGTATTTTGATCACGGCTACCATAATACAACTATAGCAAAGAGGTTTCGTGACTTAAAATCATTCTTGAGTTGGCTCGATCGAAATGGATATCCGGTTAATAAGGAAGCTCTGCAGTTTGAATCTAACGTTCCCAAGTCCGAGAAGGTTATCACATATCTCACCTATGAAGAATTACGGCATTTCGCAAGCTTCCCACTTAAACAGCAATATTTGCGTAATGCTCGCGATTTATTCTGCTTCATGTGTTATACCTCATTGAGATACTCAGACACTGCAGCTCTCAAGAAGTCAAATATCAGTGATGGTTTTATACATGTATTCACACAAAAAACTAAAACGAAACTAGACATACCGATCATCAAATTTGCACAGGAGGAGATACTTGATAATCGAATGAGTACTCCAGGAGAATATGTCTTCAAAGTCCCCAGCAACCAAAAGCTCAATGATTTTATTAAACTTGCAGCCAAAGAAGCAAAACTTGATCGTAAGGTACATGAGATGTACTACGTGGGTAATGAGCCTCATGAAACATTTAAACCTATTCATGAGATTATCTCATGTCACATGGCCCGACGCACCTTTGTAGTTTGTTCATTAGCACTTGGGATTCCCGTTGAGGTAGTAAAGGCTTGTACTGGTCACTCCACCTACGAGGCCATGAAACCGTATATAGCGATTGCCTCATCAACAACTAAGGCACATATGGAAAGGTGGAACGTCAACTCTATCAACATGCAAATTCAAAGTAAAATCGAACGCCTATCCCCCTCCCAGATGGAGCAACTTGACAAATACCTATCCGATCTACTGGGAGATACTCCCGCGAGCACATAAGAAGCCACAATCTATTAACATCATATACTCATCAACAGCGAGACATAGCAGGTGCATGTCTCGTTTTTTTATGCCACGGAAAAAACACCTTGACTATGCCATTGGACGGTCACAACTGACAACTTCTACCAACTACTGGCAGCACCTGACAGCTATGAGAGGTGACAGAATTTCATCTTCCATCTGCCAATATGGCCATCCAGCGTTGTCAGTAAATTCTAATCGATGTTAAGATTTCAATTATAATTGCTTTTAATCAGTTTTAATCGTTATAATCAAAAGTCTGTTAATCAGCCATTTAGTGGCGCTAAATGTGCACATATATGGCTGATATGATTCACAACGAATTTGACATATCGAGCATCGCAGGCAAGCGCGTTCTTGACCTTACCGCAGAGGAGTTTGCTCTGCTGATTTACGAGGCCTCGACCCGCGCATATTATAATGTGTTGCACGAAACCAGTGGTAACAAACCGCAGGAAAAGAACATCGTGCGAGGCATCAAATCATTGTCTGCAGCCCTCAATTGCTCTGAGACAAAGATCAAGACGATGATCCGCTCGGGCAAGATACACGAGCCCGCTATGTGGCGAAATGGTCGTGTCATCTGGTTTGACCTGGATGAGGTTGTCGCTATGATCGGTGATGATCCGAAGTCTAGGTGGATTGTGTCAAACGCGAATTTGGGCTTGAATAAAAACCAATAAACTGTTGAACAATAATATGTAAAATTTTAATATTATGACTAAGTGTTTTAATTCTATCGCCACTCTTAACGAGGGCACAGTGAACATGAAGCCGGTTGAGATGGAGGCCGATTTGGCTGCCACCTGCGACTATGTGATTGATCCTGCAGCATCAGGAGACATCGTTTCGCTGATACACCTTATTATAAAGTATCTGCGCTCGATGGACTTCAACATGGCCGAGTTAACACTCAAGAAGGCATCTGATACAGGTTACATCCCGACAACCTTAGCGATGATAAGGTTTTACTACTATGGCCTTGGGAAATGCGCTCTTACCGGGATTATTCGGAATCTCAGGAAGGCATCGTATTCATATCACATCCCGAGCATGTATGTGCTTGCCCGTTTGCTTCAGGAGGGCGTCGTAATTCAGTACTATCCTCAAGAAGCTAACGATTGGGTACATCTCGCCACGGTCCTTGACCCTATGAGGGGACTCGAATACTCACACAAATTCTTGGATGCCAGCGAAGTGGAAGACGAGGTCCTGATTGAAGATATCATTGATGCCCTCAAGGCCCCCCAAGTTATCTTCGACCCCAAGAAGGCCGCTGCTAACGCCAAGAGGTTGAGCATCCCCATGCCCAAGAGCGGAAAATTTGTGAAGCTCAACGGCCAGCCTGAACCCTGGGAGGCATTCCAGGATTACTCGCCCGAGATGGGATTCAAAATGGTTCATCAAGCCGCAGAGGATGGCTATATAACGGCTATGTATCACGTCTCGAGCATGTTCCGTCGTGGCTATGGCACCGAGCCCGACCCCGATCTGGCCGATGCATGGTTCTACGCTGCCCGCAAACTTGATGTGGACAACAAGGGCCTTCACATGGTCAATATTACTCTCAACTAATAATGATTAACCTGCGTGGGCGGGTCACACCGCCCACGCCTAAAAAGGACAATAGAACAATGAAAAAGATTATTGAAGAATTTGCTGTCAACACTGACAACGCAACACAGGGAAAGCCCTGTGACGATGAGAAGAAGTTCGCAGAGCAGAAGACGCCCTACGTGAGTATCTTGGATCTGTTGAAGGACATGAGCGTAGTTGAACCCTCAAACAATGGAGGCCGTATCCATCGACTTGGTTTTATCGAAATCATTGAGGATGAGAATGCTGAGGTGGTGGATACGGAAGGTATGTCTCCCGAGGAACTGGAAGACCTGCGTACTTGGGAAATTGAGAAGGCCGCCGATGAGGGTCGACTGATTATTCATGAGATTGACCTCACTGATGAGCAGGCGAAGAGACTGGGCATTTCTTTCTGCGATCCCTGTCATAGATCTGAATTGCCTTACAGCATTTCGATTCCATGCAGCCTGAGACCAGCCTCCCGTCCCAACAAGAAGAACAAGGGATTTCCCCGTTTTAATAACTTTTTTTTATAAAACATTAAAGATTATGAAGAAGCAAGATTTGACTTCTGCCGCCCCCACTGAGGGTGAGATGGACCTGACCAAGGCCCAAGTTGAGAACGTAGCTGCGCCCATCCAGGGTTCGGTCAAGCCCCAGTCGCCGGACGATACCGTAGCCAGCGACGAGGAAGCCGCTGACGCTACCAGTAAGCAGGTACCGGCTAACACCAAAGCTACCGACGCAGGTGATGCCGCTGCACCCACCGCTGGTAAAGGTAAAGATGCTACGGCTAACACCACGGAGAGCGAAAATGCTGTCCAGGGTGATGAGAACACGTCCGCTGAGCAGGACTCGCAGGCTCAGGCAACCTCGAGTGCAGGTCCCGAGGATCTCAAGGCTGAAATTTACGAGATGGTAAAGGTAGAGGATCAGCAGTTGCGTGATAAGACTGCGGCTGAACTGAACCAGAAGGGTGTTGAGTGTATCCTCGTACCGAAGTATGACCTGCAGAAATTGCTGGCCGCAGCCATCATCCTCATTGGTTATGAAGGCAACCGCAATGTGGACGAGAGACACGTTCTGGATCTTACCAAGGCGCTGAAAAAAACCAAGAAGAATCGCTTCTCTCAGCCAATTATTGTTTGCTTAGCGAAGGCTGCGCTGATGCTGGGAGCTAAACTCGTTGACAAAAAGGGTAACAAGGTTACTCTTTCCCACCCTGACATAGACCGCATGTTTGTCGTGCTGGATGGACAGCATCGTCTTGTGGCCGTTAAGAGCAGCAACTTCAAGTATGGTGCGGATGTGGAAATCATACCCTGCCCCGCTGACATTGATGCCTATGTACGCGATATCAATGCCAACAATGCCAACTGGGGAAATGGGGACTACAGAAACCAGACCATTGTTACCACGGGCAAGGAGGATAAACTGTTGACCAAGGAACAACTGGCAAAGAAGATCCTTCCCAACGCTAGCGACAAGTACCTCGCTTACGGCCTGACTGCCGTCAAGGAAGCCGTAAAGAAGAGTGCTCTCCTGGCCGGTAAGATCCCCGCCTACGAGGAGGGCAAGGCGCTCAGAGGCATTGGCATCTTCGAGGCAACCAGATTGCTCAATCCAGACTGCACCAGAAACGGGCTGCTAACGATGACTTGGCTCACTGAGGTATTCAAAGCGAAGGATATTTTTAACAGCGGTGGCGGCGGTGATATCGACTTCGTTAAATACCTCAAGCTTTTCATGAACGAGGAACGCAAGAAGGGGCTCAAAATGACGGACAAGGACAAAGTGTCCGACTTCATCCAGGGGTTCGTAAAGGACTTTAAGGCCTTCGTCAAGAAGAACCCGCTGACTGCCGCTAGTGACGAACAGCTCGAAAACATCGACGCTGAAATCAAGAGAATCATTGACGCTGGTGTTACGACCACTCGTAAAGTATTTGCCCGTGGCTCGATGGGCGATATCGAGAGCAAGATGAAGGAGCAGGCGGAGAAGAAGGCCGAACTGGAACAGTCCCTGGCCACGATGGATGAGACCATCCAGAAAGCCAAGGAGCAGTACAAGACTCTCAAGAAACAGCTAGCCAAATTCAACAACTAATCGGTTCAATGAGCCCCACCCCTGTCAGTGACATGGTGGGCGGTGGGGCCTTTAACAACGACTATATGAATATTGTTGAAAGCCATATTCTGAACACAGTGACACCGTTTTTCGCCGACGACCAGATCAAGCCCCATATCGTGACCATCTGCCCAAAGGAAGACGGCTTCTCAACTCGTGGCAAAGAGGTACTGCGGTGCTTTACCAGCCCCGAGCTCAATGTTGGTCTGCTGGACTTCGAGGATGGCAGCTATGTCCTGTATGAATTGCTTAAGACCGAAGTGGCGGGCAAGAGGCATCCTGCCGGTACCGTAATCCTGGAAGTCCTGGTGGCATCTCCTTATAAGAAGTCCACCATTCGGATCGACAGACTCGCCGTAGCATTGAGCGATAGTTGCGGTACTGCTTTGTTTCCGATGGTGAATGATGACGGCACCGTAACAATCATTGACGTTAACTACTTCAAACTGTAAAGACCATGCCGCTAAGATATTCATCAGGAAATATGTATGAAGGGATCTGGACGCTATCCCTTTTTGGTGGCCAAGGTTCTTGTGGTTGGTGCCCGTGGTGCTTTAAGGATCGCTATAAGACCAGATCTAAGCATCACTTCATTGAAGAGGATTTCAATATCGACCTCTCCGTGGGCGAGCCCAAGACGATTTTCATCTGCGAAGGCACGGACATCTGCTCCGGAGCGCTTAGCGACCAGGACATAACGCGTATTCTTGATCACTGCCACCAGTATCCCCGTCACACCTTCTGGGTGCAGAGCAAGAACCCCGGCAGGTTGCTCAGCTTTACCGGACATGGTATATGGGAACATGCCTATATCGGTACCACCCTGGAGAGTGATTTGGAACTGGGTAGCCAATACATGGGTTATGCCCCCTCCCGCGCCGATAGAGTGATGGCCATGCAGACCATTGCAGCGTCGGGAATCAAAACCTACACTACGCTGGAACCGCTGATGAAGTTTAGCAGCACCGAGAACTTTGCAGCGATGGTCAAGCAATGCCACCCCGAGTTTGTGTTCATCGGCCGAGAGTCTATGCGTCGACTTGAACTGCCCGAGCCCTTCCGCTACGAGGTTTTTGCCCTGAGGGCCGAAATCGAGAAGTTCACCCGTGTCATCATGAAGGAGAATGCTCAGGTATGGATGTGATGAAACATAGAATGAACCGCCTTTGCCGAGGACGGGGGCCGCCCAAATCAATACGGCGACCTGAACGAATGAACAAACTCACGGCACAGAGCCGTCACCCCGCTCCCAGCGAGCGGCAACACCAAACGGTGTATTCGATATAATACCAATCGGCCGAATGGCTACCTAATAGTTTAGAAATGAAAAAAGACATTAAAATTAGAAAAGCTGTACCGTCCAATTATGTTGGCAACGGTGAACAAAGAAACGTAAGTTATGGCGAGCTTGCTGAACTTGAGAATATGTTCAACGAACAAGTCAAGAAGTTCTGCATTAGCTTTGACTCCAAGGAAGAGCGGGATGAGGCCCTTTTTGACTTTACCCAGCAATACATCAATGGCAACGATGATCCTAAGGTCAACTATGTTGACGTTTACACAAAGGGTTCCGCAGCCTCTGGCAATCCTGGTGTGACGGTAAGCAATACCGGGCTGAACAAAGCGGGCGGCCCCCCTAAGGCTCCGATCCAGGCTATCGATGCCGTAAAGCTCACCACGATCGAGCAGCATCTCAACAATGGTAGGCTTGGACAAGCCATGCAGGAACTGGAGAATGTTGTTAACATGACAGGTGACACCCGCTGTCGAGTTGCTTTATACCGTCTGCTCCAATATATGGGTGGCAACTCAGGTAACAACAAAGATATCGATCACCATGTTCTGCTCGCTGCAAAGAATGGACATATCTGCTCGATGAACCTGGTTTATGAACTCTTCATCAGTGACATTATGTACTGGGGTCGATTGTCCGATATTCTGGATCCTGAAGGTGTACTTACATATGACCGTGATCACTTCAAGAACATCGGTATAGCTGATATTATTGATGCTCTTCACGAGCCCGACAGCCATTATTACAATGCTGCTACAGCTGAACAGCAGGCTGCCAAACTTGGCATCAAAGTACCAGCAACACTTCATCGTAATGAATTTACTTTTATCAACAAGCAAGATCAAAAGCTGTTGAAGCAAGCACGTGGTTTTATGCTCAAACGGGATAAGGTTTCTGCTAAAGCCATCTACGATAAACTTGAAAGCATCAATCCCACGTATGGTGCATTTGCGAAGTCGTTGGTTTATCACAGTCTTGAGGAATATGACAAGTTTGCTGAGAACGTAAAGAAAGGCGCAGAATTAGGCATTGTGACTCACATGTATATCCTGTCGGCGATTTATCGCTGTGGCTTTGGTGGAGTAATGATGTCTCCTGACCTTGCTGACGCTTGGTTTTGGGTAGCTACTCAAAGTGATGATCAGAATAGCAGCGGACTTGAAACTCTGAACTTTTATGATTTCCTGCCCTTGAAGTTCTGTCTTTGGGGGTGGAAGCACTATTTCGATAACCCCTCGTCCCAGGTGCCCTAATATTATGATTATCGGGCCCGCCACATGAGGGCGGGCCTAGTTTTTCGAACATCATTATATTTAAACAACTATAAAATTATGGCTCTATCATTATTTATTGAAAAGAGAGAGTGGACTAAAGATGAACTGATGACAGCTCAGAAAATCTTTTGCGACAATGACTTTGCAAGAGACGTACTTGAGAGCATTTTCAAGGATCATGCTACCAAGAATGCAGCCGGAGTACTTGTTTTTGATTGTGGAAAAGAATTAAATGCTTTCAGTATTCTGATGAATATGATGGGTGAGTATCTGGCTTTGTTTTTTGAAGGTTATTTATTGGACAAAGGCTACAGCTTTGATGACTCCTGGCTTGAGCATCGCAATGATTTGCATAAGCGGTTAACCGAAATGTTCAGACAGATGTATAAAGCAAAGGAGTGAAGAAATAGTCATAGTGTAGTTCATAGTGTTATTAGTTTTGGAGGGGAATGGCTTTAATGGCTGTTCCCTTTCATTTTGCCCCGACCGAACCGAAAAAAAAGAAGAGCGACATCAACACTTCTCCAGCATTGATATCACACTTCGATCGGACTCTCTTGGTTGAATCGACGGTGGCAGCTTAAGGCCGGTGTCTATCCAAAACAAGATAATAACGTCCGGGATGGTGGTTTTCCGACTAACTCTTCGCTAGCCGGTCCTTTTCCATCATTATATTGTTGTCGCCCCTTACATCCGCCGGCATGTCTCTTCTATTAAAGCCAGCAGTCCATTTTCAGGGGCGTAATATCTCTCTGTTATTTATAAGGGAACTGGGCGAACTCAGCCGGTTTATCTTTGGCTATATCTAAGACGTATCATATTATTATATCGAAAAAGAAAAACGGCTTTGGGGTGGCCGTCTTTCTAATCATAGCCCTCACAACCCCCTGGATCTCGTGGACTATCCAATCATTTCACAAATTGGTTTTTGATTCTTTGTACTGTAGGTATCAAGGTGCCGGACTCGTCTTCTTTTTCACCTTTGCTGAGGGTGCTTTAATTACGACCTGTTAGAAGTATATCGATTAGAGCAGTGACATCACTGATATTGATATTTCCGTTGTCGTCAACATCTGCGTTATCTAACTGAATATTGGAAGCATTACCGCTTAGCAGATAATCGATTAAAGCGGTGACATCACTGATGTTTACATTGCCGTCTCCATCCACGTCGCCCTTGATGATTGATACTGGAACTGTTACAATGCATTCTTCATCTTGGAATGGGATTTCTGTGCCTTCGGTGGTGGTGAACAAAGTATTCTTTAGCCAGATGGTAGCAGGTCCCACAAAGTCAGCGCTTGCTGTCACATTGAAGGTCACAAGGGCACCGTTGTTGCCGCTATAGGCATTGATTCTATTAGAGTAGGACATCACTCGTATAGAGCCATCTGCCTGAATCTGAGAAGCGATGATGTGGTCGCGTGACTTGCGAGTAGTCAGGTCAAAGATATAATCCCCATCTTCCTGCTCAACGGTCAATCCCTCGGGCAGATAGATATCGGTCTGGAAAGCAGTATAGGCAATCTCGTTGTCCAACATGATGCTCACAGTCTGGGTCTGACTTGGAGCAATCGTGAAATCCTCAATATAGAATCGGTCCATGGCAGCAGCCCCCGCAGCTACCATAAACATCACTGTAAACATTATACTTTTCTTTATCATATATTTCGGTTATTCTTTGACCGCCTGCAAACAGGCGGGAAACTATTCAAATTATTGATTTCTGTTTAATTTCCCGCCCGCAGGGCGGTAATAATGTTGTTAACGGATTACTTTACTGGTTGAACGGGTTCCGTCAGTGTAGGTGGTAACCACGAGGGTCACACCGCTCTCGGGCTGTTCAATCTGTTGTCCAGCGAGGTTGAAGTACTCAACCTTAGCGACAGTCTTGCCTGCAACTACTTCATTGAAACCACTGGGATGATTCACGCTGATAGTGAAGGCATCGAGGCGAACAGTCTGGCATTCGGTGGTGACGAGTTCGATGCCCTCAACATTGATAACACCATCAATGGCGGTAGCTGCTGTCACATCAAAGGTCAGTAAGGCACCCTCATGGCCGTTGATAGCAGTCATGTTGGGTGAGTAGCACAGAGCACGAACGTTGCCGTTTTGGAGCGTATTTATGTTAAAGGCATGGCTGCCGGCGCGGTCGGTCAATTGGAAGTTGCTGGCCGTTAAGCCGGAGGGCAGCTGCAGGTCGAGCTGGAAGGCGGCGTAGTCCGCCTCGTTGTCGAGAATGATGCTCACCTTGCAGGTTTCACCTGGCGTCAAGGTGATGTCTTCGCCACTCATGCAGTCACAGTTTTTCCATTGGACTGGAGCACGCAGCGGTGCATTCAGCGTTGGATTGAGCACCATCCAGGCGATACGTGAGACGTCAGCCACCGTGATGTTGTTATCAAAATTCACGTCGGCGGCCTCGAAGACGAACGGCTGAGGATTCCGCTCTAACACGTACTGAGCTGTTACTACTACATCAGTTACTGTCACCGTACCGCTGTTGTTGGCATCGCCTAGCAGATAGGATTTCACATTCACGTTAGCAGCCACATCAGGTGCAGCAATGTCAACGAAATCAGTTTTCGTGAGCAGCGTATTCTTCAGTTGAATGATATAATCACCCTCAGCATCGTCCGCAACTTTTAGGGTAAGGTAGAACAAGTCATCACCGCTATTGCCTGTGAAGGGTTTATAGTTGGACGAATAACATATCACTCGGATGGCGCCATTCGAAACATCATTACTCATGATGCTGTGGGTGCGAGTCATGCGGGGTGACGGGTCAATCATGTATTCCCCATCCTCCTGCATCAGTTCAAGTCCCTCGGGCAAGAAGATATCCGTCTGGAATGAAATGATGCTTGCATTATTAGTCATCTTCACAGGAATGACAATAGTCTCACCGTGCATGACAGTTGTATCTTCCACAAACAGGTAGTTGTCATAATTACTTAAATCTTCCTTCACGGTCACCATGCAAGATGCACTCAAATTACTGTCGTCAGTTGTCGTTACAGTTATGGTAGCAGTACCCACTGTAAGAGCAGTCACCAAGCCATCGCTATCAACAATCGCTACAGAACTGTTACTCGTTGTCCAGGTTGCTGAATTGTTCGTCGCATTACTTGGCTGTATGGTAGCAGTCAACTTCATTGTTTCACCCTTTAACATTTCAGCACTTGTTTCATTCAGTTCAATAGAAGTTGCAAGAATGGGATCCATTTCCACAATCGAACCGAAATGACTGCTCCATTTGGTATCCGCTTGATAAGCAGCTAACGAACCTGCGGGCACATGAAGTGTGCGTGAAGCATAATTCCCAGGAGAACGATAAAAGGCTGCAGAACCCATTGAGATTTGTGACGGATGAGATATATAGCAATAGACTTCATTCAATTCGCCGCAGTAAGAGAAAGCATAGTCTCCGATGCTGGTCACGCCTTCAGGTATCGTGATGGAGGTCAAGCTGCTGCAGCCATAAAAAGCATAGTGTCCGATGCTGGTCACGCTGGATGGAATCGTGATGGATGTCAAGCCGATGCAGTGAGTGAAAGCATGATTTCCGATGCTGGTCACGCCTTCAGGTATCGTGATGGATATCAAGCCGCTGCAGCCATAGAAAGCATCTTGTCCGATGCTGGTCACAGTAGTTGGAATAATTGTATTTTTGCATCCAACTACTAACTGATTGTTCGATTTCTTAATGATAGCATTACAGTT
>OCTX012122696.1_pt1 | contig 12610 bp, 12 predicted proteins | sample 1539691 | NCBI WGS metagenome assembly OCTX01 (sample SAMN02144231, study PRJEB22623) | gut metagenome | biome: sheep rumen | host: Ovis aries | place: New Zealand
GCGCCGGCTTCAAGAAAGAGGGGCGCGACAACGTGCTCGACACGATCTTCGCCAATCCCGACGACGCGAAGATGGCGAAGCGCCTCGGCCTTCCCGTCTTCGAGCGCGCGGCCGTCCTCACGGCGGTGCAGCTCGCGGCGTTCGTCATCAAGTCCGGCGAGGGCGCAGATCCCTCCGCGCCTGTCGCGATCAACGCCGACGGCTCGACCTACTACAAGACGCGCGCGATTCCGTTCGACGCGACCGTTCGCCGCGAGCTCGACGAGATGCTTGTCCAGCGCCGCAACGTGCACTACGCCATTACGCCTCAGGTCGACGACGCCCCGATGGTTGGCGCGGCGATCGCGGCGATGCTGTGAGAAAGTTGAAAAGTTGAAAGTTGAAAAGTTGAAAACAAAATATCTTCTCGTCTTTTCGCTTTTGGCCGCACTTGCCGCCCATGCCGTCGAGGTCGACGGCATTGCGGCGCGGGTTGGCTCGTCTGTCATCCTGAAGAGCGACGTCATCGGCGAGATGCGTCGCGCTGGCGCCGGCCCTGACAGGTATGCCGCGGTGCGTGGCGAGATGATCGAGCGCGAGCTGATGCTCAAGGCCGCGACGAAGGCGAAGCTCCAGATGCAGGACTGGGTCGTGGAGAACCGCGTCCGCGAAATCGTCACGCGCGTCTTCGGCGGCGACATGAACAGGTTCAAGGCCGCGCTTGCCAAGGATCGCGTCACGTTCCCCGAGTGGCGGCAGCGCCTCAAGGACGACATGGTCGTCGCGGCGATCCGCTGGCAGATGGTCGACAAGACCGTCACCGCGAGCCCGTCCGACATGCGCAAGGAATACGAATCGCATCCCGAGCGATATGTCTCCGACAGCCGTGTCACTGTCTCTGCGATCCTTGTAGGACCAGACGATTCCGGCAAGAAGTCTGAGATCGAGGAAGCGCTGAAGACCGAGCCGTTCGGAGAGGTCGCGAAGAAGTATTCCTCCGATGCGCGCGCAAAGGACGGCGGCCAGTGGAAGGACATCAAGCCCGAAGACGTGTTCAGGCCCGAGGTCTGCGCCGAGATCGCGAAGATGAAGAAGGGCGAGACTTCCAAGTGGATCGAGCTCGACGGCTGGAACTTCCTCGTCCGCAAGGACGACGAGAAGACCGGCGTAAAGATGAGTTTCGAGCAGGCGTATGACGATGTCGCGCAGAACGTCCGCAAGGAGCTCGCCGACAAGCGCTACCGCGAGTGGATTGAGCGCCTCAAGGCCGAGACATACATCAAGGTGTATTGATTTCTGCGGACCTTCGCTCCGCCGCAGAAAACCATGGACATTGAACGTGCATTTGCCGAACTGGCGGAGGTAAAACCGCTGAAGATCGCGACAAGCCGCGAAATCACCGTTGCGGTGATGGGCGCGGGGTCGCGCGGGAACGAATATCCCGCCTACGGCAAGCTGTTCCCGGGAACGATGAAGGTCGTCGCAGTGTCGGACATCGACGTTTCGCGCCGCGAACGCATGGGCGACGAATGGGGCGTTCCGCGAGAGCGCCGTTTCGGCGACTACCACGAAATGCTTGAAGCGGGCAAGTCGGGAAAGCTCGCCGACGTGATGCTCGTGGCGCTTCCCGACGCCCTGCACTTCGAACCCGCGATGGAGGCGATGCGCCAGAGGTACGACATACTTCTCGAAAAGCCGATGGCGCAGACGGAGCGCGAGTGCCTCGACCTGCTCGCGCGCCAGCGCGAGACCGGCGTCATGGTGGCGGTCGGGCATGTGCTTCGCTATGCGCCGTATTTCCGCGCGCTCAAGAAGGCGATTGACTTGGGGCTCGTAGGTGAGCTCGTGAACATCCAGCATCAAGAGCCGGTGATGTACGCGCACATGGCGCACTCGTTTGTGCGCGGCAACTGGCACAACGGCAAGGCGACGACGCCGATGATCGTCGCAAAGAGCTGCCACGACCTCGACATCCTAAAGTGGCTCGTCGGCAGACGGTGTGTGCGCGTGAGCGCCGAGGGCGGCATTGCGCTCTTTCGCGCTGACAAGGCGCCCGCAGGCGCGCCGGCGCGCTGCACGGACGGTTGCCCGCATGAGAAGAATTGTCCATACTCCGCGATCGACATCTACGACAGGAAGCGCTGGTTTCTCTATGTCTTCGACTTGAAGAAGGACTGTCCTTCCGAGGCAATCCTCGAGAAGCTGCGTACGACCGACTACGGGCGCTGCGTCTATCGCATGGACAACGACCAGCCCGACCATATCGTCGCCACGCTTCTTTTCGAGGGCGGAACGACGGCGAGCTTCACGATGGACGCGTTCACGCCCTGGGGCGGACGGCGCACGCGTGTCATGGGAACGCTTGGATACATCGAAGGCGACGGCAAGTCCTTTACGCTCCATCGCTTCGACACGGGGAAGTCCTACCCGTGGTCGTTCGTTCCGCCGGAAGGGGAGACCTACAAGGAAAGCGGCCACGCGGGCGGCGATCTTGCGCTTATACGCGACTTCCTCCAGGCCGTCGACACGCGCGACTTCTCACTTCTTTCGTCCAGCTTGGAGGCGAGCGTCGAAAGCCATGTCATGGGCTTTGCCTGCGAGCGCAGCCGCCTGAGCGGCGCGAAAGAGAAAATATGAAAAGCCCTTTGCCTCGGCCGCTTGATTTCCAAAGTCGCTTTTGTTAAAATCGAGACATTATGAAAATGCCTAAAGACATTGTTGTAGCGTGTATCGCTGCGTGCCTGTGGACTGTCGCTGCGGCCGAACCCGTCAAGGTGATATTCGACACGGACATGCTCACCGACTTCGACGACGTGGGCGCGCTTGCGTGCCTGCACGCTCTCGCGGACGCCGGGGAGTGCGAAATTCTCGCGACGGTCAGCTCTACGCGCGGCAACGCATCCGTAGGCGCTGTAGAAGTGATAAACAGCTACTACGGGCGGCCCGAGATCCCCGTCGGCGCGCCGAAGGGCATGGGCGTCATGGGGACTCATCCGGGCGCCACGACGAAGGTCAATCCCTCGTGTCCGCTTGGCGAGAAGGATGGTGGCGACGGCGGTCACTACAAGTACCGCAAACTTCTCGCTGACTATCCCGGCTGGTATCGCCATGCGGATGCCGACGATGCTCCGGATGCGAACGAGGTCTACCGCCGCGTCCTCGCCGCGCAGCCCGACGGCAGCGTGACGATATGCTCCGTGGGCTTTCTCACGAACATGCGCCGTCTTCTCGAGACGAAGGGCGACGCCATATCGCCGCTCGACGGCAAGGCGCTCGTTGCGAAGAAAGTTAAGCTTTGGGTCGCCATGGCCTGCCAGTATCCCTCTGGCAAGGAATACAACTCCATGTGGGACGCGGAGTCTTCGCGCATTGCGCTCGAGAATTGGCCGACGCCAGTCGTGTTTTCCGATTTCCAGTACGGGCGCGACTGCTTTGCCGGACGTGCCGTCGCTGAAGCTGCCGACATAGGGCGCACCCCTGTGCGCGATGTCTTCGCCGGCAACATTCCGTCTCGCGAGGAAGTGCGTTCCAATTCCGCCAAGTACCTCCAGCGGCAATTTGGCATGGGCGGGCGCGCCGCGTGGGACGAGACGGCCGTCCTCGTCGCGGTGCGCGGCATAGAGCCATACTTCAACGCAGAGCGCGGCACCTATCGCATGGTTGGCGGCGACGGCGCGGACGAGTGGGCGCCAGATGCCGAGAACGGGCCGCACCTGCGCATCACCGAGAAGCTTTCAAAGGCCGAAGTCGGGCGTGTAATCGACGAGTTGATTCTCCGCAAGCCGAAGAATCCCGCGCCAAAGGGCCGGTAGCGCTTCGAAGGCGGACTTCCGCGATTTGCCCCGCCACGCAGGTTGTGGTATAATTCATGCCATGAAGAAAATTGCCGTAATGCTGTCCGCGGCGCTTGCCGCGTCCGTAGTCTTCGCAAACGCCTGGGACGGAGTGCTCATCAAGGGGCGCACCGACAAGGACAATCCGGTGGGGTACAAGTCCGGCGAGCCAATCGTCTTCACGCTCGTCGCGTCCGAGGTCCCGGCCGAGCTCGAGAATGCCGGCTACATGGTCGACTGGAAGCGCACCGGCGACGACGGCAAGGTAGAGTCCGGCAAGGTGCCGTTCAAGTCGGGCGAACTCTGCAAGGTGACGACGAAGCTCTGCATCCCCGGCTTTGTGCGGCTTGAGGCGTATGTCGTCGATGCCAACGGCAAGAAGGTCGTGCGCGACAAGACAGCCCCCGGCGCGCCTAACTGGCAGAGCTACCTGAAGGACGTGTTCTTCGACGGCGGCGCTGGCGTTGACGTCGACAAGATCGGCAGGTTCACGCCCGAGCCGAAGGATTTCGACGCATGGTGGGACAAGCAGCGGCAGCTTCTCGCGTCCGTTCCCCTCAAGGCGACGCGCAAGGAAGTGAAGACCGTTCAGGGCGTAAAGATCTACGAGCTCTACGTCGACTGCTACGGGCCGCGCCCCGTCTCTGGCTACCTTTTCATCCCCGATGGAGCCGCGCCGAAGAGCTGCAGGGCGCGCTGCGGTTTCCAGGGCTACGGGTTCTACAAGCAAGGATGCCCCGAGTGGGCGGCTTGGACTTGCAAGGCGCGCAACGAGATATTCCTCGAGATCAACGCCCACGGCTACGAGCTCGGCCGCGAGCAGGCGTACTACGACGAGTTCGGCAAGGGCATCCACCCCGAGGGCTACTCGTACGCCTTCTCGCCCGAAGAGAACGCAAAGCCCGAGACAGCCTATTTCCGCTTCATGGCGCTTCGCGTCATGCGCGCGCTCGAGTACGTGAAGTCGCTTCCTGAGTGGAACGGCAAGGATCTCGTCGCCGAAGGCGGGAGCCAAGGCGGCCTCCAGACGGTCTGGGCCGCGGGGCTCGATCCCGACGTGTCGCTTGCGCGTCCGTCGATTGCCTGGGGGTGCAACTTCTCCGCGACGGAACCAGGAGGCCGTCTCCACGGCGGCTGGTTCGTCAAGTACGCGCCGGGGCTTGAATATTACGATGCCGTCTCGCACATCGCCCGCGCCAAGTGTCCGGTCGAGATTCCGCGCGCAGGTCTCGGCGACTACGTCTGCCCGCCGTCTGGTCAGGCAGCGCTTTTCAATGCGATCAAGACGCCGAAGTCGATACTGTGGGTCCAGGGCTCGCAGCACGGTCTCGTTCCGCCGCAGCCGAACCAGACCTATCGCGTCGGCGACTTCGATCCCACTGGCGGCGAGTCGAAGTCCCAGAGCGCTTCCTCGGACGTGAAGTAGCCATAGCGCACTGGTATTGCCAGCAGTGTCCCTCGCTGAAAGGTCTGGGGGCCAAATTTATGGTATAATTCTTATCTATGGCGAAGCGGGAGAACTATGACGCCGCAAAGAAGCTTATTGCGGGCGCAAAGCGGATTCTCATTTCGGGGCACCTGAGCCCTGACGGAGATTCGCTTGGTTCGATGATCGCGCTCGCACGGCTTTTGAGAAGCGCGGGGAAGGACGCATGGGCGACCGCTGACCTCAACGCGCTCGGGAAGCCCGGCTTCCTCGAAGGAGCGGCAGATTTGATTCCCGTGCGCAAGCTCAAGAGTGCCAGGCGCAGGATTGGCGGGCAGTTCGACCTTTTCATCGCCGTGGACTGCAGCTCGTTCAGCCGCATGCCGCCCGAAGTCGAGCCAGTCGCGAAGGGCCTGAAGTGCATTTGCATCGACCACCATGTTACGAACGACGGCTCGTTCGGCGATGTGCAGATCGTAGATCCCGAGGCGTCGAGCGCTGGCGAAATCGTCTGGCGATTTGCGAAGTGGATGGAGTGGAAGCTCGATCGAGTGTCTGCCGAGGCGCTATGGGTCGCGATGATAACGGATTCCGGCAGGTTCGCCTACGACTCGACGAGTCAGCGCACCTTGCGCGCGGCTGGCGATCTTCTCAAGTATGGTGTTCGCACCGCCTTTATCAACGATGTCATATACGGGACCTTCCCGCGCAAGGCCATCGAGCTCAAGCGCATCGCGTGGCGTTCTCTCCACATCTGGAAGAACAGGAAGGTCGCCGAGGTGACGCTAACGCGCGACGACTTCCGCGAAGTGCGCGGCACGAAGGCAGAGGCCGAAGACATAATCGAGATCCCTCGCTCCGTAGCGAAGAACGAGATCGCTCTCTTCTTCTACCAGATCCCCGACCGCACGAAGGAGGTGCGCTGCTCGATAAGGACGCGCGGCGACTGGGACGCGACCGTCCTTGCCGCGAAGTTCGGCGGAGGCGGGCACCGCAAGGCGGCGGGCTGCACGATAAAGGCGTCGATGGGCGCGGCAAAGCGGCAGATGCGCGCGGCCGTGAAGGAACTTCTGAAGAGCGCATGTCGCAAGACAATGCGCATTCCCGCGGGAATCGTATGACGAATAGCGCCAAAGCCATTGTACTTACCGACGGAAAGGCCGGGCACGAAAACCAGTCAAAGGCGTTCGCGCGCGCGCTTGGGCTTGACTTCCAGCTTGTGCCGGTGAAATTCAAGTCGCCGTTCCACAAGATGCTTAGCTATTTCTTCGATAGGCTCGGCATAAGGACTGTGGTGCTTCTGCATGGATTGGACGAACTCCTCAACTCCCCCACTCCTCCACTCACCAACTCCTCCACTCACCCACTCACCCACTCCTCCACTATAATCGGCACTGGCTCGGGGACTTTCTACGCCGCGAAGGCGCTTGCGCGGAAGTTCTCTGGCGCGAAGTGCGGCGTAGTTCTTTATCCTCGCGGCTACCAACTTTCTTCATTTGACTGCATTCTTGCGCCGACGTTCGACAATCCTGAAAGACGCCCAAATGTCGTCGAGATTCCGGCAAATCTCGTCGCAAACGACGCTGACTTTTACGAGAAGGGCGTAGCCGCGTTCAAGGAGCGCTATCAGGGCGCGACCGACAACCTCGTCGGCGTAATCGTCGGCGGGCCGAACAAGTGTTCCTCCATGACGGTCGAGTGGATGAAGGCGCGGCTGGACGAGATATTCGCGGCTAACAAGGGCGCCGAGCTTGTCGTCACGACTTCTCGCCGCACGCCCGCCGATGTCGAAACGCTTGTCGACTCCTATCCGTGGGCCTACAAGCTCATCTACTCGAAGGATCATTTCAATCCGATCCCCGCGTTCGTACAACTTGCGAAGCGGCTCTATGTTACTGCCGAATCTACGGGCATGCTTTCCGAAGCGTGTACCTTTGGAAAGGCAGAGGTCGTTGCTCTCGACAACCTTAAGCCAGGCCCCCACAAGTTCCGCCGCTTTGTCGAGAATCTAAGACGCGATGGGTATGTTGATGGCTGCCGCAAGGTAGACCTCTCGGCCGAGTTCGCTCGCGCAAGGGAATTGATGGGGCTTTAGGATAGTTGCGCCACTATGAAACGCCTCGTATTGTTACTGTCTTTCCTTGCGGCCGGTTTCGTGACCGGCGCTCTCGCGGATGCGCCTGTCGTTCACGCGCGCTATTCCCCAAAAGGGCCGTCCAACATCGATATGTTCGGACCGCTCGGCGTATTCGTTTCCGTCACGAACGGTGTCGTAGACGCGGAGACGCAGCCCCCCTCAGGCGACGACGACCTGAGCTTTTGGTTTAGCTGCACCTACGATGCCGCCGGACTCGCGGTAAAAGTGGTCGTCCTTGACGATGATGCACGCCGCGCCGATACCTGTCCTTCTAACGCGGTTTCGTGCGCTGCATGGGACGACGATGCCGTCGAGATATTCATTGATGCCGAGTTTGCGCGTTTGCCCGACAGTCGTGCGGACGGAGGCATCCATCTCAAGCATGGAGGAGAGTTCGCCATTGTCGCCAATGGCGCCGCAAACAGCGACTACTCCGGCTACCCAAACATGTTCTTCCGCGTCGACCGTAGGCATTTCGTCAAGAAGGGGACGGCGGAATTGAGCGGCATGGCTAATTCAACGAACGCCTGGTGGTCGGGCTGCACGATGCCGTTCACAGTCGGGCTGCCGAACCAGGCCGAATCGTCCAAGCTCACGCTCTACACCTTCTATGTCCCCTGGGCCGCGATGGGCAGGACATCCCGACCCGACCGCATTGGCTTCAACATAAGCATGCAGGACGATGACGGAGGAGGCCGTCGCGATCACGCCCTCTACTGGGTTGGCAACCCAAAACGACCCTACTCCGACGAAAGCGCCTTCGGCATCCTCGTCTTCGACCCGTAGACGAACGCACGCGCCTTGTAGATCTCATCGTATGAACTGGAGACTGTTGCGGAGCGTTGTTGCCCTAAGTTTGCCGACTGTCGTGGTCGTTGTGCTTGGCGTCCGCTTCCTCGTCGAAGATGTTCCGGTGATGGTGCGGGACGAAAAGGCGCGTGTCCGCGCGGTGACTGAACAAGTGGCGAAGGCCATGCGAGAGGATCCGCTTTTGTCAGAATTTGTCTGGGAGCGTGGTCACGGCGTCATTCGCGGCACGGCGCAGTTTGGCGACTATCCGGCCGACATGTCGTGGAAGGACTGGAACCCCGAAAGCGGCACGAAGCGTCGCGACATGTGGGGGTGGCGGGCTTTCGACGGCGGACGCCTTGTCTGGGCTCGCGGCGTAGGCGAGAAGGACGGCGAGACGGTGTATGTGCGCTGGACCGATATAGAGGAACGCGACTACGCGTTCATGTTCTATCTTTTCGGCCCGATGTTTTTGATTGTGCTTGTCGGCATAACCTTCCTCGGGGCGAGGTTTTTTGTCGACTATGTGCGTTCGCGCGACGACTTTCTCGCGGCAACCGCCCACGACCTCACGACGCCGCTCGTCGGCATGCGCTACTCCATCGGGCGGAACGACGAAGAGGCGAAGGTTCTCAATGAGCGGATGATCCGCCTTGTCACCAACATCAAGGACTTCCTACGGCTCGGAGGGAAGCGCCCCAAGCCGCAGCGGGACGAAATCGACCTCGTAAAGTGCTATGAAGAGGCGTATTCGCTCTTCCGTGAGGATATCCGCGACATCACGGACGGGTCGGACATTCCCGTCCGTGTGGGGACAGGCCCCACGGAACCCTTGAAAAACGGCACTTTCGCGGGGCCTGTCCCCAATTTCCCCAATTTTGTGGCGGTGGGGGACGAAACGCTCGTCGTGCAGATACTGTGGAACCTGATCGGCAACGACCTTAAATATGCGCTTCCGTTTGGCCCAGTGCGCGTCAGGTTCTTCCGCGAAGGCGGCTTTGTCTGTGTTGAGTTTGCAGACGAGGGGCGGGGCATGTCTAAGCGCGAGATGGCGAGGGCATTTGACCGCTACTACCGCGCCAAGACGGTCCTCGAGTCGGGGAAGGGCGGCTTCGGCATCGGGCTTTGCACAGCCCGCGAGTTCGCGCGTTCTATGGGCGGAGATCTTTCCGTCAGGGCGAACAGCCCACACGGATGCATTTTCACGCTATCGCTCCCGGCGGCGAAGGAGGGCGGCGAATGAAGCGGTATCTTGAGATACTGCGGCTCGTCTGGCCGCTCGCGCTTGGCATGGTCAACAACGCTGTCATGCAGTTTGTCGACGGAGTGTTCCTTGCGCGCGAGTCGCTTGAGAGCCTTGAGGCGTCGCTCCCCGCGTCGATGCTTGCGATACTCGTGATGGGGTTCTTCCAGTCGGTCGTCGCGTATTCGGGGACTTTCGTCGCGCAGTACCACGGCGCGGACGATTCGCACGGCATTAGGATGAGTTACCGCGCTGGGCTTGTCATCACTCTTGCCGCCGGCATTCTCGCAATCGCGGTAATTCCGCTCGGGCTTTGGGCTGCCCCGTTCATGTCGGAGAATCCGGCTGTTGTTTCGCGCGCTTCCTCGTACTACGCCATCGTTTCGGTCGGTGCGATTGCGCTCTGCGGCCAGATGGCAGCTTCGTCATATTTCACCGGACGAGGGAAGACGCGTCTTGTCTTCTGGGTAAATGTCCTCGGCAACGCCGTGAACATTGCGCTCGACCCAATCCTGATCTTCGGATTTTGCGGTTGTCCGCGTCTCGGCATGGCCGGCGCCGCATACGCGACTGTCGCGGCGATGTTCGTTCAGTGGGGCGTTCTCGCGTGGTGCGCCGAGCGCGATCTTCGTAGCCTTCACGGCAGCGGCGCGGCAGATGAGCCGCGCCTTTGGCCGCTCGTCGGGAAGGTGCTCCGCTATGGCGTCCCCAGCGGGGCGTATTCGGCTCTAAACATCCTCTCGTTCACGATCTTCGTCTTCGTCACCGGTCGAATTGGCGACCAGGAGTTCGCTGTCTCAAACGCCTGCTTCAAGGTGAACTACTTTCTCTTCGCGCCGATGGAGGGCTTTTCGATATGCGCCGCCACTCTCGTCGGCCAGGCCCAGGGGCGCGGCGATTCCGCCGCGGCGCATCGCGATGCGATGCGCACGCTCCTCCTCGGGCTTTCGCTTGTCGCCGTCCTTTCGGCTCTCTCAGTCGTCTTCTATAGGCCAATCCTTTCGCTTTTTGCCTCCCCCGGCGTGCAGCTCTCGACGTTCTACGCTCTTGGCTTCTGGCTCTTTGTGTTGATGGCTGCGTGGCAGATCTTCGACGCGACGGATGTCATCGTCTCTGGCGCGCTAAAGGGTGCGGGCGACACGCATTTCGTCATGTGGTGGATGACTTTTTGCGCTTTCGGCCTTTGGCTGCCGCTCGTCTGGTTGGTCGCGAAATGGCACAACACGATGACGGCGCTATGGGGCACGATGGTGGTATATGTTGTCGTCATCTGTGCAGGAACGCTCGTAAGATGGTATAATGGTGGCTGGAAGAGGATAAAGCTAGTATGAAATTCGAAGTCGCATACAGAACTGCCGACGGCAAGATGGCCGAGACTATTATCGATGTCGCCGATCGCAATGCGGTGTATTCGGAATTGCGCCGCCAAGGTATAACGCCTATCTCGCTTCACGAAGCTGGGACGAAGAAGCGCGACAGGTCTGCTGCGTCTGGACCTGCGGTTGGCATTGCCAAGATTATCTTCATGTTTGCGCTTCTTGCGCTTGCGGTGTTTGCAGTCTGGTACTTTGTCCTCGCGGACGAGGGGACGAAGCGCCACCTGAGAAATCTCGCGACGCCGTCGACAAAAGTCGACATGCGCAATCACGGTCCTGATGCCCCGCGCAAGGGAACAGGTGCCGTGAGCGTGAAAATATCGAAGTGAGTTAGCAATGCTAAAGGAACTGACAAAGCTCTACGACGAATATGTCGACGGTTACAGGAACCCGGACAGGTCCCTGCCGAGCATGATGCATCTGAAGCGCGTGCACACCGGCTTTGTCGTCAAGAACGCGGAGCTTATAGCCGACGGCGAAAAGTTCGACGCCGAAACGCGCGAGGCCGCTCTTGCCGCGGCGCTTCTTCACGACACTGGGCGCTACGAGCAGATAAAGGTCTACAACACCTTCCGCGACGCCGACTCGGTTGACCACGCCGTCTTTTCCCACGACATCGTGAAGGAGAAGGGTTGGCTTGATGCGCTAGTACCCGACGCGTTGAAGCGCGACGCGATTCTTAACGCCGTCCTCTACCACAATAGGCGTGACATACCTGAAGGGCTCGACAAGCTCACCGAGGCTTGTTCGCACACTGTGCGCGACGCCGACAAGCTCGACATCTTCCGCGTACTCGAAGACCAGGTGGAGCACACCGACTGGAAGGGTGACTCCCGCGCGTTTTGGAATCTCGCTGTCAGTGCCCCGCCGAACCCCGTCGTAGTTGACTGCATAGAAAAGAGGATGCCCGTTGCCTACCAGGACATAACGTCGCTTGCCGACTTCGTCTTGATTCAGGTCGGCTGGATGATTTCGGGGCTTCACTACCAGACTTCGCGGCGCATTTGCCGCGAGCGCGGGCACCTCGAGTTCCGCCGCAATTTCCTCCACCAGCTGACGGACGATCCGTCGATAGACAGGCTCTGTGATCTCGCATGCTCTGCTCTCTCATAGTCGCCGCCGCAGTCATAACTGCACAGCCGCTCGTGGACGAAGATGTCCTCGAGCCGAGCGTGCAGAATGAAGTCGACCACGCGATTTCGCTCGCGTCGACGAATGAGGTGACTATTACTTGCGCGGCGGTCGCGTTTGTCGAAATGTACGCGACGAACGGCATGAGCACGACAAGCCGCGCCGTGTCGCTCGTGTCGACTCAGAAGGGCGGTAAGTGGTTCCATGACGGCGCGGATGTTACGCCTGTAGCCGTCCGCATGCTCGTCACCGCGTCGGGATGTCCGCTGCGCGGGCCGAAGCCGTCGCTGACCGCCGCCGAGGTGTGGCGGCTTGCGGAGAAGGATCGTCTTTCCTTTATGGCCGCGGCGCTGAAGGCGGAGAAGTTTGGCTTTTTCGCACAGGGCGGGTCGCAGCCATTCAACGAGGAATGAGCGATGAAGTTTGTCGTAACAGCAGGCCCGACTCGCGAACATCTCGATCCGGTGAGGTTTCTCTCGAACCCGTCGACCGGCAAGATGGGCTTCGCCGTCGCGCGCGCTGCGGCGATGCGCGGGCATGAAGTCGCCCTCGTTGCCGGTCCTGTCTCGCTCAAGACGCCGAAGGGCGTCAGGCGAATCGACGTGACAAGCGCGCGAGAGATGCTTGCCGCCGTCGAAAAGGAGTTGTTTTCCAATTCGCGAGACATGGCTCGTGATTCCGGCGGGCGGGTCGGGG
>OCTX012289465.1_pt1 | contig 12608 bp, 7 predicted proteins | sample 1539691 | NCBI WGS metagenome assembly OCTX01 (sample SAMN02144231, study PRJEB22623) | gut metagenome | biome: sheep rumen | host: Ovis aries | place: New Zealand
AAGAGTCTGGACAGCGGACTGAAGATAGCATTCCGCTCGGGTGCCGTAATGGGTCTGACGGTTGTCGGCCTTGGACTGCTCGACATCGCCCTATGGTTTCTCATCCTCAACGAGTTTGACGAGAGCGGTCTGATTTCCATCACCACCACGATGCTGACCTTTGGCATGGGCGCCTCGACACAGGCTCTGTTTGCCCGTGTTGGCGGCGGCATCTACACAAAGGCGGCCGACGTGGGAGCCGACATCGTGGGTAAGGTGGAAGCCGATATCCCTGAGGATGATCCGCGCAACCCGGCTACGATTGCCGACAATGTGGGCGACAATGTGGGCGACGTTGCAGGCATGGGCGCCGACCTCTACGAGAGTTATTGCGGCAGCATTCTGTCAACGGCAGCCCTGGGCGCAGTAGCCTTTGCCGGTACACAGGCTGACGGCATGCAACTGAAGGCCGTCATTGCCCCGATGCTGATTGCCGCCGTGGGCGTATTTCTCTCTATCTTGGGCATTTATCTGGTGCGTACGAAAGAAGGAGCAACAATGAAGGACCTGCTTCACTCGCTGTCGATAGGAACCAACGTGTCGGCTGCATTGATAGCCGTGGCCACCTTAGGCATCCTCTACTGGCTTCAAATTGACAACTGGCTCGGTCTGTCGTTCTCGGTCATCACGGGCTTGGCAGCCGGCGTCATCATCGGACAGGCTACTGAATACTATACCAGTCATTCCTACAAGCCCACACAGAAGATTGCGGAGGCCGGCCTGACCGGTTCGGCCACCGTCATCATCAAAGGCATCGGCACTGGCATGATGTCTACCTGTATCCCCGTGGTGACCATCGGTGTGGCCATCATGCTGAGTTATCTCTGTGCCAATGGTTTTGTGACGAACATGACCTCGGAAGCGCTGTCACATGGTCTTTATGGCATCGGTATCGCTGCCGTAGGCATGCTCTCAACACTTGGTATCACACTGGCTACCGATGCCTATGGCCCCATTGCCGACAATGCCGGCGGCAATGCTGAGATGAGCGAACTGGGCGAGGAAGTACGCCATCGAACCGATGCACTCGATGCCCTTGGCAACACGACAGCCGCTACAGGCAAAGGCTTTGCCATCGGCTCTGCTGCACTAACGGCCTTGGCACTGCTGGCTTCATACATTGAAGAAGTGAAAATTGCCATGCACCGTTCCGGCGACCTCATAGTCAACCTGACAGGCGAGAAAGTGGATGCCCTGCAGGCCTCCATTCCCGACTTCATGAACTATTTCCAGGTAAATCTGATGAACCCCCGGGTGCTGGTAGGAGCCTTCATCGGAGCCATGGCTGCTTTCCTGTTCTGCGGACTGACAATGGAGGCTGTAGGCCGTGCCGCCCAGAAGATGGTGGAAGAAGTGCGCCGCCAGTTCCGAGAGATTAAAGGAATCCTAGAGGGTACAGGCACGCCCGACTACGGCTCGTGCGTCGCGATATCAACCCGAGCCGCCCAGCATGAGATGATTGTGCCTTCACTGCTGGCTATTGCCATTCCCATCGTGGTCGGCATCACCCTCGGGGTCTCCGGCGTACTTGGGTTATTAGTAGGCGGTTTGTCGGCTGGTTTTACACTGGCCGTATTTATGGCCAATGCCGGCGGGTCGTGGGACAACGCGAAGAAGATGGTCGAGGAAGGCAACTTCGGCGGTAAGGGCTCGTTTGCCCATAAGGCCACCATCGTGGGCGACACCGTGGGTGACCCCTTTAAAGACACCAGCGGTCCCTCACTCAACATCCTCATTAAACTGATGTCAATGGTCTCAATCGTAATGGCTGGCCTGACCATTGCCGTCAGTTAACATTGCCGTCAGTTAACGAAAGACTTAGGCTCTGCCCCATTGGCCCCATTGGCCCCATTGCCCCCATTGGCCCCATCGGCCCCATCGGCCCCATCGGCCCCATTGGCCCCATAAATTAAAGAAAACAACCTCAAAATAAGAAAAAGAAACATGCCAATCAAAATTCTAAGCGTCGATGACGAGATGGATCTCGAACTGCTGCTGACGCAATATTTCCGCCGGAAGATACGTAAAGGTGAATACGAATTCCATTTTGCCCACAACGGTGTGGAGGCTTTGACCATGATGCTCAAGGAGAAGAACTTCGACATCATCCTCAGCGATATCAACATGCCAGAGATGGACGGTCTGACCCTGCTGACCAAAATCAACGAGATGCAGAACCCGGCCCTGAAATGTATCATGGTCAGTGCCTATGGCGACATGGGCAATATCCGTCAGGCCATGAACAATGGTGCTTTCGACTTTGCCACAAAGCCCATCGACCTCGACGACCTCAGCGTAACTATCGAGAAAGCCATAGAGCAAATCAACTACATCAAACAGTCGCAACAGGAGCACACCCAACTGGAGTCGCTAAAGACTGATTTGGCCGTCGCCGGCGAGATACAGCAGGCCATTCTGCCTCGCGTATTCCCCCCATTTCCAGAGTTCAGTGAACAATTAGACTTGGCGGCATCGATGACCCCGGCCAAAGATGTAGGCGGCGATTTCTACGATTTCTTCCGCATCGATGACAATCACATCGGTGTTGTCATGGCCGATGTTAGCGGCAAGGGCATCCCCGCCGCCATTTTCATGGCCGTCAGCCGTACGTTAATCCGAGCCATCGGCATGCAGGGAATCAGCCCCTCTGACTGCATCAAGCGTTCCAACGACCTGCTCTGCAAGGAGTCTGTCGACTGTATGTTCGTCACTGTGTTTTACGCCATCTATGACGTAAAGACTGGTGAACTGAACTACTGCAATGCTGGTCATAACTCACCTTTCGTACTGCATGCCGACGGCACCGTGGAGATGCTGCCTACAAGCACCAACTGTATGATAGGCGCTATCAACGGGCTAGACTTCAACGAACAGACCATGCAACTGGGTAAAGGCGATATACTCTTGACTTATACCGACGGAGTGAACGAAGCCGTAAACACCGCCTTCGAAGAATACGGTGACGACCGGATGGAGAACGTCCTGGGTGAGATGACAGGAAAGTCGTGCAAAGAGGTCATCGACGGCTTGCTGGCCAGCGTCAAGGCCTTTGCCGGCGAAGCACCACAGAGTGACGACATCACGCTGATGGCGCTCAAAAGATGGTAACAGAAACATATACAAAAGAGTGATCTGACCTTTAGATACAGAACAATGAGCAAAGCAGTGAAGAACATAGTGCCATGGGCCATTGCGGGACTGTTAGCCTGCGCATCGGCAGGATGCTATTGGGCGTACTATCAGGAAGCGGCAGACAAGAAACAACTGGAACTGCAACTGGCAGAACTGACCCAGAAAGAGCGGCGCTCAATGGTTGTGCAGCGCATCAGCACCCAGATGGAAGAGATTGCCCGCGAACAGCAGATCATCAGCGACGAACAGCGCAAAGAGGCAGAAGAGCAGTCCATCGTAGCCAATAAGATGCGTCTGCAGGCCGAGCAGGAACAGCACAAAGCCCTGGAAGCAGAACATCAGGCCCGCCTGTCGGAGCGTAAAGCCGTCGATGCATCCGGTCTGGCCGAACAGCAACGACAACTGGCCGTAGAACGTCAGCATGAGGCAGAATATTCAAGGAGCGTGGCTGATACGCTCAGTTATCTCTCCATGGCACGAAGTCTGGGCTCACTGGCAGTCACTCAGTTAAACACCGGCAATGAGGAGATAGCCTCTATACTGGCTTATGCTGCTTATACCTACACCAAACGCTATCATGGCGACGTCTACATGCCGGCCATCTACGAGGCACTTGCACTGACCAGCGGCAACAGTAAGCGGTGGACTATTGGTCGAGGATCGATCATGAAGACAATTGAACAACAGAAAGACAAGTCATCGTTCATCGCCATCAGCACCTATGGGCAGATCACGAAGAACACCATGCTGAACGGTCAGTTGCAAAGCAAGACCATCCTGGCCGACAGCCGCTATGACTTCCGCGACCTGCTGTTGGGAGATGATGACAAAATCTTTGCGCTGAGTTATAACGGACATCTGCTTTCGGGACAGCCGGGGCAACTGGTCGACTACCCCCTGACTGGAGCCAACAACTGTTTCCGACTATTCCGCTTCAACAAAGAGTATCTTACAGTAGTTTCTGAGCAATGCGTATATTTGATTGATGCCAACACAATGAAGACCGTCAAGACACTGCCCCTCAACTTCAAGACACACGTAGCAGGTGAAAAAAGAGACATGCTCTGCCTGTTTGACGAAAAAGGGCAGATGTACACTGTCAACGAGAATCTTACCAAGATTACACAGCAAGCCCTACCCTTCCGCCAACCCATCATGTCGTACACCTACCAATGGGCCACCGGCAAAGAGGCTTACGGCACGTGCGACGGTGTCATCTATCTGCGTGACAACAAGGGGACACTCTCCAAACTGGTGGGACACCGCTCCAGAGTATCGAGAGTGAAGTTTGCCGGCGACCTGCTCTACTCAACCAGTTACGATGGAACAGTAAGATTCTGGAACATCAACAGTGAGAAGATAGAACCGATGACCATACTGAAATCCAACCAATGGGTCATATGTTTTGCTGTCGACGACACAAAAAACTTCATCTGGACAGGCGACCAGAAAGGCTCCGTAAACCAGACGATGATTTCCGTCGACCTGATGGCAGAGAAAGTGCACAACAATTTGAAACGCGACTTCACTGCGGAAGAATGGTCCTATTATATAGGCAATAACGTCCCGTATGAATCATTTAAAGCAAAAAGGCCATGAGACATACCACCATCATTTTACTGACCATCCTGCTGTGCTTTCTGCCCGCATCCCTTGTTGCTCAAGGCTTGCCGCTGCTAACCAACTATTCGGCCAAGGACTATGGTGCACACAACAACAACTTCGATATACTGACCGATGATGACGGCGTGGTCTATGTGGCAAACTTCGAAGGCCTGCTCTATTTTGACAAGTCGCGATGGCAAATCATCCATACACCCGGCATCAACCGTATCACGTCACTGTTCCGCGACCACAACAAACGCATCTGGACCTGTGGCTACAACTTCTTGGGATATCTAGACACAGACACGTATGGAAGACTGCAACTGAAGGCTATCGATTTAGGAACGCTGCATGGCGAAGTGGGACAGTTGCGGGAAGAGAACGAACAGTTGTGCTTCTCAATGACCAACGGCATAAGTTACCGGCTGGAGGAAATGTCTATAGTTAAACTTGAAGGCCAAGCACAGTCAACAGGAGAAAATGAAACACAGATACTCAACCTTGATGACGGTCTGACCGTTATAGTGGAACCCGGCAACGGGCTGGTACTGAAAAGCAAAAACGGTCAGACTATCTGCCACCTGACGGAGGAGAACGGCCTGTGCAGCAACAGCATAAGCCGCGTGACGTACGACGGACACGGCACGCTCTGGGGTGCCACCTCGAAAGGTATCTTTGCCGTGGCCATCCCCTCAAAATATGCCATCTATAACGCCTATCAAGGACTGAAGGGCGAACTGACAGATATTGAGGAACTTGACTCCGTACTTTTTGTGAGTACTTCACATGGCGTATTCCGCAAGGAAGGGGCACACTTTTTACCTATAGAAAATATCAGTCATATGTGCTGGCAACTCTACCAGAAAGGGCACACCCTGCTGGCAGCAACAAGCACGGGCATATTCAGCATCGACGCCAAAGGCAATGCCAGACAACTGTCAAACGAGAACGCCACCGCCGTGATGGGAACACCAGATTTGTTCTACAGCGGAGAGATGAATGGCGTGGTGCTCAACAACCAAGGCCAGCGCACCACAGTCGCTGACATTGAGAAAGCCACAAAGATATATATTGACAGTGACCAGTGCCTGTGGATAGAGGACATTTATGGACAGGTGTGGCAGAAACCACTATCAGCCGCCACCTTCAGATTGGCTTCTGAAAAAGGGGATATAGCCACAATGGTGGTCAACAACAAGAAAGTGAATATTATTTCCGTAACCGACACCATAGACTTTCCTCAGTTCACCATCGCCGACAAGTTTGGCTACACGTGGATGACCAACTATGAAGGAAAGAAACTCCACGCCATGAAAGGCGAGACGCCCGCTGAAAGTCTGGCAGAAGAAATAGCGCCCTTCTCCGACAACGTGATAAAAGCACTCTACCATGAGAAGGACTTCCTGTGGATTGGCGGAGAGTTTGGCCTTATCAACATTGCCAGCAACTATAGTGATGCTTCGCTGTCCACTACGCCAAGACTGCGCATCAGAAATGTCATCCTTCATAACGACAGTGTGGTTTGGGGAGGCTTCGGCGACTATCCGCAAAGCCTACCGCAATTCGACAGCAATGACCACAACGTGACTATCACCTACGCCCTCGATTTCCCATCCTACGCCGGTATCACACACTACCGCTATCGGATGAACGGCGGCTTCTGGTCTGCCTGGTCGCCACTGACGCAGGTCACATTCTCCACCCTGGCTACAGGCGACTATACCTTTGAAGTGCAAGCAATAGATCCCTTCGGCCGAACATCTGAAACGGTGAGTCTGAACTTCAGTATCGAGGCTCCCATCTACATGAAGTGGTATATGCAGATCATTTACCTCCTTCTCTTCGGTTTGCTGGTCTATGCCATCTTACAGTGGCGCATGAGAAGGTTGGAAAAAGAAAAAATCAGACTGGAGGACATCGTGCGACAGCGAACTGCCGAGGTGACGAAGCAGAAAAACGAGATTGAGGAGAAGTCAGACCGTCTGCAACTGGCCCTCGACGAACTGGCCATGGCACAGCACAAACTCATCCGCCAGGAGAAGATGGCCACCGCCGGTAAATTAACACAGGGACTCATAGACCGCATCCTCAACCCCATGAACTATATCAACAACTTCTCGAAACTGTCGTGCGGCCTGCTTAAAGATCTCAAGGCAAATATCGAGGACGAAGAGGAGCACATCGACAAGGACAATTTCGAGGACACGATGGATGTCATCGATATGCTCGACCAGAACCTGCAGAAGGTGGAACAGCACGGACTGAGCACCACACGCACTCTGAAGGCCATGGAAGAGATTCTGAAAGACCGTTCCGGCGGACTTGCGCCGATGAACCTGGTGCACCTGCTGAAACAGAACGAAGAGATGGTGCGCAACTATTATAAACAGCAGATTGACACCCACGACATCCGGGTCATCTTCTCGATACCTGACGACGAGGTGCCCATCAACGGCAATGCCGAACAGTTAAGCAAGACTTTCATGAGCATTCTGGGCAATGCCGTCTATGCTGTTACCAAGAAGTCAGCACGCCAACAATATCAGCCAGAGGTGAAAGTCACGCTACTCTCCACGCCATCCATGGCCACACTGACAATCGAAGACAATGGTATCGGCATCGAACAGGGCATCATACACAAGATTTTCGACCCGTTCTTTACCACCAAGACCACTGGCGAAGCCTCTGGCGTTGGGCTCTATCTCAGCCACGAAATTCTCCAGAACCACGGCGGTGACATCAGCGTACAGTCAGAAAAAGACCGCTTCACTATATTTACCATTACACTACCAATCCTTCATAACTGACAACACATCATCATGGAAGAAGAACTAAAAGAACTTCAGCAAAAGATGAAACAGCAGGAGAAGTTGGCTTCTCTGGGGCTGCTCAGTGCCGGTATAGCCCACGAAATACAGAACCCGCTGAATTTCGTCATCAATTTCAGTAAATTGTCCGACAGGCTAATCGGCGACTTAGAAGAGATTATAGAAGACAACAAAGACCGGCTGTCTGACGACGACTGCGAGGAAGTGGAAGATATCATGGCCGACCTGAAAGACAACATGGGCAAGATTGCCGAGCACGGTGAACGTGCCATCAGCATCATTAGGGGCATCTTGCTGATTTCGCGCGGCAAAGAGAACGAGATGCTACCCACAGACATAGCCCGCCTGGTGAAAGAGTATGTCTGGCTGTCCTATCACGCCATGCGAGCCAACCATAAGGACTTCAACATCAGCATCCACGAGTCTTATCAGGAAGGTCTGCCACAGATGATGGTTATCCCACAGGACTTGAGCCGTGCCGTACTCAATATCATGAATAACGCCTGCTATACTGTGTGGGAGAAGTCGAAGAAAAGCAGTGCCGACTATACCCCCACCATCGAGGTCATGGTCAGTGCCGATGAACAGACACTGACCATCAGCATAGCCGACAACGGTGAAGGAATGAGCGACGAAGTGAAAGAACGCCTCTACGAGAACTTCTTCACCACCAAGCCCATCGGGCAGGGAACCGGACTGGGAATGGCCATCGCCCTCGACATCATCCAGAACAAGCATCAAGGAAAACTCACTTTCGACAGCACAGAGGGCGAAGGCACCCGTTTCATCATGACGCTCCCCATCAGGAAATAAATGAAAAGACTGCTACACCTTATTATAATAATTGCCGGCATCAACTATGCCTACGACAAATGGCTGAAACTGTCGCTCGACTGCGAGAACATTTTCAACACCAACCAGTTTCTGGCTGGACCACAATATAATATGTTCCCACAATTCGATCGCAGCAGAACCATCATGGGAACCATTGCCTTCACCTTTTAAAAAAAACTGCAAGAATGAAATTAAACAGAGTCCTTACAACAATTGCTGCCTGCCTGATAATGCTCACTGCCAACGCACAACATCAGGCGGATGACTATCGTGCACTCTACGAAGAAGCCGAGAATCTATTCAACATAGGACGATTCGAAGACACCGAACGTGTGCTGACCAATCACATGACGAGATTCCCTCAGACCCTTCGTCCCAGTGTCTATCGCTTGCTGGCACTGACAAATATCGCTGTCGACCAGGAAGAGGAAGCCGAGAAATATGTACGGCTGCTACTGCAAGAGAACCCCTACTATACCACTACGCCAGACGATCATCAGCGCTTCATTGACATGGTGAACCGCATCAAGGCCGGACTTTCCAACACCATCACAACGGCCTCCAGCCAGGCAGAGACACTCAGCGAGGTGCCGGTGCCTACGACACTTATCACCGAAGAGATGATACGCAACTGTGGTGGACGCAACCTGCAGGAGGTACTGGCTGCCTATGTGCCTGGTATGTACATCATCGACTGCAACGACGACATCAATATTGCCATGCGTGGCATCTACAGTGCCAGCCAGGAGAAGATTCTCTTCATGCTCAACGGACACCGTCTGAACAGTTATTGTACCAACACCGCCGCACCAGACTTCAGCATCAGCCTCGAGAAACTCAAGCAAATAGAGGTGCTGCGCGGTCCGGCTTCATCACTCTATGGCGGTGTGGCCCTAACTGCCGTTGTTAACCTTATCACCAAGCAAGGTGCCGACATCGACGGACTGAAAGCACGTGCCGGCATAGGTACCTACAACCAGTATCATGGCGACCTGCTCTTCGGTAAACGCTACTTCGACCTCGACATCATGATCTGGGGAAGTTTCTATCTGGCAAAAGGCCAGCGCATCAGCGTCGACAAGGCCGACACCGGAATGCGACTCTCGGGCGGCGATATCACGGTGGGAGGCATCGGCAACAAGCCCTCCTATGACTTCGGCGTATCACTGAAATATAAAGACCTGAAGTTCTTCTACAACACCCAGTGTTCAGAAATCCAGGCCCCCATGACAATGACACACACTTTCTCGCCATTCGATATAGACAAATATAAGACTTTCTACAGTGTACGTCCCAGCCATTACACGCTTTCCCATCATGCCGACCTGAGTTATGGACGTCAACTGGACAATGTCTACCTGAAGGGACAGATTGCCTACGACAACAGCGATATGACTCAATATCAAGTCATCAGCGACATTGCACTGCCCGGATTTTCCGCCATCCTCCCGCTGCCGGCAACCTCCAAGGCATTGATGGCTGACACCGTAGGCGGCATTGCACGCTACATCAGCGGTCAGGAACACACCTTCAGTGCTAAAGTCCAGGGAGACTGGAGTTACATCAACAATGGTGTTCACAAGGGGCTGCTCACCTTTGGGGTGGAATACAGCCATTTCCAACTGGACGATGCGCGCTATGTCTTCGTCTACGATTTCATAAAAACACTACCTGAAACGGTAAACATTTCACAACTCGGCAAAGGTAATGAGAACAACGCCAACGCCTCCATTCAACTGAAACACCAATGGGGGCCTTTCATTCTCAACGCCGGTCTCCGCTACGACTACAAGGCACGCTATGACCATACTTACATACGTGAGTTGTCACCTCGTCTGGCACTCATCTTCCTACAGCCCAAGTGGAACGTGAAACTGAGTTATGCCAAGGCTTTTATTGATGCGCCCTATCTTTATCGCAAGACCAACCAGTTCCTCTTTGTCATGCTTGGCGACAACACTTTGCAGCGACTGGCCTATGTCCTTGACCCCGAATCGATGCACTCCTACCAACTGACACTGGGCACCACCCAACTGCTACCAGGACTCGACCTGGAACTTAACGGTTTCTACAACCGTACGCGTGACTTGATTTATATGGACCTCATCGAGCACTATAATATGGGCTCTTCTGACATCTACGGCCTTGAGTTGTCGGGCAAATACAAGTACCGCACCCTGACGGCCCATCTTGCTGCCGGATGGCAGAAAAGCCGTAAGTATGAACTTTTCTTTGCACAGTTCGACACCCCATTCAATATGCCTGAACTCTCTGCCGACGTTACGCTGGCATGGCAGGCCACCAAGCAATTTAAACTGCACAGCCATATGGCCTTCAACAGCAGCCAGCGCACAATTTATAAGAATGTCTTCAGTTATGCCACCATCAAGAAGACCACTGCCATCATCAACGCCCTTGACGAGAAGGAAGCCTCCGGACAGCCTCTCACCGACGAGGAGAACGAACAATACCTGGAGGCTCGCGGAGCACGCATAGATGCCTATAACAACATGGATGTGGAGAAACACGTGCCCGCCTATTTCACACTGGACATCGGTGCCAACTACAACATCGGACGAATAGAACTGGGACTGAACATCCACAACCTGCTGAACCGCAGGTATTCGCTCAGCGGTGCCTGCGTCGGACTCGTTCCACAGAAAGGACGCTGGCTGATGTTCGACATCGGCTACAAACTATGGTAAGCAGCGACATTGGGGCTTGGCTAAGGACGGTCTCTTGCATATCCCTTGCTTATTTAGATAACACCCAAATAAGGCTTTTTCACAAGATTTTGCTATCTCTGCTTTGCATTTTGCGGGAAAAGTAGTAACTTTGCACCTGTTTTAAAACAAATCGAAGGAATGGAAGCCTTTTTCAGAACACACCGCTACCTTGTGGAGCATGTCAATGCTCCGGTTCGTCGCTCCTTGATGGATGAGATTGACTGGAACGACAGGCTTATCGGTATAAAAGGAACCCGAGGTATCGGAAAGACCACATTCCTTCTGCAATACGCTAAAGAAAAGTTTGATGTCGATGACCAGCAGTGTCTCTACATCAACATGAACAACTTCTACTTTCAGGGACGAGGCATTGCAGACTTTGCCGGTGAGTTCTACCACCACGGAGGCCGCGTGTTGCTCATCGACCAGGTCTTCAAGCAGGACGACTGGTCGCGCGAACTCAGAAAATGCTACGACCTCTATCCAGGTATAAAAATCGTGTTCACGGGTAGCAGTGTGATGCGTTTGAAGGACGAGAACCCCGAACTGAACGGCATTGTCAAGTCGTACAACCTGCGTGGATTCTCCTTCCGCGAGTTTCTTAACCTGCTGACCAACAACGACCTGCGCTCCTACTCGCTTGAAGAGATCCTCTCCGACCACGAGCGCATCGTCAAGCAAATACTGCCGAAAGTATCCCCCCGCCGCTATTTTCAAGACTACATCCATCATGGCTTCTACCCATTCTTCCAGGAGCACCGCAATTACTCGGAGAACCTGCTTAAGACAATGAACATGATGACCGAGGTGGACATTCTGCTGATTAAGCAGATAGAACTGAAATATCTCGCAAAAATCAAGAAACTGTTCTACGAACTGGCTGAGGAGGGGCCTAAGGCTCCCAACGTGTCACGACTGGCCTCCGACATTGAGACCAGCCGCGCTACAGTAATGAACTACATCAAGTATCTCACCGACGCACGTATGCTGAACATGATCTACCCCTACGGAGAGTCGTTCCCCAAAAAGCCCTCGAAGGTGATGCTCCACAATTCGAACCTGCTCTATGCCATCTACCCGATTCACGTGGAGAAACAGACGGCTATGGAGACCTTCTTTGTCAACTCCCTATGGAAAGACCATAAGGTCAATCAGTCGGGGCGCGACAACTGCTATTTGGTCGACGGCAAACTGAAGTTCCGCATCTGTGATGCAAATGCCCATAATAAGTTAAGATACTTGCCCGACACTATCTATGCTCGCTACAATACGGAAGTAGGGAAAGACAACCAGATACCCCTATGGCTACTGGGATTCTTATACTAAACAAATATTCTCATTTAATACATTTATCTATCTAAACAAATGGCTAAAGAAAAGAAATTTATCACCTGTGATGGTAACGAGGCTGCGGCTCACGTGAGTTACATGTTCTCGGAGGTAG
>OCTX012281479.1_pt1 | contig 12606 bp, 13 predicted proteins | sample 1539691 | NCBI WGS metagenome assembly OCTX01 (sample SAMN02144231, study PRJEB22623) | gut metagenome | biome: sheep rumen | host: Ovis aries | place: New Zealand
CAAATGCTTTTTGTAGCTTGGGAAGCAGTTTTTCTACTTCTTTCCTACTAAAATCCTCATAAGGTTGTAATATAATAACACATTGCGGAGTTGAACATAAGGTGTCAGCCTCGATATAATCCCCTTTTGTTGTGCCATTACCACATGAAAAAAATAGTATGCCAATGAATAATATGCAAAATAACTGTTTCATTGCCTATATAATATCATTTTTTAAGAAAATGTCACCTGTAAATCATTTCCCTTGATATAAAATTTACCACTCTTCTATAACTTTTAATAACTTACGTGCTCCTTTGCTATATGGTGCAAATGTTTCAAGATGTTCTCTGAACCAACCAAGTGATTTCTCATTGAACAAACCTTTATGCATTGTGTTGAGCATTACTTTACAGTTGTATTCATAACAATCAAACCATTCTGGATGACAAGTACGCATATAGTCAGGAAGGCTTGCATCAATCATCCACATATTATCAATTCCTTTATCACCTTTAATAGGAGGAAAAGATAATATCCATTCATTGACATCAAGCATGCGTTGTAGAAATAATGCTGTTTGATTTCTAAACGCATCAGTTGTACTGTTTATCGGAATTATTTTTGATTCTTTATTCATGTTACCAACGATATTTATTCTTAGTTTGCTTACTTCCACCCATGTTTTCTGATCACTTCTTTAATAATCGAATCATCCCATACGGAATTCATCAAGAGAATTGAAGAACGAACTTTGATAGCATCGTCTCCAAAAATTTCATACACAGTCTTACCTGAATCAAGAATAGCTTGACAACATTCAATATAATGATTACGAAGCAATTCGTTACTCATATATTCTTTTGCATGCTCTCTATTCTTGATTGCATAAGTCTGTGACATACCACTATTACCAAGACCTTTCATCTGTGGAAATACATACCAAATCCAATGACCTGTTTTCTTTCCACTCAGAATTTCTTTAATAGCTTGTTCAAGAACCCAGCCCATAGTTCACCGTATGAAACACCAAGGTCTCTGGCGAAATCATTGCTAAACAGGATAACCTCATTACAGAGCCTATCCGAGAAATTTCTAGCGTTTACAATCGTATCGTTTACCATAGCCTTATTTCATCATTCCATTATCGAACATCCATTCAGAAATATCGTGAAAAAGAGTTCCAGCCATTCCTCCACCACTTGCTGGGAGTCCGAGTTTGTTGAGGCTCACAATCATGCTGTATTTAGGCTTATCGGCAGGGAAGAAGCCACAAAAGGCTACTTGGTATTCGGAAACAGTATTATCTCCATCGTAGTATTCATTAACCTGTGAAGTTCCCGTTTTGCCAGCGACTTTGAAGTTTGGAGAGCCTGCTCTACGTCCCAAACCCTGACTTACCACATGTTCCAACGTCTGCTGCATAAGAGTGATATTCTCCTTTTTTGCAATCTGTTTATTGATTACCTCAGTAGTACCAGGCGCTAATGTTGGTTTTACCATCTTACCATTATTAGCTATGGCATTATAAAAAGTCAGCATCTGGATTGGGGCAATTTTCCTATTGTAGCCTATCGCACTCCAAAGAATATCCTTGTTTACCCAATCGGAATCCTTTGGTGAGCTATAGCTGTTGGGGCGTAATCCCTCTATTCCTTCAATGCTATTGGGCTGGCCCAAACTCATAGAGTCAAGTTTAAGGAAGAAGTCCTGTTCGTGACCTTTAAATAATTCCCAGACCACTTTTGTTATTCCAATATTTGAGCTAACCTCTAAGGCTTGGTCAAGTGTTATTTCACCATACCCGCCTCTACACCAGTTATGATCTTTCATGATTCGATCATCATCTATCTGCCACACACCATTACCTGTATCTACCACGTCAGAGAGCTTGACTTTTCCCGTTTCCAAGGCGACTAAAAGAGAGCCGACTTTTATTAATGAACCTAAATCCTGCTGGTAAGCAAAGTTCTTACATGGTTGGAACTTACCTTCAAAGTTACGCTCACGACCTGCCATAGCAAATATCTCTCCTGTTTGGACGTTCATAATGATTACCTGTCCTTGCAGGCCGTTTATCTCTGTTAGCTTATCATTCAACATGGAGTCTGCGGCATGTTGTAAGCGAGGGGAAATAGTTGTACCTTCCTGCGTCAGCGGTAATGATTGCTCCCCTGTATTACACCTATCATATATTATATAGGTAATAGCCAGCAGAGCTAAGCAAATGGCAATGGTTATCCATTTCCAATTATTCTGTTTCTTATTCTCAGTTCCGAGTACCTGTAATTCATCATTATTCATAGCTTGCCCTCCTTTTCCGATTCAATCAGTGCTTTCAACTGTTTAAGAGCCTCCTTAGAAGCTTGTAGTGTAAACGCCTGATTCACGTCCATGTTTGACATTACTAACTGTTGCTTGTTGACATTAATCTTAAAGATGTACGCACGATTAACAATCAGCGATTTGCCAATTCGGATAAATGTCATAGCCTCCTTTCCGAGCTGATCCTCCATCATCTGCTGACAATGAGCCAGATTCATCGTAAACACATATTCCGTTTTGTCATGCAGTACCATCGTGGAGTAGTTACCGTCTGACTCCACATAAACGATCCGTTCTGGCTTTACCCTTACAAGTTCGTTAGCATTCGATATGATCAATACTTTGTTACTCACTTGCTGAATTTTTCGGCAAATTTAAATGATTATATTGGAATTTCAAAGAGAAACGGCTTTATTTGTACAAAATATGCGTTTGGTTGTATGAAATAGAACAAGCTTTATCAAAGAATGACTTCGGATCTTAATTCCATCAACGTTTTTACTTCACTTTCGAGATATGGCATTTTCAACACATAAGGCTTATCATAAGATGGATGGAAAATGCCTAACCTCAGATCACTAACCTTTATATCATAATTCTTTTCTAATATGAACTTATAGAGGCTCAACTGCAAGGCATAATGATAATAGGCACAGTTTTCCAAGTGTTCCAATGGATAAAGTCCCTTTTCTTGGTACTTGCTCACCTTTACGGGCATACCATTAGCTATAATCTTATCGCTGCGTTTCCAGTCATAGATAGTATATTCTCCGTTCTGATAGTCCACGAAATCTATTGTACCGGCTATGTTATAGTCAGTATCATACACCGCCCATTCTGTGCGATATGGTTCCAACTTTACTTTATCAGCGAACACCTTAAAAAGACGGAAAGCATCATCTTCATAAGGCTGTTTTCCTTGATAATAGCTTTCAATCTTCTGGTGCATAGCCGTACCAAGTTCTCTACTCTCTTTACCTTTCTGCTCCCACATGGCTATTACTTCTTCTTCCGTCATTCCCATTTTAGCGGCAGTCGTTTTAGCATGTAATTGAGCATCAAATTTCGGAAAACAATTCTCTACTATATTGGTTACAGATTGCAGGGTATTACCATCTACTGTATAGGTGTGGCTTATTTCGTCAAAGGAGAGATAACGATCACGGCTATGCCTGTGTATTGTGTTATATCTTCTACGTCGATCTTCTTCTCTACGTTTTTTTGCTTCTTCAATTCGCTTCTGTTCTTCTTGCTCTTTCAATATTTGTAATTCCTTTTCTTTTTGCCATTTTCTTTCAGATTCTATATCGTTTCTCCATATCTTAAATAAAGTATAGTGAGAAAAAGAGTATTTTTCCTCATGGGGTTCGTATCTACTTATATACCATCTGAAACAGTCCTCTCGATTGATTTTCTTAAAACGTCTCTTCTGTTTCTTCATCTCACCAGTATTACAAAGCCAACCACTATAATACTCAATTTGCTTCTTATTTAATCCATCCTTTTTAAGTTGATTCAATATCTTCTTATACTCTGAATCGATATTATCAGAATGTTCAAAAAGTAGCTTTAGCTGTTCATAATTCAAATCATAAAATGCAGAAAACTCATAATCCTCAGAGCGATTGGTGATTCTCTCTCTTAAATATCTCAAATTATCAGCCGTTATATCGTCTTTTTCTTCTTTTGGTGTTATATCAACATTTGTATATTTCATGCAGAATTTTATGAAAAATTCTTCATTATCAAGATATAGTAAAGCTAATTTTGCTTTGTAATATGTAATCCAGTCAACTTTAGATTTGAACGTTGACGGTATTTTGCTTGCCTCACGTTCAATCTTATCTTTAAAACCTAATATGTCATTTCCAATAACTACTTCACCCATACTGCCATTTATATATTTATATAATAGCAATTCTTGTTCATCTTCAATAAGTTCATATTCTTTGAAACCAAATACTTTCTTTTTGTTCCAAGCAAAGAAAAGAACGGACGTTGGGTCTTGATTACAATTCTGTATGTTTACATTTCGATGATATAGCGCATACAATTTTAAGTCCTCATAATGCTCATTATATATTTCAAAGAAATCTGTATATAATCTTTCCAGTTTCAAATAATCTGCCTTTTGTGAATCAGACAGAGTTTCCCAGAAATAGAAATTACTATCTCCATACTTTCGCATGAACTCCTTTTCTTCCTCTGTAAAATGGCGAACTATTTCTTTCATACATCATAGCAAGTGCCAATCAATCCCCAAACATCAGCGGTTAGTAAATAAAGAAGGCGTGGGAACTTTAACTCATTACGCTACTTCGGCTCTGGACTGCCTTACCATGTGTAATAAGCAAAGCCCACGCCAAAGGATATAATAATCCCACTTGGGGAGTAATATACCAATGACGTGGACGTTCTTGCTCATTATCTACATGGTTCGAATTGTCCAGATTCAAGTAGCAGATAACTACGCTAAACGCCCTGTCTCAGCTAACTCCATAGAGTCGCTTTGACGTTACAAAAGTATAAAATAAGATTCACATTTAGCATAAAACCTACAAATTATTAGCAATTTTTAATATTCTCGTTCAATATTGGTGCAGAATGGCAGAGCACCGTTATTGATGCCCTACCAAAATATTACTTTAGAGATTGAACTGTGATTTTATTCTTTGTACCGTGCTTATTCCTTTACCTGTTAGCTTTGCAACATTACGGATAGAATAACCACGTTTCAAATAACTAATGATGTCATGGTGTTCCTCTTTCTTTTGTTCCATCGTCTTAACACTTCCAACCTTACGGCCAAGTTTCCCACCTCTATCAATGTAGAGTTTACGACCACTATTTAAACGGAACTTAATGTTTTCACGTTCCAACTGTGCACAGGTGGATAATGTTGCAATCATTATGGGGGCAAACATTGTGGGCTTTCCATCTGCATCAAGTAGTGTTAACTGTTCTTTCTGCATATAGAGGTTAATGCCATTATCTATGAGGTCTTTAACTGTTGCTAAAACTTCAAAGGCGTTTCTACCCAATCTGCTGAGTTCACTAACCAAGAGGATAGAAACATCATTCTGCTTGCAATAGTCTATAGCCTGCAATAAGATAGGCCTCTCTACATTTTTCTTTGCTCCAGAAATCTTTTCCTCAAAAATCTTGGAAATCTCTAATTTCTGAAACGCTGCATAATCCTGCAAGTCTGAAACTTGACGGTCTGTGTTCTGCCTATCACCGATAGAAGAAACACGTGCATAAATAATTGCTTTCATTTTAATCTTTGATTAAGTTAAACACATAAAAAGTGCATCCAAACAAACCTATATAGATTTATTTGAATACACCCATTATTTGAACATAGTTTTAACTATAAACTCTCCATAGTTCCAACTTCTCACCAACGACAAACCAACCTTTATCTTTGATAAACCAAATTTCTTCTATTCCGTATGAGTTTGGTTTAACCTCATACTTCACAGAATTGTAAGCGTACCAAGGTTGTTTAACTGTTTTAATCATTTCTTTGTCATAATCTACTTCTTTGGCTCTTAACGTCACATATATGATTTTTAAGCCATACTGTATTTTATGAGTTTCCCATCCGCTATAATTGGGACTTTTATTATTGATTAGGTAGAAGTACGGATTTAAGAAAACCTCGATAGCCTCAATAAAGCAACCTTTTGAACACCATTTAAAACTCATTGTTTGCATAATCTTTCAAATTTAAAAGGGGAACACCTCATTTCTGAGACATTCCCCAAGTTAATTAATCAATAAACCATTTATAACGCTCTTCTCCGTGTAGTGCTCCATTTATACCCATAGCAATCTCTGAGGCATTAAGTGAGCGGTCTAAGAACATATCAATATATGAGGACTTATTTGCACCTGTTAAGAGGTTGTAGAAGTTCCACATATTAATATCTGTTCCATAGCTTCCAAAGTCTTCATCTGAGATATAGGACTTTGCCACGTTGTTAATCTGTGTATCAGTTATTAATAAGCGTGGTATGTTCCTTTGCAGTCTCATGGGTAAATACTGATAAAGACGCATACGGCCAAGAATCTGGCAAAATTGATGCTCTGATAGTGAAGAGTTGCAAAGTTGCTGCATCAAATGAATCTGTTTTGCAGGGTTGAACATGCTAAACAGTTCCAAAACTCTTTGATACAGTTCTCTGGTACTACTAACTCTTAACTCTCCTTTGTAGCCGTCAGTGAAAATACACATATTGCAACATACTGTATTTTTAAACCCGATAGCAACGCGGAATAACTCAGGTACTTTCTTGCTGTGGAGATTCTGCTGATTATATGCTCTTACACCAACAACAGAGAGGAAAAGCCGATTTCCGTTTATATCCTGATATATTGTGGGTATATCAATAGAGAATGCACAACGCTCAAAATACTGTGTTTTGTCAGTTTCTAAGAGTTGGTTTGCAGGCTTGTGGATAGCGGACGGAATACGACCCTTAATAATGTGTGATGCTCTGATAACAGGACTTTCCACCTCTTCACCTCTGAAAAAATCCTTTGCAACCTCTTCGACTGTTCGGATAAACAGAGGGTGTGAAATGGTTAATTCGTTATCTTTAGCAAATACAGGGGTAATACAGTCATTGTGTAACTGTTCTAAAGTCACATCGACTGTGTTGGCTTCAATGAAATGTTTTGTTCTTTTCAGAACATTCACCTCACTCACAGGCTCGATAATCTCAGCATCTGAGAAATCGAATCTCTTACCGTTTAAAACGGTTGGCATTAATACTTGTTCCATAAAAATGAAATTTGAAGTTAATAAAAATGTGAATTACTAAGAATAGCCGTAACGCTGTATTTTAAAAAGCATTCTTTCCTATTCAAGAATGAGCGGGGGACTTTGGGGGTTGTGTGCCTGCTCTCAGATCACTTTCATAATTTCATTTCATGGGTATGTCAATAGGGGAAGGGGCAAATATATACAAGTACACGTACCTGCTTGTTTGTCTCTCTACCCTGATTTTTCAGACAACTATATTTGACAGTTTTGAACAAAAAGAGTGTTTTTCATTAGTATTAGATGGTTGAGGCTTATTTCAGAGTACATACTATAAATAGTCAAATTTTAAAGTTTGATTTATGAAAAATCAGGGGCTTGGATTTTGCGCAGAGGGGACGTGTAGAGGTTTCCAGAGAGGTCAAAATGACATTTTAACATATTTATATACATGGGTATATATAATACAGAAATTATGGATTTTGTCAGTTTCGGCTACACAATAGCCATAATCAGTCTATAGCCTCTACTTTTCCCATTGCTCCAATTCTCGGCTTGGAAGTAGTCCTTAATCATGCTACCCTTGACGGTTCTCTCTGGGTGTATTTGAAGCATATCAAATATTCGGGTCAGTTCATCCTTTATATAGTCATTAGTATAAGAATTGCCAATCTTGAATGAGTTCTTTATAAGTCTGATAGCCCTATTTCCCTTACGCTGTCTCAATATCAATTTCTCGTTTATTTTCTGCTGGTTGTAGTTCTGTTCCTCTATGCCCTCTTTCCCTAACAGTTCAAACGCTTCAACAATGAGGGGATCAATTTTGCGAATCTTGTTAATGAAGTCGAAAGCATTCTCAGAAAGAGGCTGCTCAAACTGACTCAGTATCTCCACCATTTTCTTTCTCTTGTCTCTTGTAGTGCGTGCAGACATAATGATTTCCATCTTCTCGTCATTCTCGTCACTATTGCAAACTTCAAAAGTCGGTGTGAAGTAGTGACACTCATTGTACCAATCAGTCATTGTCTGCTCGGAGTTATATCTACCCTCCACCAACACCTCATTAACTGTACAGTCGATTCTAAACCAATTCTTTGTAAGGTCTGGATATAGATATTTGCGGTATGGGTGAATATCAATCACTTGTCCGAAAGCCATTCGATCCTCTCTGCTGTCAGCATTGTTATAATATCTTCGGAGTGTTCTGTAACCGATCTCCAGATCATGTATATCTTGTTCCACTTGTTCCTTACTTTTGACACATATCTCAGGATTAGCTCTGTAGATATGAGTGGCAGAGCTGATACCATAACGGAAACGACCACATATTTGTATGCAGTCCGTATCGACATCGAGCATTGTGTATGGTGATATGTAAGGGTCAGTGATCATTACCAAGTCAGGCTTATATGTCAGATCCAAATCAAACGCGGAAAAGAAACGGCCTGTGAAGAAATTGTATCGCTTCATGGTCTCAGCACTCCACTCTTTATAGGCATTAGTAAAGTCGTAGCCCTCTCTCAGTTTGGTTACACTTTTAGGCGCACAATAAACGGTTGAATCTTCCAGCAAATTAAAGTGCTTCATTATCGAATAGATTTGAGTAACAGAATTGACAAAAAAACAAATGGTTCCGTTCTGGTGGCTCTCTAGATATTCACCTATAGCCTTGGTTGTATTGTAGGCATTGATTACCGTTATCTCCTGTTGGTAGTCATAATCGGCACGAACTTCAAGAGTATCAAATTTCTTCAAGCGTGGGTCACTGAATCCAAGTGGGGTTGCTGACACCATAGCCTTATTCTTGAATTTGAAAAAGTCTGCCATTGGTAAAACGATGAAGTTTCTGTAGTCCACATCTTTAACAAGTTGGTGGCACTCGTCCATTAGCAGAAAAAACTCGGAATAGATGTTGATATTACATTTCTCGCAGGCTACCTTAATCTTACCAAAACTTTCGGGAGTTGTCATTATTTTGTATCGGTTATTCTCCTTTAAGTAGGTGACTACTTCGCTCACTGTGACATCTTCATAAACTCCCTTTGGGTACGGCTTCTTCTTTTCCTTACTCTGAATAACAGGAACATTCGGGACGATAATAAGGGAATTTCTATTAGTCTTTAGTTCCAAAGTGGTAGCACCACAGCCAGGTATTCTTTTTGACAGGATGCAGTCTGTTGGAATCTCGCTTAAAACGTCCGAAAGGTATTGTTCTTTTTTCAGTATAATCATAATCCCTTCTCAATTAAATAGTTCATAAAATCATCATTTCTCCTTATGCTGAAATATAGCTTGCCGTAGCGGAAGAAAGCACATATCTCAATATATGCCTCTGTTTCTCTTAAAAATGGGACGCGGGCGATATTACTGCCTTGCTCTATTAGTTCCTTAACTCGGCTCTCGCAGTCAATGTCTGCAACTTTTAATGGGTCAACTCCATAATCCTCATAGTATCCTTTTTCTAGATAGTTAAGAATCCATATCCAGCTGTTATCATTGAGCTTGTATTTGAGCCGTGTTATACCAAAACAACTTATTGAGATTTCTTCTTTCTTTACATAAATATCAAGGTGATTATGCTGTCTCATCAACTGTAATACTTGACGGTGTGCTACTACATTTCGGGGTACATCATTATCTTGCTCATCATCACTTTCTTCTTCATCTGATACTTTACCGCTAATAGTAGGTTTCTGCTGTTTAGCCTTTGGTTTTGTCACCGTAGGCTCATCATCGAATTGCTGCTGATCCTCATACTCTAATTGAGCTTCTTCATCTGCCTGATCCAACAATGACTGTTCTATAAGCTGTTGCTCTATGTATGCATCAATCATGGCTTGTTCTTCTGATTGTTCAAGTAGAGCTTGTTCTTCCATCATGTCAATCATTTGTTGCTCCTGCTCCAAAGCAAGTAATTCTTCTTCATTGACATAATCATCAACATCGGTTTGTTCTTCAGGAAAAACATACATCATGTCCTCGTTTACTTCTTCTTCAAAATAGTCTTTTTTCATTTTTCTAATTTTATTAGTTCTGTCCCGTTCTTGACAGGTGGAGACTCTACCTCGGCTATTTTAGCTGCTGCAAAAATACTTCGAACTTATAGAAAAACAGAAGAAAAAGAAGTATTGCTATGAGTACATTTAGGGCATAAAAAAAGTATCTCCACATTTGAAGATACTGACAGTTAGCTATAAAGATATTCCAATATTAGTAATGCCAAAACTTAAAGGGTTTGTACCTGCTGAGGTAGCCTTTAAGCTGATTCTGTTTGTTGTAACCTTTCTCGTTAAGGTCTGTATATAGTTTCGAATCGTCACATATACTAAAAATGTATATCATTCTGGAAATTAGGAGGCTTTTATCTTTTGAGGCATATATTCTCTTGTTGGCTTTTAGGGGTTTGACAAACGGACTCATATACTCATTAAAGAGGTATATCTTAGTTCTTGTAGAAAGATTGATTTTTTCTATTTCATCAAGTCCATAGCTATAAGGCGACAAGCATTTTTCATTGGCAATCTCTGGGAAATAGCTAATAAGAGCGTCACAAAGGGCTGCTAATGCAAATCCATTATCTACGGTTATGGTCTTGTTTCCATCAATTTTGAATTGTAAAGTTGCTGCATTTTCTGGAGATAGCTTTTTTAATTCATCTACAAGGCTTTCCAATTGTTCCATACCTGATTTCGGCAATAAAAAGGCGGTCTTACATTCATAGTCCACTCTCCATTTTATATATAGACACAGATACCAGAACTTAGAACTGTCAAGCCCGAAAGCTCTCAATGTATCTTGAATGTCTCGGCTTTCGTATAAGTCCATCCTTATTTTTTGGGTATCTATCTTCCCATCAAGATAGTCACTTGCGAATCTGAATGGTAGTAAGTGTGGCGTACTTTCATAACTCCCATCGGGGTTAATATCGGTTACGATTTCACCCATCATGTCCGATACTCTGGTGACATACTCAAATAGCGGCTCATTTTCGTAATAAGCCCATTCATCTTCATGTCTCGGTAGTTCAATCATCTTATTACAAATTTTGCGGCTAAGGTATAAAAAATCTCCCACCTACGCAAATGAAATGGGAGAAATTATCATTAGAGTAGGTTTTTCATTGCAGAATCGACCTGTTCATTGTCAAATTCGCTCAAATATATCTGGGTAGTCTTAATATCTCGGTGTCCTAACGCTTGCGATATGATACCAATATTCACTCCCGATTTCTTTAGGACGGTAGCAAATGAATGACGGGCTACATAGGTCGTAACATCTTCCTTGATTTCCAATTTAGCCGTTATCTTGTGAAGTTCCTTATTTAGTTGCCAGCACAACTTACGTACTCTATTAAACTTCTGCATTGGAGTAATATGCTTTCGGGTATCCAGAATCGGAAATAGGTAGCCAGCACGTTTCTGATAGGTTGTATATTGCTCAATGATATCTTTAGCTTCATCAAGCATTACCAGATTTATCATCCCATGAGTTTTCTGCCGTTCATAAATCAGTCGCCCATCTATAATATTGTCAGGTGTTAGGTTAGCGACATCGATAAGTGAGATTCCACCACAATAGTAGGAGAAAGAGAAAACATCATGTGCTAGACGCGCTTTCTCGCCCATGTCGGAACAATCCATTTTCAAAATCTTTTTCACACTCTCTTTAGACAATGCCCGTTTCTTGGTCTTCGTGCTAAATCGACTCAACTTGTATTCAATGAACGGACTTTTTTCACGATTAGCAAATTTAGCCTCGATAGCCTTATTGTAGGTAGATCGAAGTGTGCGGAAATAATAGTGCATCGTGGTATCTTCAAATTGATGCTTACGCATCCATGCCTCAAACTTATTGCAGAAAGCGACATCTACGGCATTAAAAAGGAAGTTCAACTTCTTACCGTGAAAGTTATGTAGGGTGGTACGCAGATTCAGGTAGGCATAGCTATTACCAACCTTACCGTTATCCCTTAACAGTTGAATGTGTGAGGTTAGAAAATCCTCCAAAGTCACCTTGCTTGATTTTACTGCATTCTCTGTAATGATCGTTGAGGCTGTTACATCTTCACCCTTGACTTTGACCTCCATCACCTTACCTTGGTACTGTAGCAACGTTTGGGAGATCAGTTGCATCAACACAGTACGATTCGGACAATTCTTTTTGGGACAATTCTTAGCGAAATCCCAATAAACAGGATTCACTGACATCCCCAAACTCTTCATAGAACGTTTACCGTCCTTAGCTACTCTCACCATTATAGGAGATTCGCCATTACTCAAAATTTTGCTCTTGTAGCAAACTACCGAAATTGTAGCATCCATGATTCTCTGGTTTACTTCTCGGTTTACTTTTCGCGTCAACCAGCGCGTCAACCAGCCGTATTTCGTAATGAGCGATAAAAAAGAAAAATGCCCGAAAATCTACTGATTCTCAGGCATTTAACCTAGGTCGGGATGACCGGACTCGAACCGGCGACCACACGCCCCCCAGACGTGTACGCTAACCAACTGCGCTACATCCCGATAAAGCTATGCAGC
>OCTX011633517.1_pt1 | contig 12605 bp, 11 predicted proteins | sample 1539691 | NCBI WGS metagenome assembly OCTX01 (sample SAMN02144231, study PRJEB22623) | gut metagenome | biome: sheep rumen | host: Ovis aries | place: New Zealand
AGCCATTATAATTGTATTAAAAAATATAAAAATACAATATACACATTGAAAAAGTATAAATATAGTTATATAATGCAAGAGAAAATATCAATATAAGTTTTCTTGTTAAAGTATAGAAAAAATATATTAATAAATTAGATTTTTAAATTATGATTTAATCTTTATGTTGATAATTGTAGATAAGCCAAAATGAATAAGTAGTTTTGACGTTATCCGTGTGCTAAAAAGAGAGCTAAAAGAGAAAAAAATCTGACATAGTGGGACGTTAGATCCATTAGCAATGGGATTGATGTTGATTTGAACGTGAGATGATACCAAAAGATTGAATGATTTGATTTGATTGGATAAAAGCTATGAAACTGTGATAGATTTTTCAAAAAAATCAGACACACGAGATATGTGATATCGAAATTACTATGGAGAAATAAATGTTGAATGAAAAGAAATTTCATTAGAAGATATAAAATCAAAATTAAATTTGATTATCCCAGAATATGAATTACCTCTCACACCTTTTAGTGCAAAGAAAAAAGATTGAAAGAAACTTTACGATTTAGCTAGGAAATGAGAACAAGTTATTGAAAACAGACTTATGAAAACGTATGGATATGAAGTTTTGGATTATAAATTTCCAGAGCTAAAATTAAGATTAGATGTGGGTTCGTGAACATATATCAGGTCAATTTGACATCGGTTATGAGAACAGTTTTGACTAGGATGAATACTCACAATGCTCAGAAGAATTAGAGTTTGAGAATACGAATTATCAAAAATTGATTTAAATAGAGAATGAACTTTTTTTAAAAAGGAATGAGATGATATAAGCTTTAAATATTGAATTATTTGATAATCAGATTTTTATTATTTTGGAACGTAAAAATGCAACAAGTATTGTTTATTTGATGATGAAATGCTTATCCTAGTCGTGAAGCTTTTCAAGAAGAATTGAAAAAGTGGGATTATAATCCATTTGAAATCAAAAAAAGATGGAGATTTACTTTACAAAAAGAACTGTGAGAAGATTATCAAGTGGCTATTTTGGATATGCCAAATAAAAACATAGCCTTGTATGAAGAATGGAAAATTCAATTTGAAAAAACTTTTGAATATTTAAATGATGATCAAATTATTATTGCTCATTCACTTTGAACTATATTTATTCTGAAATATCTGACTGAAAATTGATTTCCAAAAAAGATTAAACAATTACATTTAGTTTCTGCTTTGATTGATGATAAAGAGATGCCAGCTGAAGAATCTTATTTGTGAGATTTCCTTTTTGATATTCAAAAAATTCCGGAAATAGAAAAAATCTGTGATAAAATATTTTTGTACCATTCAAAAGATGATTTTTGTGTGCCATTCTCTCAATGAGAAAGATTGCATGAATTTTTACCTAATGCAAAATTTGAAGTTTTTGAGGATAGAGGACATATGAATATGGAAGAATTTCCTGAATTAATTCAGAATATAAAAAGTTTTAATTAAAATAAAATTATGTTATTTCAGATTAAATCAAAGTCAGAAGATTTCATCGTAGAAGAAGTTTTGTGAGAATGAGTTCCATCATGAAAGTGAGATTTCTTATATGTTTTTTTTGAAAAAGAAAATCTGACTACGATGGAGATTGTGGATGATTTGACCAGAAATTTTCACTTACAACGTGATGAAATATGAATAGCATGACTCAAAGATAAAGCATGAATTACTAGACAATGGATTTCTATTTCAAAGCGTTCTTTAAATAAAATATGATGAGAAGAATTATTTATTCAAACTCTATGAAAAAAAGTCTGAATTTTAGAAAAATCTTATAATGAATCTTGAGTGAAGGTAGCTAGTAACCAGTGAAATAAATTTCAAATTCATTTGCGTGCTAGACAGAATATTTCAAAAGAGATAAAAAATCAGATTGAAAATAATGTTCAAAAAATAATTGAGAAATGATTTCCAAATTGTTTTGGTATGCAGAGATTTGGGAAGTGAAAGAAAAATTTTTATGAAGCAAAAGACCATTTGAAAGCTCTTGCACAAGAGTACAATGAAAAATGAAAACTAAAAGAAGAAGATTTACCGTATCATTTGAGATTCCTTTTGCAAGCTTATCCTAGTATGTACTTTAATGAATATGTACAGAATCGCCGAGAGAAATGATTATTCCTATTACAATGAGATATTTTGGTGGATAGATTTAATTCCAATTGAGTGAAAACTGCGGTTTATGATTCTCAGAAGATTTATCAATTTGATTATCAGAAATTAAAAAAAGAAAAATCAGACTTGAATTTTTTTGAACCAGAATTTGATAATGATGTTCCCCTTTATGAAAGGGGATACGGCGTAGCCGAGGGGATTTTTAACATCACACTAAAAAATCCTCACCCCGATAAATCGGGGAGCTCCTTTCAAAAAGGAGCACAGAAAAACACACAAGATTCTTCGTTTCACTCAGAATGACAAATATGAAGCCAAGTAGGTTCTTCGGCTAAAGCCTCAGAATGACAGTTTGATGTTGAACAATATGATGTAAATAAACGATTTCCAACTGGACCAATGTTATGATGGAATTTATTGTTACCATTGGAGTGAAGTAAGGCTCGTGTTCGCGATAATCAATTACTTCAGTTAGCTGAATTTGATGAATGAATGCAACAGGTTTGTAAAATATATAATTTGTGGTGAGTAAGAAGAGTTTTGTTTATCAAAGTTCCAAATTTAAAATTTAAATGGGATAATGATGATATTAAATTAGAGTTCTTTTTACCTACTGGAAGCTATGCAACGATGTTAGTATCCTTCATTTTACAGTGAATTGATCACTTAACTTTAAAAGATAATTCTTTATTAATTCCAAGAATTTCTAATAAATAAATCGACTAAAAAGATAATTCAAAAACTTTAATTAAAAATTTTTTAATCAAAAAACCAGCATTCAGATTTATGTATAATATTTTTATATATTAATTATTCTAATTCTTTAATTTGATCACGAATAGCTGCTGCATCTTCAAATCTAAGTTCTGCAATAGCTGAATCTAACTGTTCTTGTAATTCTTTCTTTTTCTGTTCTGGAGTATTACCTTCTAAATTACTTTCTCAAGCAAATTTTTCATTAAGTGAATTTAAAGATTGTTTCATCTCATCATACATTAGTGCTTGTCATGATAACAAAGCCTCTATACTCTCTTGGATTCCTTGTAAATCTCAAGTTTTTACTGATGTCACTAAATTACATTCAGCTTCTTGTGCTTGTTCACACCAATCAATATCTTGTAAAGCTGATGAAACAGCTGGCTCACAAGCTGCAGTTTGAATATTTTTTGGTAAGAATTTTACCATCCAATCATTGTCCAATACTTGAGTTCATAAATTTCCGAATCCTAAGCATAATAATCATGCAATAACTAAGATAATCCAGAATAATGAAGTCCAAAGAAAAGTTTTCATGTTTGTTTTTGTAAAAGATAAAAATTTTTATTATTGATTGTCCAATAGAGCAGAAACTTGTTTTAGCTGAGGTCCAAGTACCAACTGAAAATCCTCTGGTAATGGAGCACACACAGTAATCAGTTTTTCATTTCTATCAGAGAAACTATATCTATAACAGTGTAGTAATTGTCTCTGAATATGCAAGACTTTGTTACATTTCCTATTCACCGCAGGATTTCAATAAATCAAATCTCCCACTACTGGAAATCATTCACTTGCGAGATGAACACGGATTTGGTGCATTCTACCTGTATAAAGTTTCACACGAAGTAAAGAAATCTGACCTAAATCATGATGATAAAAAGTTTTCACAGTAAATATTTCTGTCTTGGATTCTAATCATCAGAATTTTGCAATATTCATTTGAGCACGATCGAAATGAGCATTATAACTTTTTTCGAGTGGCTTATCTATGATTAAATGATCTGGAGTTTGTCAGACTACGATTGTCAGATATTCTTTGTTTATCTCACGGTCACGAATAATCTGATTGAAATATTGTAAGGCTTCATATGTTTTTGCAGCAATAAGCACTCATGAAGTATCTTTGTCTAATCTATATCCAAATGCTGGCTTAAAAGTTCAGCTTTCATATTCTTTGGTATAACAAGCCAGATAATCATTCATCGAAAGGTCCTTTCGGTGTTTATTACTCTCGTGAGCAACTACTCATGTAGGTTTATTGAAAGCAACCCATTCAGCATCTTCGTACAAAATTCGAGGAAGAATTTCCTCTTTGGTCAGTTTTTTCATCTGTTTTTCTTTGAAAGAGATTCACTGAACGTGTTCTTTTTTCCCAAATAAATCAGCAGGGAAAGAAATCTGATCTCAAATCTGGAGACGATAATCTTCTTTAGATTTCCTAGAATTTATAGTAATCTCTCACTTACGAATAGCTGAATAAATGTCAGTCAGTTTCACAGTCGGATAATTTTTGCAATATTTACGTAAAAAACGATCAAAACGTTGGTTTGAGCTATTTTCATCAATTGTGATTATTGTTTGATTTTCTGGCATCAAGTTTGGACTAATAAACATTCAATAAATTAAAAAAACGCCCTTAAAATTCAAGGACGTTTTGAGTTATATTATTAAACACCAACTCTGAAATAAATTTCTTTATCTACAATTTCTCTCTTACTTCCCCATCTAAGAGATGAAATTTCTTTGATGATTTGGACTTTTTCTGGAGAGTTACGATATGGTAATCCATGCGGATGTCATGGATAAAGCACCTTTGACTTGAATGTAAATGGTCTAGTCTGCTGATTATTTATTGAAATTTTACATGCTCCCATAAATTCTTCAGTTGACGTTAAATCAGTTTGATTAAATTCAGGTTCAAATTCTTTAGCTAAAAATTCTGCATCTGGAGCTCAGACTTTATATACAAACATATTTCCTATATTACCAAAAATTGTCTTGGACATATCCATACTTCATCATAATCATTCTTGTTTAAGCTGCTCTATATATTGATGAGCAACAACCAATCAAAGTTTATATTTTCTTGCCTCTGACATTATTGACTCAAATGAAGATGAAACATAATTCTGAAATTCATCCACATATAAATAATGAGGGACTCTTTCAGACTCAGGAATTTTTGCTCTTTTCAAAGCTGATAATTTCACCTGCATTGAAATAATTTTTCATATTAATTTGGATGTTTCTTCACCAGCAATTCATTTCGCCAAATTCATCAAAATTATTTTCTTTTCTTGCATAGCATCATACATTTTAAAAGCTGATTTTGGTTGACCTATAATATTTCTTACATAAATTCACGTAGTAAATGGTCAGAATTTAGCCTGTATAAATGGAATAATTTCAGCTTTTTCTCTATCTCACATCTTCTTATAAGTTTTATTCCACCATGCAGCAACTACTGGATCCCTAAGATTTCTAATTTTTGCCTCAGCAAATGCATCATCAGTAAATAATCTCATAATATCTACAATAGTTCATCATTCAGGCTGATCCATAAGCAATAAACATGCATTACGAAAATAGTCCTGAATTCTAGGTCAGAATATTTCTGGTCCATACATCTGAATAAACATCTCCACAAGATCATTTGTTACCACATCTTTTTGATCAGCATCCTCTGGATCCACTTCAAGAGGATTAAGTCAAATTGGATATGCTGTATTTCAAAGATCAAAATATATTAAATCATTAATTCTTTCTTTGGGGAACCATTTCAAAAGATTTTCACAAGCATCTCCATGTGGATCAATAAATGTAAATCATCTTCCGTTATCCATATCATCAACCGCCTGAGCATACATAATCGTTGATTTTCAGGTACCGGTTTGTCAAAGAATGTATATATGTCTAAATCTGTCTTTATCTGTAATTCTGATTTCTCTTTCTACTCATCAATAATTATTATATCCTACGACCATTCATTCAGTCGGAAGATCATCTGGAGCCGGCACAATTTTAAATTTTTGTCGAGCTATTCTTGGATTCTGATTAAATCTTCCATGTGGAAAATGAATCAAAGATGAAAGCTCCTTGATATTTAGGACATTATTTTTGGCAGGATGAAGAATTTTATTTATAAAACTTTTTTGTGTGTAAAAGACTCTTGTTACAAAATTTCTAGCAAACAAATCTAAATCGATATCCTTCACTTTTTCAAATTTTAAAGTATTTAATCAAAGATAATTATACTGATTACAAAGTCTAGCAAGATCGTCCAGCATTCTCTTCGGTCTGGATTTATCTGGAGAAGTAGCAATCGCTTTAATTTTCACTTTAAATAATTCATCATCCATCTTTTTATCAAAATCTGAAAGCTGTTGCTGAGAAAAATTATGTTTATTTTCTTTCTCTTTTTCTTGTTCTCTTTTTTTATCACTAGTAAATAGGTCATGCATAAACTTTGCAAATCCCTTTTTCTCATTCTTTTTGATTTTTTCTCATTCTTTTCTCATATTTTTGAGCCATTTCTCAGATAGAGGTTCTGCTAAAATTTGGAAACAGACTTTCTCCTGTTTTCATACATGAGAAAATGCAGAAAGTAAACTATCCATTGGATCCGCTTCAAAACTTTCGTATGTCTTAATTGGATAAACACTATCTTTTGTGAGTGTAAATTCTCCTCCCGCCATATACTTTCATGCTTCGAGGAGTTTTGGCTGAGAGACTATTTCTACTAATGCTCATGGATAGAATGAAGCAATCATTTTTTGTACAGTGAGAAGATGATCCTCAGGAACTCAAACAAAAAATTTAATAACTTCGTTTTCCACAACTAGTTCCATAGAAATATAATTATCTCAAAGCTTTTTCTTTAATAAATCTGAATCTGAAATTGCATAAAAGTTCTTATAAACCTGATTCATAAGAGCAATATTGTCTTTCATTGAATTAACGTGATCACTAGCTTCAATATCTGAACTTCTAGCTACCGCATTTTTTGGCACACGAACTTGTAAAAATCTGATTTTTTGACTTTGTTTATATCTATGAGTTTTTATTCTGCGAACGACAAAAAATCTTCGAAAGAATCGACAAATTCACATCAAAGCTCATGCACACAATAAACTAATTAAAAATATTACTCAATCGCTCATTTTCGCAAAAATATAAAACATACCTATTATATTCAATTTTAAAAAAAAAGCAAAAAATCTAGAATTGATTGTAATAAAAAGTCAAAATACTCTTGCGTTTTTTATAAAAAATTATATAATAAATTAATTTAATCATATATTTTTTATGCAATATGAACACTCCAAAATCTAATGGTGATTTTCTACCGCAAAGACAATATTCACAGGTAAAAAGTCTTTTTGAATCTTTGAATTTATCTGATCAAGATAAAAAGAATATCCAATCAGAATTTTATAGCGTTGCAAAAATCATTTATGAGAATTCTGAATGAATATCAAATGATACGATTATGAAAATAAAATTATGAGAAACGAATCCAGATTCTTTTGTCATTCAGAGTGACTATGAATGAGATATTATTGCTAAATATCTCAATTTTATACAATTTTATCCTGCCTGAGCAGAAATATGGAGAGTTTTATCTGCATACTATAATCCCAATCAAGCTTAGCCTTCAATCTATTTTCTAATCCGCATTCAGTCTCAAAAGCTATAGAAATGATATCAATTTTTCTTCGCATGCTCATATGTAGTTAATGCTTTTTTTCTTCACATCAATGCTGAAATTAGCATCAAAAGCGATGATTTTGGGAGATGAAAATTGGTAATCATTTCATCAATTATGCGGAAATTCCAACCAGGAAAAATAAAAAGCTGAGTTTCACAGACGATACGATTTGATTGCAAAGAAACATCGTGAACGTATTTTTCATAATCTGCTGGTTGAATATCGGAAGTGAGAGATTCTCGAAAATGGAAAGCATCAATGTCAGGGAGAATTGACTCCTTTTCGCTGGAAGATAGAGATGCTCGTAGATATGGCAAAGTTTCAAGGAGTCTGACCATAGTCGTTCATACTGCTATCAGATTTTTATTCTGATTTTTTCGCTCATAAATTTGCTGGAAAAGTGAGTTTTCGATAATAATTGGTTCTCTATGAATTTTATGTTTTCTAATATCCTGCTCATAAACTGGCTTGAAAGTTCCAAGTCCAACATGCAAAGTCGTAAAATGTATATCCACTCACTTTGAACGTAAATCTGAAAGTAATTTTTGAGAGAAATGAAGAGATGCAGTAGGAGCAGCAGCCGAACCTAAATCTTGGGCAAAAGTCGTCTGATATCGTTTTTCTTTTTCTTTTTCATAATGAATATATGGTGGAAGTGGCATCTGACCATATATTTCAAGAAAATCGAAGATTCAGATTCATTTCACGGAGAAGATAATTCAATCTTCGGCGTACTCATCACTCGTGAGAGAAATTCATTTCTCCTCATCCAGAAAGACTTCAGCTCATGGTTTAAAATTCTTATCGTCGGAAACTAGGCATTCTAATCTACCGTCATGAAGCAATTGATACACGAATATTTCACCATCAACGTTGCGAACCTCTCAGCTTTTTCTAATTATTTTGGTTTGATGAAGTGGAATTCTAGCCTTGAAAACTTTGGTATTATTGCAAACTAAGATATCGTTATTTGAAAGTAAATTTGGTAAATCATAAAAATGATAATCCTGGATAGAATTATCACCACCTAACCAAACGAGAAGTTTAGCAGATTCTGCAGGTTGAGCAGGAACCTGAGCTATCATTTCTTCTGGTAAATCGTAGTCATAACTATCTAACAAAAAATCTTCTTCCATTATTTTTTTTCTTCATTATTAAAATTCATTTTATCTCACTCATCTTGTGTAATAAATCATCATGATTGAATTGATCGTAACTTATGATAAACTCAACCTTTTTTCTTAACTAATTCTTCATGAGTTCATTCTTCCACAATAACTCATTCATCCATAACTATTATTCTGTCCATTTTCATGATTGTGGAAAGTCTATGTGCTATAACTAATGCTGTTTTATCTTTCATAACCTCATCCATAGCTGACTGGATCAAGAATTCTGATTCAGAATCTAGTGAACTGGTAGCTTCATCAAGTACAAGGATTTTAGCTTTTTCCAAAATTGCACGAGCGATTGCTACTCTTTGTCTTTCTCATCATGAAAGTTTGATTCATCTCTCTCAAACTAAACTATCATATCCATTAGGAAGATTCTCTATAAAATTATGACACTTCGCTGTTTTCGAAGCTTTTAAAATTTCCTGTTCTGTTGCATCTATTTTTCAATAACCAATATTTTCTCTAATAGACCTATGAAAAAGTAACGCATCTTGCGGAACCATTGAAATCTGTTTTCTAAGAGATTCTTGTGTAACATCAGCTATATTTTGTCCATCTATCAAAATTTCTCAATTCCATATATCAAAAAATCTGAATAATAATTTTACCAAAGTAGTTTTTCCACTTCCAGATTCTCCTACTATTGCAACCTTTTCTCATGGTTTAATCACCAAATTCAGATGATCTATAACCGCATCATCCTGTAAATATCAGAATTCTACGTTTTTAAATTCAATTTTTCATTTTTTGATTTTTAATACATTATCTGATTTATCCTGTACTTCACTAGGTGTTTTTAAAATTGCTAACATTTCCGTAGATTCTCAAATAATTTGATTCAAAGACCTGAATACATTCTCTACATCATACAATAAATTTGTAAATCTACCTATATACATCTGAACCAATACAATTACTCAAATTGAAAGATTTCATAATCACCATTGCTGTACACAAATATAAAGACACAGCATACGAAATACCAATGTAAGTATATTAAATCATAGAAAAGCAATATCCATTCTATTCCACTTATATTTAAAGGCCTTTCTAGATTTTTCTATTATTTCACTGAATGAAAATAATTCCCTTTTTTGAGAAGAAAAAATCATAACATTAAACGCATTTGTAATAGTATCAGACAACATTCATGTTCTCTTAGAATCCAATTCATTGGTTAATCTCTCATATTTTGTATTATTTTGTGTAAACCAAACATTTAATACACAAAATATTATTCAAAACCCTAAAAACACAATTCATATAGTAACATTTTCTTTCATAATAAGATATATCATTAATGGAATAGTAATAAGCATACTTAATACTACTCTCATAAAAATATTAATTATCTGACTAAAACTAAATGATATTTTATTCACTTTTCTAACTAAACTACCAGAAAAACTATTTGAAAAAAATCTATATGACTGTTTGTGTAATTTATCAAAACATTCGATAAATATATCACTCATTCATCATGAATTCACATGATTCATAATTATTCCACTAAGTTTTGTCATAGATATCCTCACTAATCATAATACCGCAATAATCAATAATATATTATATAATACTTTCACTGTTGCTGAAATTTCCATTCAAAGTGATTGTTCTATCACATCTAATATTTTTGCTGAATAAATTGGCTCATAAACACTACATACCAGAGCTATAATTCTCAAAATTATACACCCTATAAAGAACCATTTATATTTCATAGCTTTATTCCAAAAATAGGAAATAACTTCCATGATTTTTATATCTTTTGCTTCTAATTGAACTATTTCTTTTTGCATAGATTATAATAATTACAATAAAAGTTTTAGTTAGTGCGTACTTCCAAATCCTCCTGCTCCCCTATCACTAGGAAATTTCTCTACGAAATTTTCATAAATATTTGGATCAACTATCATTTCGACTTTTGGAATTTCGGTTGGAAATGGTTTTCATCCCTGGAAATATGGACAAATTTCTAGTTGTGCTATTCTAGTTCAGACTTCTAGTTTCTTTTCTCCGTTTAGAGAAGTCAGTTCCACTTTAATTTCTCAGCGGTAATCTGAATCAATTATTCACACACTATTTGCGACTATGAGTCAGAATTTTATAGGTAATGAACTGCGAGCATAAATTTTAATTCCCCATCATAATGGCAAAGCTGATTTGATTCATGTCGGAGCGAGAACTACTTCACCCTGCGGAACTGTGATATCTTCAGCAAGTTTCAAATCCCATCAAATTGACCCTTCCGTAGCTTTATATGGGAGTAAATCCTCATTATATGAACAGAATATTATATTTTGCATGAAACGAAAAAACAGGTTAAATTCTGAGCTCTAAAATAATGTTTTCTTGCTTAGTTTCAAGATGGGTTATTTTGATATCACATATTTTTTGCTTTACTTTTCATTTTGCATTAATATCATTTGTTTTGTAGATTTTATTTCTTAAAAAAATCATAATGAACAAAAAGAGACTTTATATCGCTTTATGAATCATCGTCTGCTTGGTTGTTTGATTCTTTGCATGACAAGAATATACAAAGTATCAAATGAAAAAAGCCATTACTGAAGCATTCTCTGATTTTTGAGATGTATTTAATGATGAAACAACAGATAATTCATCAAACAATACAATAAAAGATAAGGAGAAAGAAGAAAAAGAACCTGAAATTGATACATCAATTACAATTAGCAAATGAACTACTGAAACTGTCTCTTCAAAATACAACTCTGATGATATTGAAGCTGAAATTACTTTTAATGATGTATCATTCGTTGATGAGATAAGACCTCCAGAGCCTCAACAAGATTTCTATTCATACTACCCTGCCAAAGAGGGTAAAACATATGCTGTCGTTAATTTAAAATTGAAAAACCTATGAAGTACAAGCTTTACTATTAGGTATGTCTTAAATAATCTTTATGGACGTGATAATTTTTGTACTCCCAAGGCTATTTTTTGATGAAAATATGAATATACTGCTGATGTAGTATCAGAGCTAGAAAAAGATAGTAAATGAAAATATTCGTTTGAGGATTATTCTAGTATAGATCCTTTAGAGACAATGGATATTATAGTTGCATATAGTGTTCCTAATGAAGTAAAAGACAAAGATGCAAAATTAAATATTTGTTTATGAGATCAAAAAATCAACCTAGATTTTACTACTAAGGAACCTATTGAAGAGAACGTAGCGGAAGAACCAGCTGAAGAATAGCATGCTAAGAAATTTTGCAAAAAGCTAACTGTCTGAAGTTAGCTTTTTTGTTTTTTTCATTTAATCCAAATAATTACTCTTCAACCACTCCAACCTTTTCACACATAGATATCATGTAACATCACAGCAATTTTTCCTTCCACTTAATGACCAATATGGTCTCCTATCTATCAAAATCTTGAGATAATCTGATTTTGTTCAGTCTTTTTTTGTGGTTTTGGATAACAACTCTTTGATTTCCTTTCATGTAAAAATTAATGAAAATCTGACTACATCAGGAGCACTTTCATGAGTAGAAAATAAACAATACAGTTTATCGTCGTCAAACTGGGTATTTTTGATTTTGTGAAAAATTTCGTGGGTATATTTGTCAGATTTTATGTCGTGTAATTTGGAATACCTGATGCAGATGCAGGTATATTTATCTGTTCATTTTTTGTGCAAGAAAAAACATTTTCATTTATAATATCAATCGTAATCAACTCATAACTTATCAAGTGAACATTCCAAAGCTAATTCTGCCGAATTATTTATCAATGCCATGATGATAAAAATTACAGAGTAAATAACTGGTATTATTTTTGTTTTT
>OCTX012273532.1_pt1 | contig 12599 bp, 11 predicted proteins | sample 1539691 | NCBI WGS metagenome assembly OCTX01 (sample SAMN02144231, study PRJEB22623) | gut metagenome | biome: sheep rumen | host: Ovis aries | place: New Zealand
GATGTCTTGTTGTTCACTTTGTCCTTCATCTGCATGGTGGCAAAGATGGTGTTCAACTGAGCACCGCCACTGACTTCTCTCCAATGGTTGACGAAGAGGTCGATGAAGTCGCCCTGACCTTGCTCCTCGTCGGCCTTGGCCAGTTCGTAGGCTTTGCGGAAGTTCTCGTTGGTATCTGCCTTATGTCCTGAGAGCATGTTGATGATGTCAGGCACTGAGACTTCCAAAACCATGTTCATACCGCCTTTCAGGTCAAGACCCAGGCCAATCTCCATCTCGCGGCACTCCTTCAGGTTGTAGGCCCAGAACCAGATGTTCTTGGACGATACAGAATCCAGATACTCTGCGCCGGCATTCTCTCCTGACAAGGCTGCAATCTCTTTGGCCTTGTTCTCGTGGTAGCGAGTGACGAACGAGAAGGAAAGATAGAAGCAGCAGACCAGAATGAGTGCGACTGCAATAAATTTTACAATTCCTTTGTTTTGCATTTTGTTTGTTATGTTATATATTATAATTTACGTGCGAATGAGCCTGCAAATATAGTGATTTTTTTACACACCGAAAAATTTTCGGCCCTTTTTCATTCACTTTTTGCGTTTTTACCTTTGTTTTCTACTATTGGCGCATTGCTTTTATGCTGATTTGTACTGTTTCGATTGGGCTTGTAATGGTGTCGGCACTTGACGACTGAGCAAGTCGGTCAAAGGGTTTGGTTAGTCTGATTTCTTTACATCCGACGATGGCGTCTTCAGTTGGCAGAATATCGGATAATGGTCGCTGGCATCCATCTCGTTGTCGACGGTGCAGCCGTAGGGTTCAAAGTGGTAGGAGCACATCATGTGGTCGATGCGGAAGTTGAAGCCCTTCTGATTGTATGACAGTCCCAGTCCGCAGCCCGACTCAACGAAGCAGTCGGTCAGCGACTGGCTGATGGTGCGCCGGGCATAAGATATCGGGGTGTCGTTGAAGTCGCCGCATAAGATGATGGGGTAGCGGGCATGGTCTGCAACATACTGGTGCAGGACGTTTGCCGCATAAGCGCGCAGTGCCATGCCTTCGGCCAGTTTGTCGATTAAGTGCCGTGCCTGCTCTTCGGCCGCCTGGTGCTCCATGTCGCCCTTGATGACTTGTCGGTAGTGCTCGCGGTCGGCTGTGGTGAGGTGGGTATGTTCCAAGTGGTTGTTGATGACGATGAGCGTGTCGTGGCCTGTCTGTAGGAAATAGGCCACCGAGCCATTGGCATAGGCAGGATAGGGGATGCGCTCTTTTCTGATGATGGGATAGCGGGTATGTATGCCGATAGCATTGATGGTTTTCGCTTCGGGAATGTTGACGTGCGTGGTGTCGTTGTAAGGGTATATCTTTTCCCAAGCCTTCACGGGGTTTCCGCCTTTGCCGCCGTGGTCTTCCTGCAGACAGACAATGTCGGGATTGAGCCTTTGCACGTAGGCCGTGATGGTGTCGACGGCTTTCTCGTAGCGGTAGTTGCCCCCATAGCCGCAGACATTGTATGACAGCACGAGCAGGCTATGCTCAGGCTTTTCGCCGGCGATGTGTAAAGGAATATATGTTCTCGTAGGGCCGTATGCGAGCACAAAGCCGAGGATTGGCACCCACAGCCGTTTCCATTGTACGATGAGCATGACGAACATCATGATCAGATTGGCAATCAGGAAGAAGGGAAAGAGCATGCCCACACATGCCAACTTAGGGTGGGCAGCCGGATCGATCAGGTCGCTATAGCCCACGCCTATCAGCAGCAGTGCGGTAGTGGCGGCGGCACCGGTCAGCATGTTGACGGCCATCTTCTTGATAGTGTCTAGCATAGTAGGGCGGTAGATGTTAGCGCTGGTGACTGGCTTCGAAGAGCCGTTGTTTCTCTTCCTTGGTCAGGCTGTCGTAGCCGCTCTTACGAATCTTGTCGAGTATCCGGTCTATTTCTTCTTGCAAAACCTTCTGCCGGGCGTTATATTCCATGTCGGCCGTTGTGTTGCCACGGCCAGTGAAGGAAGACTGCTCTTGATAGCCGGAATGGCGGGTGGAACTGGTGTGGCGGCCCTTTCCCCCCCAGCGTTCAAAGAACTGCCGGCTGCTGTTGAGGTTGAAGTGGCTACCGGGATGTTTTCGCCAATAGAGTATGAGCAGGAAGCCCGAAAGCATGCCGCCCAGGTGAGCCATGTGTGCCACACCGTCGCCTCTTGACGAGATGGCGGAGAAGAGTTCTATGGCGGCATAGATGAGTACGAACCACTTGGCCTTGATAGGTACAGGTAGCGGGAAGATGAAGATGCGCTCGTTGGGGAAGGTCATGCCGAAAGCCAGCAGGATGGCATAGACAGAGCCCGAGGCACCGATGGTCAGCGAGTTGTTCAGCACGTCCTTGGAATTGTTTACTATCTCTATCACCTCGCTGAACGCGGCATTGGGAAATTGGCTGGTGGCAAGAAAATAGAACTGGAAGGTCTGCACGATTTCCTGACATACACCGGCAAAGATGCCGCAGGAGATGTAATAAAAAATGAATTTCTTCGGACCCCACACATTCTCTATCACGCATCCGAACATCCACAATGCAAACATGTTGAAAAACAGGTGGGTGAAACTGCCGTGCAGAAACTGGTAGGTGACGAACTGCAGCGGGTTGAAGTCGGTGGCCATAAAAAAGTGGAGGCCCCCATATTGCTCCAGACTAATGCCCATCGGTGCAAGTATCAAGGATGCCAGATAGGCAATCACGTTGATGATGAGCAGATTTTTGGTAACCGTTGGAATATTGCGGAACATCTTTTCTAAATATCAATTCGTTTGTTTGGTCATTAAATCCTTTTGCGGGGGCAAAATTACGAAAAATATCTCTTTTTATGCACCAAAACAATGGCTAAAGTACTTTTTTTTATTAAAAATCTCATTTTTTCTGATTTTTTGTTTGTTTTCTAAATACTTTCTTTTATATTTGCGTCAGATTTTCATTAAATAACTAAAATATTCACATTTAAAACAAACAAAATTATGAACAAGACAGAATTAGTGGAGAAGATTGCAGCAGGTGCTGGTCTCTCAAAGGTAGATGCAAAGAAGGCTCTTGACGCTACAGTGGCAGCCATTAAAGACGCTCTGAAGGCCGGTGATAAGGTAGCCCTTGTTGGTTTTGGCACATTTGCCGTTAGCGAGCGCCCTGCTCGTGAAGGTATCAACCCTGCAACGAAGGCCAAGATTAAGATTGCTGCCAAGAAGGTTGCTAAGTTCAAGGCCGGTGCCGAACTTGCAGACGTTCTGAACTAATCCTTTTGTAAATAAAAATTATTCGGGCGATGTGTCGAAAGGCACATCGCCCGAATGCTTTGTTGGGAAGTAGGGTTTTACTTAGGCTGCTTGCCGATGTAAGCCAGAATACCTCCGTCGACATAGAGCACGTGACCATTGACGGCATCCGAAGCATGTGAAGCCAGGAACACGGCCGGTCCGCCCAGTTCGCTGGGGTCGAGCCAACGGCCGGCAGGCGTCTTGGCGCAGATGAACGCATCGAACGGATGGCGGCTGCCGTCCGGCTGGCGCTCACGCAACGGAGCGGTCTGAGGCGTAGCGATGTAGCCCGGGCCAATACCGTTACACTGGATGTTGTACTCGCCATACTCAGAGCAGATATTGCGGGTGAGCATCTTCAGTCCGCCTTTGGCTGCTGCATAGGCACTGACGGTCTCGCGGCCCAGTTCCGACATCATCGAGCAGATGTTGATAATCTTACCCTCGCGGCGCTCCATCATCTCGGGGATGACAGCACTTGAGCAGATGAACGGTCCGACGAGGTCGATGTCGATGACCTGCTGGAACTCCTCGCGCTTCATCTCATGCATGGGGATGCGCTTGATGATGCCGGCATTGTTGACCAGGATATCAATCTGACCCACCTCCTGGTGAATCGTCTTCACCAGTTCGGCCACTGCCTTTTCGTCGGTGACGTCGCAGATGTAGCCTTTCACGTTTTCGATGCCGGCCTCCTTGTAGTTGTCCATACCGCGCTGCAGTGTCTCTTCGTTACGGTCGTTGAAGATGATGGTCTTGATGCCGGCGGCCACGAAAGCCTTGGCAATGTTGAAACCAATGCCGTAACTGGCACCGGTAATCCAGGCATTTTTGCCCTCTAAAGAAAATAAGTTTGCCATAATACTATTATTTTAAATCAGTAATTAGAGAAAAGTCTTGATCGGCATAGTCCAGATTTTCGCCGCCCATGCCCCAGATGAACGTGTAGTTGTGGGTGGCTGCTGCAGAGTGTATGCTCCATTCGGGCGAGATGACGGCCTGTTCGCCTCGCATCCAGATGTGGCGTGTCTCTTGAGGTTCGCCCATGAAGTGGCAGATAGCCTGGTCGTCGGGCAGTTCGAAGTAGAAGTAGGCTTCCATACGGCGGCTGTGCACATGGGCTGGCATGGTGTTCCATACCGAGCCCGTGGCCAGTTCGGTCATGCCCATCTGCAGTTGGCAGGTAGGCAGCACCTGATTGACCAGCATCTTGTTGATATTGCGCTCGTTCGACATGTCGAGCGAGCCCATGTGTGCCACGACGGCTTCCTGCTTAGTCACCTTCTTGCAGGGATAGGCAGTGTGGGCTGTAGTGGAGTTGAAGTAGAACTTGGCCGGCTGCCGAGCATCATTCGATGTGAATCGTACCTCTCTGTCGCCACGTCCGATATAGAGTGCCTCCTTGTATTGCAGTTCGAAACATTCGCCGCCCACCTGTACGGAGCCGGTTCCACCTATATTATATATACCGACCTCTCGGCGTTGGGTGAAAAAGTCTGCCTTGAGCGGGTCGATGGCTTCGAGCATTAGCGGCTCGTCGATGGGCATGGCTCCACCTATGATCATCCGGTCGTACATCGAGTAGACCATGTTCACCTCGTTGCCGGCGAAGAGGCGTTCGATCAGGAAATCACGGCGCAGCCTTGCTGTATCGTAGTGCTTAGCGTCAGCAGGATGGGCAGCATAGCGCACTTCATAGTTTGTTTTCATTGTCTTTCGATTTGTCTGAGTGCAAAGATACAAAAAAAAATCGTATCACCAACGAAGTGGGGTACGATTTAAATTAGATTAAGAGTTGGACGACTCGGATTCGAACCGGGAATGACAGAACCAAAACCTGTAGTGTTACCATTACACCATCGTCCAATCACTTTTGCGGGTGCAAAGGTAGTGGTTTTTTGCGCCACTACCAAATATTTTCGCATTTTTCTTACTTGACGGTAATTAAATAGTAGTTCTTCTTGCCCTTCTGGGCCAGCAGGTATTTGCCGTCGATGAGGTCTTCAGCCGTGACAGGGCGCTGCTGGTCGCTCAGTTTTTCCTTGTTCAGACTGACGCCTCCGCCTTGTACCATCTTGCGCATTTCACCCTTTGAGGGGAAGACGGGGGCCACGGAGGTGAAGAGTTCGATGGCGGGCTGTCCCAGTTGGTCGCGGCCGATTTCATATTTCTCCACGCCGTCAAACACATCAAGGAACGTCTGTTCGTCAAGTTTCTCCAGGGCTTCCTTAGTGGCTTTGCCGAAGAGGATGTTCGAGGCTTCGATGGCCATGTCGAGGGCTTCTTGCGAGTGTACCATGATGGTCACCTCTTGAGCCAGGCGCTTCTGCAGCACGCGACGGCCGGGGTCCTGCTTGTGTTCTTCGATGAGGGCATCGATAGTTTCCTTGTCGAGCGAGGTGAATATCTTGATGTAGCGCTCAGCATCGTCGTCGCTGACGTTCAGCCAGAACTGATAGAAACGGTAGGGCGTGGTGCGCTTCGGGTCGAGCCAGATGTTGCCGCTCTCGGTCTTGCCGAACTTCTTTCCGTCGCTCTTGGTGATGAGCGGGCAGGTGAGGGCGAAGGTCTCTACCTCGTTGCCCAGTGTACGGCGGATGAGTTCGGTGCCGGTGGTCATGTTGCCCCACTGGTCGTTGCCTCCCAACTGAAGTTTGACACCATAGTGCTGATAGAGATAGAGAAAGTCGTAGCCCTGTAGCAACTGGTAGGTGAACTCGGTGAACGAGAGTCCGTCGCGTGCAGTACCGTTCAGACGCTGCTGCACGCTCTCCTTGGCCATCATATAGTTGACAGTGATGTGCTTGCCAACTTCGCGGGCGAAATCGAGGAAGGTGAAGTTTTTCATCCAGTCGTAGTTGTTCACCATCAGGGCAGCATTTTCGTCCTTCGACTCGAAGTCGAGAAACTTAGCCACCTGTGCCTTGATGCACTCCTGGTTGTGGCGCAGTGTCTCGTCGTTCAGCAGGTTGCGCTCCTGGCTCTTGCCGCTGGGGTCGCCAATCATGCCGGTGGCTCCACCTACCAGGATGACGGGCCTGTGGCCGCAACGCTGCAGGTGGCGTAGCATCATGATGCCGCACAGATGTCCGATGTGCAGCGAATCGGCAGTAGGGTCGGTGCCCAAGTATGCCGTAACCATCTCCTTTTGCAGGAGTTCCTCTGTGCCTGGCATCATCTGTGCCAGCATTCCGCGCCAGCGGAGTTCTTCAACAAAATTCTTTCTCATTATATATTTTTTTACTTTTTCACCCTTTTTCTTTTACTTTTTTACTTTTTCACTTTTTCACCTTTTCACCTTTTCACCTTTTCTCCCTTTCACCCTTTTCTCCTTTCACGGTACTGGATCATAGCCCGATCCTCCCCAGGGGTTGCAGCGTAGGATTCGCCAGATGGCCAGGGCGAGACCTTTGATGGGACCATGCTTGATAATGGCTTCCCTGGCATACTGTGAGCATGTCGGCGTGAAGCGGCAGGCCGGTGGTGTAAAGGGGCTGATGCATCGCTGGTAGAAGATGATAGGCGTCAGCAATATCCACTTCAGTACGATGGCTATGTAGTGCCATAACAGTTTCATAGTTTTCGGTTGATGCGTTCCAGCAGGCTCCTCATACGGCTGTCTACCTCAGCCGAAGGCAAGCATTTGTCAGTCTGCCAGATGAAGGCGATGGCCAGCGACTGGCTGTCGGGGATGCTCTGCCACAGATGCCCTTTCCGCAGGCGGTAGGCTTCTCGCACTTGTCGTTTGACGCGATTGCGGTCGACGGCGTGCTTCAGGTGTCGCTTGGGTACGCTGACCAGTATCTGTACCGGCACGTCGCCATGGGGTATATCTTGTTTCATATAGACTGCTCTTAGCGGGAAGGCCGTCAACGAGTGGCTCTCTTTCCCGCTAAAGAGGTGGTCCATCAGTTTTTGGCTGACGATACGTTCCTGCTTCCTAAACTCATTCTTCATTCAAGAGCAGATAGTGCTGCAGGGCACCAGTCATCGAGGGATATTTTTCGCTGGGAGCCTCCAGGTCCAGACGGAGCCCGGCGTCGAGAACAGCCTTCGCAGTGGCCGGACCGAAAGTGGCAATGGCGATGTTGCCCTGCTCGAAGTTGGGGAAGTTCTTGGTGAGCGACTCTATACCTGACGGGCTGAAGAAGATTAACATGTCATAGTCGAATGTCTTGACTTCTTCATCCGTAAAATCATTACTCACGGTTTTGTACATCACACACTCCTTGTGCTGTAGTTTCTTGGAGTCGAGTAGTTTGGAGAGCGAGTCGGTGTGAACGTCGCTCATGGGCACCAGGTATTTCTCGGTCTTGTGCTTCACCATGGTAGGCAGCAGGTCGTCGATGCGGCCGGTGGTTCCGAAGAATACCTTGCGCTTACGATATTGTACGTATTTCTGAATATAGAGCGCGATAGTCTCTGTGACACAGAAGTATTTCATGTTTTCAGGGATGGTAACGCGCAGTTCTTTGGCCAGTGTGAAGAAGTGGTCAATGGCATGGCGCGATGTAAAGACAATGGCTGTGTAGTCTAGTATGTTCACCTTTTGAGCGCGGAACTCCCGAGCCGTCATCCCCTCTACCTTGATAAAGGGCCTGAAGACCAGTTCGACACCGAATCGTTCGGCAATGTCGTAATAAGGCGATTTCTCGCTGGTTGGTTTGGGCTGAGAAACCAGAATCTTTTTAATCATTTCTGTGTCCTAAAAAATTACTTTAAGAAAATTCGTCATCGCACGCCAAGCACCGCCGAAAGCGAGCAAAGGCGTTATTTCGAGGGCACAAAAGTACAAAATAGTTTGCAAAACACCGCCGTTTTGTTTAAAAAAGATGCTCCAATCCTTATAAAATGTTAGTGATTTGTTCAAAATGAGAATAGCAAGGAACCAAATTATACCTTTTTCGGTACTGAGGCCTAGATAGACGAGGGCGATGACGAGTGGGCACATCAGTACTGTTTCTATGGTGGTGAGGAAGAGTTGTGAGTATGTCCATTGTATGTTTTTTTTACTATTAAAGAAGGTGAGGTTGACCATAGTCGTCGCTGTCCATCTGAGGATGAAATAGACAATCACCATGGCGAGTATCATGCCTATCAGTTTGTAGTTGTCAATATGGAAATAAGGATTTGCAAGATAGTCCTCGGTATAGATAAAGGCTATCATGGTCAACAGCACCAGGTCGATGCCGGCCATTATGTACTGGAAGCGGATGTCCGACGCAGTCTCTGTCTCCGTGCCATTGTCGTGGTGGGTATAGAGGAAAGTCCTGGTTTGCCGGTTGATGAAATGCCATGATCGGCTCGTTGCGATGGCGACGAGTATGAGGATAGTTAGCAGGCCAATAGCCACGGTGTCGTCGTTGCCAAGGCCGTAGGGGATGAGGTCGCCGACCACGCCCGGGCTGTAGACGCTGACCGTAGAAGGGAGCGTGTCTGCCAACAAGAAGTCGTGGCCGGCCCACAGTTGACTTTCGTCGTTATGAAAGCCAAAGTCGGGTGTCGGTAGTATGGTGCTAGTCGAGTCCAAATGCCTGTTTGATATCGTCTACGCGATCCAGTTTCTCCCAGGTGAAGAGTTCCACGTCGATGGTCTTCGTAGCATGGTAGTGGCTGGTGAAGGTTTTCTTCACAACCTCGGGCTGACGGCCCATGTGGCCGTAGGCAGCCGTCTCCAGATACATGGGCTGACGTAGTTTCAGTGTCCGCTCGATGGCTTTGGGCCGCAGGTCGAACAGGGTCTCAATCTTCTTGGCAATATCGCCGTCACTCATTTGCACCTTGCTGCGACCGTAGGTGTTTACGTAGATGTTCATGGGCTTGGCCACGCCGATGGCGTAACTGACCTGTACCAGCATCTCGTCGCTGACGCCGGCAGCCACCATGTTTTTGGCGATGTGCCGGGCTGCATAGGCCGCCGAGCGGTCCACCTTCGACGAGTCCTTGCCGGAGAATGCTCCGCCACCATGGGCACCCTTACCGCCATAGGTGTCGACGATAATTTTTCGGCCCGTCAGACCGGTGTCGCCGTGAGGGCCACCGATGACAAATTTACCCGTCGGGTTGACGTAGTATTTGATGTCATCATTGAAGAGTGCAAGAACCTTTGCGCTGTGAATGTGCTGTTTGACACGGGGAATGAGGATGTTGATGACATCGTTCTTAATGCGCTCCAGCATCTTCTCGTCGTCGTCGAACTCGTCGTGCTGTGTTGATACCACAATGGTGTCGATACGCTGGGGGATGCCTTCGTCGCTATACTCGATGGTCACCTGGCTCTTGGCGTCGGGCCGCAGGTAGGTCATCATCTGGCCCTCCTTGCGGATGTCGGCCAAGGTGCGCATGATCAGGTGGGCCAAGTCCAGTGATACGGGCATGAAGTTCTCCGTCTCGTTGGTGGCATAGCCAAACATCATGCCCTGGTCGCCGGCCCCCTGATTCTCGTCTTCTTCACGGTCTACACCGCGGTTGATGTCGGCACTTTGCTCGTGGATGGCCGTCAGAATGCCGCATGAGTTGCCGTCGAACTGATATTCGGCCTTGGTATAGCCAATCTTTTTAATGGTGTTACGGGCAATGGTCTGCAGGTCGATATACACTTCGCTGCGCACTTCGCCCATGATGACCACCTGACCGGTGGTGACGAAACTCTCGCAAGCCACGCGAGCCTTGTCGTCGTAGGCCAGGAACTGGTCGAGGATAGCGTCTGATATTTGGTCGGCTACCTTGTCGGGATGGCCTTCCGATACTGATTCCGATGAGAATAGATATGCCATGTTCTATGATACTTTATTTGAATGCTTGTCTGATGACTCTGCTCTTGGACTGCAAAGGTAAATAAAAAAAGAGAGATGGCAAAATTTTTGGGCAATAAATTGGTGCAGACGATTTTATGAGCAAGTGTTTAGTGGTTTTTAACCATTTGTCAGCAAGGTCTTTTTCAGGAGCAGTTGAAATCAAAAAGCGCCGAGACCCTCGATATGGAGAGCCTCGGCTGATATTGATGACTGAGGGAACAGTGACGCTTATTCCTCTGGCAGCATGATAATTTCGGCACGGTTGCCGGCACTGAGCAGTTCCTTCACGAAAGCAGCAATGCTCTCTGGGGTCTGGGCCTGCACCGTCTGCTTATAGTCGGTGTTGATGTCGACGCTGTATTTGCGCCAGTTGCCGAGTGCGTTGGCCCAGTAGCGGTTTGTCTTGGCCTGGTCGTCCACGTTCTTCAGCATGTACTCCTTCACCTTGTTCAGTTTCTCGGCATCCACGGTCTTGGCCAGGGCTTCCACCTCCTCTTTCATAATCTTCACGGCGATGTCGCCCTTCTCAGGCTTCATGGGGCAGTAGACGAGGATGAGGCTGCTTGACTTAAAGTCGTCACGGTTGATGCCGGCCTGTGCCATCACAGAGTAGGCTGCACTGGCCTCCTCACGGATCTTCTCGGTATAGATCATAGTAAGAATCTGTCCCACCATGTCGCCACGCACGATATTCTCTAGGTTGTAGGTCTGTTTCTCGCTCTGCCAGACCATGACGGCAATGGCCTTCGGTGTCTCCATCTTGCGTTTGAAGTTGTTGATGACCTCGCCCTTGAATGTGGAAGACACATCCTGACTCTTCACCACCTTCTTGGCATCGCCGGGCAGGCTGCCGATGTACTGCTCGAGGAGCGGACGGATGGTTGCCTCGTCGTAGTTGCCGATGATGGTGAAGGTGAAGGCAGCGGCGTTGGCTGTCTGCTCCTTGGCCATGGCGAGGATACGGTCGTAGTTGACGGCCTTCAGGTCGTCCATGGTGATGGGCGCCTCACGCTTGCTGTGGGCCGAGATGGTGAGGGTCAGCGAGTCGCTGAACACGGCCTCGGGCTGCAGCATCTTGTTCTTCAGCAGCAACTCCTGGGTCTTCATCATGTTGTCGTACGACTCCTGGTCTTTGTTGATGTTGGTGAAGTAGAGGTAGACGAGTTGCAGCATGGTCTCCACGTCAGTGGGGGTCGACGAGCCGCTGACGTTCATGCGGTTGTCGCTGATGGAGAGGCTGGCACTGGCAATCTTGCCTGCGAGGGCCTTCTCCAGTTCGGTGTGCGAGAAGTTGCCCAGGCCGCTGGCCTCGACGGCATCATCGAACATCTTGATATTGGCGAAGTCCTGCTCGCCATAGAGGGCAGATCCGCCGAAGCCTTCGGCACTCAGCAGCACCTGGTCTTTCTTCAGGTCGGTCTGCTTCAGGATGACCTTCACACCGTTGGAGAGTGTCAGTTCCTTGCTGTCGAACTTCTTGCCGGCTTCCTCCTTCACAATCTTGCCGGCCTGGGGCAGAGTAGTAATCAGGGGCTCGTTCTTCACGTTGTCCACGTAGGCCTCAATCTGGGTGGCACGGGCCTCATCGAGAGCCTGCTTGAGCGAGGCCTCAGTGGGATAAACGGCACCTTCCTTCTCCTGGTTCATGTTGAGCACCACCACATTGGAGTCGTTAGTGCTGACGAACTGTTTCATCAAACTGTTGACGGCCTCCAGCGGCAGCATGGGCACGATCTGCTTCATGGTCTGATAGTACATATCGATACCTGGGATGGGCTCTTTTTCCAGGAAGTGTTGCACATACTGGTTGACAAAGCGGCTGTTGTAGCGTTTGTCCTTATTAGAGTAGTCCTTGTCCAACTGGCTGGTGAATTTCGACTTGTAGCGCTGATACTCTGTAGCGGTGAAGCCGAACTCAGCGGCGCGACGAGCCTCAACGAGCACGGTCTTCAGCGCAGCCTCTGTCTGTCCTTCCTTCGGCAGTGCGCTCAGTTCGAAGGCATCCTTTGTCTTTGACAACAGGTACTGACCATAGCCGGCACCACCCTGCAGATAGGGGCAGTCGGCTTTCTGGGCCAACTCGTTGTAACGGTCGTTCAGCATACTGATGCAGGCATCTTTCAGGTAGTCGATGATGAGGTACTGCATATTTCCCTTGACTTCATCGGGGATGGGCTCGCCTTTGAACATCAGTTCCACAATGCTGTACTGCATCTCCTTGTCCTTGTCGACCACGATGATAGCCTCCTTGTTGTCGGGCACAGCCTCAGCCACCACAGGAGCGGGGTTCTCAGGCATCTTGATGGGCGAGAAGAGGTTCTTGATCTTCTGCTCTACAGCATTCACGTCCACGTCGCCCACCACGATGATGGCCTGGTTGTCAGGACGGTACCACTTCTCATAGTAGGCACGCAGCACCTCGGGCTTGAAGTTGTCGATGATTTCCATCAGGCCGATAGGCATACGATGGCCATACTTAGAGTCAGGATAGAGGCGGGG
>OCTX012210686.1_pt1 | contig 12596 bp, 7 predicted proteins | sample 1539691 | NCBI WGS metagenome assembly OCTX01 (sample SAMN02144231, study PRJEB22623) | gut metagenome | biome: sheep rumen | host: Ovis aries | place: New Zealand
GCAACTCACGTGCATACCATACTTCGATGGTGTTTCCCTCATCGTCTTTGATGCTCTTCGCTATCAAGTCGAAGGCCGACTTGTATTGATGTATTTTCTGTATATCCATAGTTTCTATAATTTTACAGGCATAAGCCCTAATTTGTTAGCACACCTTTCTCTGCAAGTACCACCTTCCGGCGGTTGATTCGCTTACGTTCCATTGCATGCTATATTTGGCGACAAATTTACACAAAAAAAATCAAAGTCAATGTTCGTTAACTAAAAAAAGTGGTTATTGCGAGTTGAAAAAATGTGTTTAGGCTCATTTTTCGTTTTTTTTGCTTACCTTTGCACCGCATTAGCGATGGACATACAGGAATTATGTAAGCAGTATGCCAGGCAGCCACAGGTGGCAGCGCTGGCGAAGGCCGTGGGAGATGCCGGGCAGCACCGCATTCTCCTTAACGGCTTGTTGGCCTCCAGTGGGCCGTTGTTGTTTGGCAGTCTGGCTCAGAAGTGCCCAGCCACGATACTCTTTATCCTGCAGGATGCCGAGGAGGCCGGCTACTTCTACCACGACCTGACCCAGCTCATGGGTACCGAGCGGGTGCTCTTCTTCCCGTCGAGTTACCGGCGGTCGGTGAAGTACGCCCAGCGCGACCCGGCCAACGAGATACTGCGCACGGAGGTGCTGTCGCAACTGGCAGCTAAGGGTAAGGGCATCTACATCGTCTCTTACCCGGAGGCGGTGGCCGAGATGGTGGTGACGAAGCAGCGGCTCGACAGCCGCACGCTGACGCTGACCACCGGCCAGACGATAGGCACGGACACCATCGAGGAGACGCTGCAGGAGTTTGGCTTCCGCGAGGTGGACTACGTCTACGAGCCGGGGCAGTATGCCCTGCGCGGCTCCATTCTCGACGTATTCTCATTTAGTAGTGAGCTCCCCTTCCGCATTGATTTCTTCGGCGACGAGATAGACTCCGTACGCACGTTCGAGGTGGAGGACCAGCTATCGAAGGAACGGCGCGACCGGGTGGACATCGTGCCCGAACTGGCCGGACAGACCGAGGACAAGGAGTCGCTGTTCCGCTTCCTGCCCGACGAGACGCTGCTCTGCGTGAAGGATTACGCCTACGTGGCCGATGCCATCGACCGCACCTACGACGAGGGCTTCTCGCGGCAGGCCGTCACCGAACGGATGGAGGAGGCCGAGAGCGAGGTGGAGCAGCACGAGATAGAGCAGCAGCTGCGCCGTGAGAGTCAGCTGATCAGCGGGCTGCAGTTCAAGGCCGACAGCGACCGCTTCCGCCGTATAGAGCTCAAGGGTAGGGGAGAGGGCACGACGATCACGTTTAACGTCACCGCCCAGCCCCTTTTCCACAAGAACTTCGACCTGCTGACCAAGACGCTTGTCGACTACCAGCTGCGTGGCTACACCTTGTTTATACTGGCCGACAGCGTGAAGCAGCAGGAACGACTGAAGGAGATACTGAGCCCACCCCCATCCCCTCCCCAAGGGAGGGGGGCACAAGGCAAACACCCCTCCCTTGGGGAGGGGACGGGGGTGGGCTTCATTCCCGTCAACAAAACGCTGCATGAAGGCTTCATCGACCACGATGCACGGGCCTGTCTGCTGACCGACCACCAGATATTCGACCGCTTCCATAAGTACAGCCTCAAGAGCGACAAGGCCCGCACGGGCAAGGTGGCCCTGACGCTGAAGGAGATTCAGCAGTTTGAGATTGGCGACTACGTGGTACACATCGACCACGGCGTGGGCAAGTTCGGCGGACTGGTGCGCATGCCCGTCAACTCACCTGCGGGGAGCGGCCGCGAGGGGGCCTACCAGGAGATGATAAAGATCACCTACCAGCGGGGCGACGCCATCTATGTGTCTATCCACTCGCTCTACAAGGTGTCGAAGTACAAGTCGCAGGACGGCGGCGAGGCTCCCCGTCTCTCGACGCTCGGCACGGGTCAGTGGGAGCGGCTGAAGGAGCGCACGAAGAAGCACATCAAGGATATAGCCCGCGACCTCATCAGGCTCTACGCCAAGCGGCGCCGCGAGAAGGGCTTCGCATTCAGCCCCGACTCGTATTTGCAGCACGAGCTCGAGGCGTCGTTCCTCTATGAGGACACCCCCGACCAGCTGAAAGCCACGCAGGACGTGAAGGCCGACATGGAGCAGGCCAAGCCCATGGACCGCCTGGTCTGCGGCGACGTGGGCTTCGGCAAGACCGAGGTGGCCGTGCGCGCTGCGTTCAAGGCGGCCTGCGACGGCAAGCAGGTGGCCGTGATGGTGCCCACGACGGTGCTGGCCTATCAGCACTACCACACCTTCGCTTCGCGACTGAAGGACATGCCCGTCCGCGTGGACTACCTCACCCGGGCCCGCACGGCCAAGCAGACCACGGAGCTGCTGAAGGAGCTGGAGGCCGGCAAGATAGACATTATTATAGGTACGCATAAGCTGATAGGCAAGACGGTGAAGTTTCACGACCTCGGACTGCTCATCATCGACGAGGAGCAGAAATTCGGCGTGGCTACAAAGGAGAAGCTGCGCCAGCTGAAGTCGAACGTCGACACGCTGACGATGTCGGCAACGCCCATTCCGCGCACCCTCCAGTTCTCGCTCGTCGGTGCCCGCGACCTGAGCGTCATCCAGACACCGCCGCCAAACCGCTACCCCATACAGACCGAGATTCACACCTTCGGCGCCGAAATCATTGCCGACGCCATAAACTTCGAGATGTCGCGCAACGGGCAGGTCTACTTCGTCAACAACCGCATCTCAGACCTGCAGCACATCGCCGAGATGATACACAAGTACGTGCCCGACGCCCGCGTGGCCATCGGTCACGGCCAGATGAAGCCCGACGAGCTGGAGCAGATTATCCTCGACTTCTCGAACTACGACTACGACGTGCTGCTCTCGACCACCATCGTCGAGAACGGCATCGACATTCCTAACGCCAACACCATCATCATCAACGCGGCCCATAACTTCGGACTCTCTGACCTGCACCAGATGCGAGGCCGCGTGGGCCGTGGCAACCGCAAGGCTTTCTGCTACCTCTTGGCACCGCCACTGGCCGCGCTCCCCGTCGAGAGCCGCCGCCGCTTGGAGGCGCTCGAGAACTTCAGCGACCTGGGCTCGGGCATCAACATTGCCATGCAGGACCTCGACATCCGCGGTGCCGGCAACCTGCTGGGCAGCGAGCAGAGCGGCTTCATCAGCGACCTGGGCTACGAGACCTATCAGAAAATACTGAACGAGGCGATGGCGGAGCTGAGGAATGAGGAGAAAGCCTCCCCAGGCCCCTCCAAAGGAGGGGGTGCTGGGATGCATTCATCAGGTAATCAAACATCCCCTCCTTTGGAGGGGCTTGGGGAGGCTTTCAGCTTCGTCGCCGACTGCACCCTCGAAAGCGACCTCGAGATGTACTTCCCCGACCAGTATGTGCCCAGCGACTCGGAGCGCATGCTGCTCTATCGCGAGCTGGACAACATGAAGGACGACCAGCAGATAGAGGCATACCGCCAGCGGCTGCAAGACCGCTTCGGGGCGATTCCGGCGGTGGCCGAGGAATTGATACGGGTGGTGCCCTTGCGCCGCTTGGGCAAGCAGCTGGGCTGCGAGAAGATTATGCTCAAGCAGGGGCGCATGTTGCTCTACTTCGTCAGCAACGCGGCCAGTCCCTACTACCAGAGCGACGCCTTCGGGCGCGTGCTCGACTTCGCCGGGCGCCACGTGCGCCGTTGCAGCCTGCGCGAGCAGAACGGCAAGCGCTCGATGGTGATCAGCGACGTGCCTACGGTTGAGGAGGCCGTGCTGACACTTTCGTCCATTCTTCAATGAACCGGCGCTGCTGCTCGCTCAGCGGCGACTTGCTCCAGGCGTCGACCTTTTCGCCGATGGCGGCCATCAGTCCTGAGTCAGGACCGAGGACGGCGTAGTAGAGTTGCAGGCGCAGGCGCAGCAGACTGGTGTCTTTCAGCCGGTCGACGGCAGCCTTCAGCCGCTCGGCCTCCTGCCCGCCGTCTTCGCCTAAGGCTTTGGCGCCCATGAACACGGCCAGCGAAATCTCGCCCTCGCGCTGGGCGGTGTAGCCTTTATGGGGCCTGACGCGCTCGAGCGTCCTCTTCAGTTCGGCCGTCAGTAGGTTGTACTCGTTCTCCTGGGTTATGCGGTCGGGGGCGGCAAACAGCTTGCGGAAGGACAGCTCGAAAAGGGCCTTCAGGTCGCCCTCGACGTCAGTGGACTTACCCGTTGTGCGGTCAACCAGCTCGACGACGTCGGGGCTGACGGTGACGGCCACGGCTGCCAGTTCGGGAATGCTGACCACTAACTGCTTGCTGCGCTTACCGGGGACGCGCATCAGCACGCCCTCGACACCGTCGAAGACGCCGCCGTGGACCTTGATGCGGTCGCCTACGCGGAGCCGTATCTCCTCGGGATGGTAGTAGGTCAGCTGTTCTTCCACCAGTTGCGTCACGCGGATGAAGTTCTCCATGTCGCGGTCGGGCACGACGATGGGCTGCTTCTGTCGCGCCTGTCCTGACATTCTGAAGTAGGCGGGCAGGCGCGTAGCCGACAGATAGTCCTCGACGGCCTGCCGGTTGGCCCTGACGAAGACCAGACTGCTGATGGCGGGCAGCAGCAGGCGCGTCTTGCGGCCGTTGCGCTGTCGCAGTTCGTAACGCATGGGTACATAGCTTTTAAGTCCGAGACGACGCAGGTCGTCCCGGACTTTTATCTCGTTTCTGTAGTTGGCCGTGAGCACGTACCACCGTGCCTGGCCGTCGTCTGCAGGAGCTGTTGCCATGTTTCCGTCAAGTTGTTCGGGCGGCAAAGTTAGCCATTTTACGTGAAACGGCCAAACCTTGCCGCCACTTTTTTTAGTTGCGGAACACCAGACCGTCGCCGAAGTCGTCGACGATGATGGGGCGCTCGCTCGTCACCTCGCCGGCCAGCAGCTTCTTCGACAGGTCGTTGAGCACCAGCTGCTGGATGGCACGCTTCACCGGGCGCGCACCGAACTCCGGGTCGTAGCCCTCGTCGGCCAGGCGGCTGATGGCCTGCGGCGTCACCTCCAGGCGGAAGCCCTGCGGCTCGAGCATCTCCTGCACCCTTCTTATCTGCAGGCGCACGACGTCGGCAATCTGCTCGCGCGTCAGCGGCTGGAAGGTGATGATCTCGTCGATGCGGTTCAGGAACTCCGGCCTCATGGTCAGCCGCAGCTGGTCGCGCGTGGCGTTCGAGGTCATGATGATGATGGTGTTCTTGAAGTTGGCCGTCCGGCCCTTGTTGTCGGTCAGCCGTCCGTCGTCGAGCACCTGCAGCAGGATGTTGAACACGTCGGGGTGGGCCTTCTCAATCTCGTCGAACAGCACCACCGAGTAGGGCTTGCGCCGCACGGCCTCGGTCAGTTGTCCGCCCTCGTCGTAGCCGACGTAGCCCGGAGGAGCACCGATGAGTCGGCTGACGGTATGCTTCTCCTGATACTCCGACATGTCGATACGCGTCATCATCGTCTCGTCGTTGAAGAGGTACTCGGCCAGCGTCTTGGCCAGCTCGGTCTTGCCCACGCCCGTGGTGCCGAGGAAGATGAACGAGGCGATAGGCCGCTTGGGGTCCTGCAGGCCGGCACGCGAGCGCCGCACGGCGTCGCTGACGGCGGTGATGGCCTCGTCCTGACCGATGACGCGCTTGTGCAGTTCCTCCTCCAGGTGGAGCAGCTTCTCGCGCTCGCTCTGTAGCATGCGGGTGACGGGTATGCCCGTCCAGCGCGAGACGACCTCGGCAATGTCGTCGGCAGTGACGGCACCCTCAAGACCTCCGCGGGGCGATGCTTTCAGCTGGGCCTGCAGGGCGTTCAGCTTCTCTTCCTCCTGCTTGAGCAGTCCATAGCGGATTTCGGCCACACGTCCGTAGTTGCCCTCGCGTTCGGCGCGGTCAGCCTCAAACTTCAGTTGTTCGATATGCTCTTTCACCTGCTGGAACTTGTCTGACAGGCCCTTCTCGCTCTCCCACTGGGCACGCATCTGCGTCTCCTGCTCCCGCAGTTCGGCTATCTGCTTGTCAAGCTGCTGGAGTTTCGGCGCGTTGGCATTCGTGTCTCCCTCGGTGGCCGACAGGGGGGCTTCGCGCTTGATGCTCTCACGCTCAATCTCCAGCTGCGCCCGCTTACGGATAATCTCGTCGAGCTCCTCGGGCACCGAGTCGCGCTCCATGCGCAGCTTGGCGGCGGCCTCGTCCATCAGGTCGATGGCCTTGTCGGGCAGGAAGCGCTCCGAGATGTAGCGCTCCGACAGCTGTACGGCGGCAATACAGGCGTCGTCCTGTATACGCACCTTGTGGTGGTTCTCGTAGCGCTCCTTCAGACCACGCAGTATCGAGATGGCCGACAGTTCGTCGGGCTCGTCGACCATAACCGTCTGGAAGCGTCGCTCCAGGGCCTTGTCCTTCTCGAAGTACTTCTGATACTCGTTCAGCGTCGTGGCACCGATGGCGCGCAGTTCGCCGCGGGCCAGGGCCGGTTTCAGGATGTTGGCGGCGTCCATGGCGCCCTCGCCGCCGCCGGCGCCGACGAGCGTGTGAATCTCGTCGATGAAGAGCACGATGCGGCCCTCGGCCCGCGTCACCTCGTTGATGACCGACTTCAGGCGCTCCTCAAACTCGCCCTTGAACTTTGCACCGGCCACCAGGGCGCCCATGTCGAGCGACCAGACCTGCTTGTCCTTCAGGTTCTCGGGCACGTCGCCGCGCACGATGCGCCCGGCCAGGCCCTCGACGATGGCCGTCTTACCCGTGCCCGGCTCACCTATCAGTATGGGGTTGTTCTTCGTGCGGCGGCTCAGGATCTGCAGCAGGCGGCGAATCTCGTCGTCGCGGCCGATGACGGGGTCGAGTTTGCCCTGGCGGGCCAGGTCGACCAGGTTCTTGGCGTACTTCTCGAGCGACTGGTAGTTGTCGTCGGCACTCTGCGACTTCACCTTCTGTCCCTGGCGCAGCTCCTGTATGGCGGCGCGCATGTCCTTCTCGGTGCAGCCGGCGTCCTTCATGATGCGGCTCGCCGTCGAGCTGACGTTGAGCAGGGCCAGCAGCAGCGGCTCTACCGACACGAACTCGTCGCCCATCTGCTGCGACAGTTCGGTAGCCTTCACCAGCACCTGGTTGCTCTCGCTCGAGAGGTAGGGCTGGCCGCTGCCTGCCACGCGGGGCAGGTGCTGCAGCTCCTGGTCGACGAGCAGTTCAATCTGCTGGGCGTTGACACCCAGCTTCTGGAACACGAACGTGCAGACGTCCTTCGCTTTCGTGAGCACACCCTTCAGCAGGTGGACGGGGTCGATGGCCTGCTGGCCTCCGAGCTGGGCCTGGCTGACGGCCTGCTGTACGGCCTCCTGGGCCTTGATGGTAAACTTGTCTAATGTCATAGCTTTTTCCTCCTATTTGTTTTATTGGTTTCTGTCGTTGTTCGCTCAAAGATTGTGCCGAATTGGATTTTACCGACAAAATGGCGCTTCCGTCTGCCTTTTTGTCGGAATGAAACGAATATGAGACAAAAAGAAAAGGCCGTTACGATAGAAATGATTACCTTTGCGCGCAAATACTGTCTAATCCTAACTAAGCAATATGAAGAAACTCATTACAACCTTGTTATGCGCTGCGGCCGTCACCTCGGCCAGTGCTCAGTTGTCATCCAACCCCGACAAGTTCCTGGGCAACATCACCACGCGCTACCAGATGAACGCCGGTGGCGGCGTGCCCCAGTACTACAAACTATGGAACCAGGTGACCCCTGAGAACGAGTCGAAGTGGAGCTCGGTGCAGGGCAACCGCAGCAGCTTCAACTGGGGCTGCGACAACGCCTTCAACTATGCCAAGCAGCACAACTTCACCTATAAGTTCCATGCTTTCCTCTGGGGCGCACAGTATCCAAGCTGGCTCGAGAGCCTGTCGATAAAGGACCGCTTTGACGCCGTCGAGACGTGGTTCGACGCCATCAGGAAGCACTATGCCACGCTGCCCCTCGTCGATGTCGTCAACGAGGCCGTCGGCATGCACCAGCAGGGCAACCCCTTGATCAAGTCGTCGGTGGGCGGCGGCGGCAAGACGGGCTACGACTGGCTGATCAAGGCCTTCGAAATGGCCTACGAGCGCTTCCCCGACGCCATCCTCATCTACAACGACTACAACTCCATCCGTTGGGACATCGACAACTACATCGCCTTGGTACAGGCCGTACGTGATGCCGGCGCTCCCATCGATGCCTACGGAAACCAGTCGCACGAGCTGAGCGACATCAGCGTGACCGAGCTGAAGAGCGCGCTCAAGAAGCAGCAGGACGCCCTGAAGATGCCGATGTACATTACCGAGCTGGACATCGACCTGGCCGACGACGCCAAGCAGAAGAGCCAGTACCAGAACATCCTCCCCTTGATGTGGGAGGCTGACTACTGTGCCGGCGTCACCCTCTGGGGCTACGTCCACGGCGCCACGTGGGTCGACAACTCTGGTATCTACAAGAACGGCAAGGAGCGCCCCGCCATGACCTGGCTGAAGGAGTACATGGCCACCGACAAGGCTAAGAACGCCAAGAGCCCCTTCCCCGGTATGAAGAAGGAGGCCTCGGTCTACATCAAACCTGCCGACTATAAGGTGGCCAAGGGCGACGTCGTGGCCATCAAGGTGCGTGCCCGCATGGCCACGAAGACCATCGAGAAGGTCGACCTCTACGCCGGCACCACCATGGCCAACGCTACCTCGCTCGTCGCCTCGATGACCGAAGCGCCTTACATTGCCGAGTACACCCCAACGACCAGCGGATGGAAAATCCTGAAGGCCGTCGTCACCACGACCGACGGCTCCACCTACGAGCGCTATGGCCGCGTCAACGTGCTCACCGCTACCACCAAGCGCGCGCCTTACAACGAGAAGCCGTTCGAGCTGCCCGGCGTCATTAATGTCGCTGAGTACGACAAGGGCGCTTCTGGCGTCTCCTATTCTAATGCCTCGCGTACGCCCGAGAAGACCGTCACCAAGGACGATGGGTGGATGGAGTACACGGTCGACGTGAAGGAGGATGGCATCTACAGGATTGACGCCGAGGTTGCCGCCACCAAGGCCGGCGGAACGTTCCACCTCACGGAGTATGGCCTCGACAGCCTTACGTTCATTGCTAACATGATAGAGGTCCCCGTGACGGGCAGCGCCACAGAATTCAAGACGCTCACCGCCGTCTGTAAGAATCCCCTCTCGGCTGGGCAGCATCGCATCTGTCTGAATGTCGACAAGGGTGGGTTCTACATCAAGAGCCTGAAGTTCAGCCGCTATGAGGAGGACAAGACCATCTCGGCCACGGTCGCCTCGCTGAGGCCCGCCACCGTCTCGGTGGGCGACGCCACGACGGTCACCGTGAATGCCAAGTCGACAAGCAGCACTATCGCCAACGTCAGCTTCTATGCCAACGGCATGCTGATAGGCACCGATACCGAGGCACCCTACACCATTGAATACGAGCCCGCCGCCATGGGGTCGTACTCCATCACCGCCATCGTCACCGACGCTGAGGGCAAGATGAAACAGACGACCACGGCAAAGACGCTGAAGGTCAACGGCAAGCGCACGCCTTACAAGGACGTGATAGCCATTCCCGGCGCCTTCGAGGCCGAGAACTTCGACAAGGGCGGCGAGGGACTGTCGTTCCACGACTCTGACAGCAACCGCGAGGGCGACCAGAACTACCGCACCGACGCCGAGGGTGTTGACTTCGTCAAGGGCAATGGTGGCACGGCCATCGGCTACACCGCCGCCGGCGAGTGGCTCGACTACACGGTCAACGTCACCGAGCCGGGCGAGTACCAGTGTCTGGCCACCGTCTCGTCGGGCACTACCGGCTCTGGCTTCACCCTGGGACTGGTCAGCGGCACCAGCGTCACCGACCTCTGCAAGATTAGCGTGCCGCAGACGGGCAACAACGACTGGAACACCTACAAGGTGATTACCGCCAAGCTGACGCGCCACCTCACCGTGGGCCAGCACGTGCTGCGCATCACCATCAACGGCGCTAACTGTAACATCGACAAGCTGGAGCTGAAGTGTACGCTCAACACCGGCATCGACGAAGTGGGCACCGGCCACGCTGCCGGTCAGCAGTTTAACCTCTCGGGCCAGAAGGTGGGAGCCGGCTATCGCGGCATCATCATCCAGGGCGGCCGGAAAATCCTGAAGAAGTAAGACATGATGATTACCATTATTGCAGCCGTGGCGCGTAACCGCGCCATCGGCTTTGACAACAAGCTCATCTACTGGCTGCCCAACGACCTGAAGCGGTTTAAGCAGCTCACGACGGGGCACACCATCATCATGGGCCGCCGCACGTTTGAGAGTCTGCCCAAGGGGGCACTGCCCAACCGCCGCAACGTCGTGCTGAGCCGTACGACCAACGACTTCCCTGGCTGCGATACCTACGTGTCGCTCAGTGAAGCCCTCGCTCATTGCTCGGCCGACGAGGACGTTTACATAATAGGTGGCGCCAGCGTCTACCGTCAGGCCATGTCAGTGGCCGACCGCCTCTGCCTGACCGAGATCGACGACACGCCCGCCGAGGCCGACACCTTCTTCCCCGACTACAGCGACTGGCGCGAGGTGTGGCGCGAGGACCATCAGGCCGACGACCGTCATGCCCACAGCTATTCATTCGTTGACTACGTGCGAGACGACCGTTAGCGGGCATGAAGTCCCCCACAGAGTTTAGGCTGCTCCCCCGGGGCAGCCTTTATTTTTTCCTGCACTTCCTGCACTGCCGCAGACTTTCAGCCATTTACAGACCTTAATGGTACTCGTATCCTGCACTGAACCCTGCACTGAAACCCGCACAGAACCCTGCACCGAGGCCTGCACCGACCCCTGCACCGAGGCCTGCAATGAACCTTGAAAAGCGCCGGTAAGACTCACGAATAGCCCGGCGATTTGTACCTCAAACGGCCACTTTTTCAACTGTTTCGAGCCTTGAAAATTCTTTTTTCCGGCCTTGAAAATCAAATTTTCAAGCCCCGTCGAAAAACCTGACTGACTTTTTGAAATAACTTTACACCGCAATTTCCTGTCAATCCGCCTCAGTGCAGGAAATCGTTAGTGTCAGTGCAGGAAAAATAACGAAAAATCCTGCCTAACTACCTGAGAGTCAGTAGTCAGTGCAGGAAGTGCAGGAAATCGTGTTAAACTTTAATATTATAATGCTTCAATCTTGTCAGTCGTGAGGCCGGTGTACTTGGCAATCAGTTCTGCTGGCATGTTATCGGCATTCAAACTCCGGGCCATCTCCAAAGCCTTGCTAAGTTCACCTTCGGCACGACCCTCGGCACGACCCCGCTCAAGACCCTCTATCACTTTTTGCACCCAAAGATAATTGATTATGGAACGAACAGAATTTGAACTGGAGTTATTGGATGAAGCAGAAGAAAAAAGGAAGCAATATTTTGAGAATAAAAATATAAACGTATGAGACAAGTGGGAGACATGAAGTTGTATAACTTTGACAAATTGCTGGAGGAAGACCTTGGGCCAGTAGGCGCGCCCGAGCGTGACGAGTTTGAGCGTAGCGTAGATGAAGCTGTTCATGCCTATCGTGTGGGCGAGGCCATTAAACAGGCACGAGAGGCAAAGAATCTCACCCAAGCTGAACTGGGAGAGAAGATGGGGGTTCAAAGGTCACAGGTGTGTAGGATAGAAAGTGGAAAGAGCATCACTCTCAGTTCTATGATGCGTGCATTCCGAGCCCTTGGGGTGCAGTGCTCGCTCGACATGAAAGGCATCGGCAGCGTAACACTTTGCTGAAAGTTAGTCACGCTAAAAATGAAATACACTTCAAAACGATGCCCACCGGACACCAACCGGCAGGCATTGTTTTGAAGGTGCGTTAGAAATAATCGCGAGAACCGTCCCGCCTGATTTTTGATGCATTGTACTGTTGAAGTTCCTTTGTTGGTAGTTTGGCTATAGTTCAGGGTGTATTCTCATCTGATACTTTGGGTCAGATTTACGCGATTTTATTGCCGAAAAGCAAAATAGGGCCAATAAGCGTGTTTTTCTTCCCAAATATTTGGATAATTGGAATAAATATATTACTTTTGCGGCATGAACGACAGAATTAGAGCTGCAACATATACGAAGGAGTTTGAGGAATACTATCAAAACTTGCCCCAGAAGATAAGAGACAAATATGATTATGTATTCGAAATCATGCTGACAAAATACGTTGTCAGTACGAAGTTTGTAAAGCGTCTTGAGAAGACCGAGTTCTATGAGATGCGCGTGTCTGTTGGCAACAATGAGTATCGCACCGTGCTCTTTGCTATTGATGCAGACAATTTTATGGAATGTCATCGTATGGTGATGCTCAATTCTTTTGTTGAAAAAGGAACAAAGCAGTATTCTGCCGAAATTAAGAAAGCAGAACGACTATTAAAAGAATGGGAGGACAGTTTATGATAAAGATTAGTGAAGAACAGTGGGCAAAGTTGCCACAAATTGATGACCGCTTAACGGAGAAGTATGGTCCTGTGGGTTCGCCATCGCGCAAGGAGTTTCAGGCGAAGGCAGAAGC
>OCTX012201417.1_pt1 | contig 12593 bp, 8 predicted proteins | sample 1539691 | NCBI WGS metagenome assembly OCTX01 (sample SAMN02144231, study PRJEB22623) | gut metagenome | biome: sheep rumen | host: Ovis aries | place: New Zealand
GCCCTGTTCTGGATCGAGCAGTTCCATATCGACGGCCTGAGAGTCGATGCCGTCGCGTCCATCCTCTACCTGGATTACGGCAGGAGGGACGGCGAGTGGGTGCCGAATGAATTCGGCGGCAACAAGAACCTGGAGGCGATCGAGTTCTTCAAGCATCTGAATTCCGTGGTCCGCGGCAAACACCACGGCGTCATGATGATCGCGGAGGAATCCACCGCATGGCCGAAGGTTACCGACATTCCCGAGAATGACGGACTGGGCTTCTCCATGAAGTGGAACATGGGATGGATGCACGACTTCCTCGAATACATGAAGCTGGATCCCTATTTCCGCAAGTTCAACCATAACAAGATGACCTTCGCCATGACCTACGCCTACTCCGAGAAGTACTGCCTGGTTCTGTCCCACGACGAGGTCGTCCATCTGAAATGCTCGATGCTGAACAAGATGCCGGGCTATTACAGCGACAAGTTTGCCAACCTCAAGGCGGCCTACGCCTTCATGTTCGGCCATCCGGGCAAGAAGCTGCTCTTCATGGGCCAGGAATTCGCGCAGGAGAGAGAGTGGTCGGAGGACCGTGAACTTGACTGGTTCCTGCTGGAGCAGCCGGAGCACAGGCAGATCCAGGATTACATGGCAGAGCTTCTGCAGCTGTATAAGAGCACGCCGGCTTTGTATGACGCGGACTGCATCCCGGCAGGCTTTGAATGGATCAACGCGGACGACGCGGACCGCAGCATCTACAGCTTCCTGCGTCACAGCGCGGACGGAAAGAGCAACCTGCTTTTCGTGATCAACTTTACTCCGATGGCCAGACCGGATTACCGTGTCGGGTGCACAAAGAAAGGCACCTACCGTCTGGTACTGGACGGGGATGAGGAGCGTTTCGGAGGCGCCGGAACCATGCATCCGGAATCCTATAAGGCGATTGAGTCCGAGTGCGACGGCAAACCGTATTCCTTCGCTTATGACCTGCCGCCTTACGGCGTGGCAGTCTTCCGCTACAGATAAGATACAGCAGTGCTTCTGACGGCTGCAGAATGATAAGAACCTGCCTGCGCAGCTGAACGGTCTTGCCGGATCAGCTGCGCGGTCTGCCCTGAAGGGGCAGACGGAAAAGGGAAGGAAGCAGGAAAGAAAGGGGCCTCGTGTATCATGAAGTCCAAACCAGGGGTTAAGTACAGCGGAAATCTGAAAAAACACTGGAGCTGGTCGCTGGGCCTGTCCTTTACACTGATCCTTCTGACTGCGGCAGTGTTCTGGATCGACCGCAAAGCAGGTTTTCTGGTGCTGGCGTTCACCATTGTTTATCTGGTGATCGTCCTTGTGCTCTATCTGCGTTTCAGACCACGGATACTGAATGCGCTGCTGGAATTTGCCAACAGTTATGAGCAGACCGAAGGGGAGGTGCTGAGGCAGATCGAGATCCCCGTTACCATGATTGACATGGAGGGACGGGTGATCTGGATGAACGAAGCCTTCAGCACACTGACGGAGCGGCCGGAGAAGTTCAGCAGGAATATCAATGTCATTTTTCCCGAGATGGCAGTGGAGGTGCTGCCTTCCTCCGGTTCGGACAAAGACATAGAGCTGGAGTACAAGGAGCACGATTACAGGGCGCACATTCAGCGCATCAGCCTGACGAACCTGATCAGGGAGACGGAACTGCTGGAGGAAGTGGTATCCGACGCCGGGACCTGGTTCTACATGGTCTATCTGATCGATGAGACGGAGCTGAACCGGCTGCGGCTGGAGAACCGCAACCAGAAAAATGCCGTAGCGCTTGCCTATATTGACAATTATGAGGAAGCCCTGGACGGGATTGATGAAGTCCATTCCTCGCTGATGAATGTGCTTGTGGACAGGGAGATCAACAAGTATTTTTCCTCCTTCGACTGTCTTGCCAGGAAGCTGGAGAAGGATAAATACCTGATTGTACTGAACCAGAAAAGCCTTGACAGGCTGACCGAGGACCATTTCTCCATTCTGGAGGAGGTGAAGACGGTCAACATCGGCAACGACGTCGGCATGACCATCAGCATCGGCGTGGGCATGGGCGGGAGCTACCAGCAGAATCACGATTATGCCCGCTCCGCAATCGAGATGGCGCTCGGCCGCGGCGGGGACCAGGCGGTCGTCAACCGCGAGTCCCAGATGACCTTCTACGGCGGAAAGTCGCAGAGAAATGAGAAAAATACCCGGGTCAAGGCCCGTGTCAAGGCGCAGGCCATGCGCGAGATCATGGAGTCCAAGGACCGCGTGCTGACCATGGGGCACCAGATCACGGACATGGATTCCCTGGGCGCCGCGGTGGGTATCTTCCGGGCGGCAAAGACCCTGGGAAAGCCTGCCTATATCGTCATCGGCGAGAATACGGGCTCCGTGGACTGGTGGATCGACGCGCTCAGGTCCAGCAAGGATTACGATGAGGATATCTTCATCAGCCATGAGCAGGCGATCGCCATGACCAACATGAATACGGCGGTCGTCGTGGTTGATACAGCCCGCACCACGATGGTGGAATGCGGGGAGATCCTCTCCATGACGAACACGGTCGTAGTCCTGGATCACCACCGGCAGACGACGGAACAGATTACGGGAGCAGCCCTGAGCTACATAGAGCCCTCGGCCTCCTCCGCCTGTGAGATGGTGGCGGAAGTCCTCCAGTATTTTGAGGAGGATGTACGGCTCAGGGGGCTGGAGGCGGACTGCATGTACGCCGGCATTATCATTGATACCAATAATTTCGTGGCCAAGACGGGCGCCAGAACCTTTGAGGCTGCCGCCTACTTAAGGCGCGCCGGGGCGGACGCCACGCGGGTGCGCAAGGCCCTCAGGGATGACATGGACAGCTATAAGGCCCGGGCGGAGGCTGTACGGCACGCGGAAGCCTTCATGGGCTGCTATATGATCTCCATCCTTCCGGCAGGCAACCTGGCGACGCCCAACGTAACCGCGGCCCAGGCGGCCAACGAGCTTCTGAACATCAACGGCGTCAAGGCGTCCTTTGTCGCGACCGAGTATGACAACAGAATCTTCATCAGCGCCCGGGCGATCGACGAAGTGAATGTGCAGCTGGTCATGGAGCATCTTGGCGGCGGCGGTCATATGACGATCGCGGGCGCGCAGCTGACAGGCGTAAGCTGTGAGGAGGCGGTGGAGGAGATCCGCCGGACCCTGACGGAGATGACGGATGCGGGAGAGATCTGATTCTGTACCTGATTTGCTATGGAACGGGGATATGGTTCTGTGCTATGATGGACATGCCGGTCGGTTGACCGGCATGTTATACTGTACGGAGAAAACAGATCATAATCAGCATATCTGATAGAGATATTAAAAGAGAGGCGGGAGAAAATCATGAAAGTAATTCTTCTGGAAGATGTCAAAAAGGTCGGAAAAAAAGGCGAGATCGTGGAGGCGTCCGATGCCTACGCGCGCAACGTCCTGCTCCGCCAGAAGCTGGCGGTGGAAGCGACCGGAAAGGCGCGCAATGATCTGAAGCTTCAGAAAGCCAATGATGAGAAAGTGGCAGCGGAGAATCTTGCGGAGGCGGAAGCACTCAAAAAGAAGATCGAAGCGTCCTCTGTCACATTAAAGGTAAAGACCGGCGAAGGCGGAAGGCTGTTCGGCTCGGTTTCCTCCAAGGAGATCTCTGAGGCGATCCAGCAGCAGATCGGCGTGGAAGTCGACCGCAAGAAGATTGTGGTGGAGAACCCGATCAAGAATGTCGGGGAGATGGAGGTGCTGCTCAAGCTGCACACCAAAGTGCGCGCGAACCTGAAAGTGAAGGTTGAGAGCCTGTAAGAAGAAGTTACTATTCACGGCCTGATGTGTGGAGGGCCGTGAATTGCAACAAGGAGGAGCATTTCCTTCCGGGGCCGGGAAAAGTCACGGGACTGCGCGGGGCGAAGCCTGTATCTGAGGACCTGATATGGATGAGAATTTAATCAAACGGATTCTGCCGCACAGCCAGGAAGCGGAGAAGTCGGTGATCGGATCGATGATGATCGATCAGGAGGCGATCGCGGTCGCGGCGCAGAAGCTGACAGCCGATGATTTTTATCAGAAGGCGTACGGCCTTCTTTTCAGCGCGATCGTGGACCTGGATGCCGCCGGAAAGCCGATCGACGCAGTGACGCTCCAGAACCGGCTCCGTGAGATGGATGCGCCGGAAGAGCTGGCCGATGTGGAGACGCTCGCGGAGATGATCAACGCGGTTCCGGTCTCGACGAATATCGCGGCTTACGCCGGGATCGTGGCGGATAAGGCGCAGCTGCGGAGAATGATCAGAACGATGGAGGAGCTTACCAACGCCTGCTACGCGGACAAGCAGGAGGCGGAGGACCTCATGGCTGAAACCGAGAAGCAGATTTTCCGGATTCTGCAGCGTTCGCAGGACAGGGCATTCACGCCGATCGCTGATATTGTCATGAGCGCGCTGAACCGGATTTCGTCGGCCAGCCTGGCCGGAAGCACCGTGACCGGCCTGGCGAGCGGCTTCCCGGATCTGGATTTTAAGACCAGCGGTTTTCAGAATTCCGACCTGATTCTGATCGCGGCCAGACCCTCCATGGGGAAAACGGCTTTTGTGCTGAATATAGCGGACCATATGGCCTTTCATGACGGAAAGACGGTCGCGATCTTTTCCCTCGAGATGTCGAAGGAGCAGCTGGTCAACCGCCTGCTCTCCCAGGAGTCCAATGTGGACGCCATGAAGCTGCGGACAGGGAATCTGTCTGACGCGGAGTGGGACAGTCTGGTGGCGGGAGCGGATGTTATCGGCAAGTCCAATCTGATTATAGATGATACGCCCGGCATCTCCCCGGCGGAGCTGCGCAGCAGATGCCGGCGCTATAAGCTGGAATATAATCTGGATATTATACTGATCGATTACCTGCAGCTGATGTCGGGAAGCGGCAGCCGCCGGACGGACTCGAGGCAGCAGGAGATCTCGGAGATCTCCAGGTCCCTCAAGGAAATCGCCAGGGAACTGCAGGTCCCGGTGATCGCGCTCAGCCAGCTCTCCCGCGCCGTGGAGCAGCGTCCCGACCACCGGCCGATCCTGTCGGACCTTCGCGAATCCGGCGCGATCGAGCAGGATGCGGACGTCGTCATGTTCCTTTACCGGGAAGACTATTACAACAAAGATACAGAACGCAAGGGAATCGCGGACGTGATTATCGCCAAGCAGAGGAATGGCCCGCTGGGAGATATCGAACTTGCCTGGCTGCCGGAGTACACCAAGTTCGCCAGCCTTGAGCGGAACTATCAGCAGAGGCAGTAAGGAGAGAGCGGGGACGGAGAAGTCCGCCTCCGCAGGGTGACAGTTTGGCTGACAGAAACTTTATCTATATCGCAGAGTGCAGGGACGGAAGCTGGTATACCGGCTGGACGACGGATCTTGAACGGCGGATGGAAGCTCACAACAGCGGCCGCGGCGCTAAATATACAAAGTCCCGCAGGCCGGTGAGGCTGATCTACTGGGAGGAATATCCGACAGAGAATGAGGCGCGGCGCCGGGAATACGCAATTAAGCAGCTCAGCAGACAGGAGAAGGAAAAGCTGGTGCGCTCTGCGGCAGGAAAGGATACAGATATGAGTGTGGAACAGTTTTTTGACAGGGTGCTTTCCGTCCGCCTGACGGAAGACCGGAAAGCGCTGGACATTATCGACCAGACCCTGCTTCCCGGAACGATCAAAAGGATCCGCCTGGAGACGAAGGAAGAGATCTGGGAGGCCATTAAGAAACTCAGGGTCCGCGGGGCGCCGGCGATCGGCGTGACGGCGGCATACGGGATGGCCGTACTGAGCAGCCGCTTTGAAGAAGATTCTTTTGACGCTTTTTATGAGCATTTTAAGGCTCTGAAGGAATACCTGGCTTCCTCCAGGCCGACAGCGGTCAACCTTTTCTGGGCGCTGAACCGGATGGATGAGACGGCCCTCGCGGTCCGTGAGAAGGGCGTGGCAGCCGTCAAAGAAGCCCTGTATGCGGAAGCGGAAGCGATCCGTGAGGAGGATGTCGCCATCAGCCGGAATATAGGTGAGATCGGATTCGGGCTCCTGAAAGAACTGAAAAAGGACGGAAAACCGGTCGGCATTATGACCCACTGCAACGCGGGAACCCTGGCCACCGCCAAGTACGGAACCGCCACGGCTCCCATGTACACCGCGCTGGAGCATGGCTGGGCGGGGACGGATATGCATGTCTACTGTGATGAGACAAGGCCCCTTCTGCAGGGCGCGCGGCTGACCAGCTTTGAGCTTCATTCCGCGGGAATCACGACGACCCTGCAGTGTGACAATATGGCCTCCCAGCTCATGAAATCGGGAAAGATCGATATCATATTCGTGGGCTGCGACCGTGTGGCCGCAAACGGGGACGCCGCCAACAAGATCGGTACCAGCGGACTGGCGATCCTCGCGAATTATTACGGGATTCCCTTCTACGTCTGTGCACCGAGCTCAACGATCGACCTTAAAACCGCGACAGGGGAGCAGATTCCCATCGAGATGAGGGAACCGGATGAGGTGACGCAGATGTGGTATAAGGAGCGGATGGCTCCGGAAGGCATCGAAGTATTCAATCCCGCTTTCGATGTGACGGATCATTCCCTGATCACCGGCATGATCACTGAAAAAGGACTGTGCACGGATCCCTTCGGGGAAAGCTTCCGGAAGATCGGGCTGAAATAAAAGAATACCGGACACATATGCCTTCTGCCTGAAAGTGGTGTATTTTGCATATTGCGATAACCGGATTGCAGAAGGAGACATTATATGAACAGAGATCTGACATCAGGGGAACCTTCGAAGGTACTATGGATGTTCTGTCTGCCTTTGTTTGGGAGCATCATCTTTCAGCAGCTGTACAATATCGCAGACAGCCTGGTAGCAGGAAAGTTCATCGGGGAGAACGCGCTGGCAGCGGTTGGGAACAGTTATGAGATCACGCTGATTTTTATTGCTTTTGCGTTCGGATGCAATATCGGCTGCTCGGTGATCGTATCCAGGTATTTCGGGGCAAAGGATTATACCGGGATGAAGACGGCAGTATACACTGCACTGCTCTCGAGCGGAGTCCTCTGCGCGCTTCTGATGCTGACCGGGATGGCCGGCTGTGATCATTTTCTGCATCTGATCCGCACACCTGCGGAAGTTTTCGCGGATTCGAAATTGTACCTGGATATCTATCTGTGGGGACTGCCGTTTGTATTCTTCTACAATATCGCCACAGGGATCTTTGCAGCGATGGGAGATTCCAGGACCCCGTTTCTTTTTCTTGGAGCATCCTCTACGGTCAATATCGGAATGGATATCTGGTTCGTGAGCGGGTTCCATATGGGAGTTGCCGGCGTGGCCTGGGCGACATTCATCTGTCAGGGCGTCAGCTGTGTGCTGGCTATGCTTGTGGTTTTTGCCCGGTTGAAGGAAATACATACGAAAGGCAGACCTGCCGTTTTTTCTTTTCCGGTCTTTCAGAAAATCGCAGCTGTGGCGGTTCCGAGCATTCTGCAGCAGAGCTTTATCTCGGTGGGAAATATCATTATCCAGGGCACGATCAACGGATTTGGGCCGGGCGTAATGGCAGGCTATTCCGCGGCGGTCAAACTGAACAATCTGGTGATCACGTCCTTTACAACGCTCGGAAACGGGATCTCCAATTATACGTCGCAGAACATCGGAGCGGGAAAGCTGAAGCGGATCTCCGAAGGCTTCCGCGCAGGCGTACGGATGGTCTGGCTGCTGTCAGTGCCGCTGGCCGCAGCATACTTCTTTGCGGGAGAGTGGTTCCTGAATCTGTTTATGAAGGCGCCGACCGCGGAAGCGATGCACACAGGCATCCTGTATCTGCGCATTCTTTCGCCGTTCTACTTCGTGGTCTCGGCGAAGCTGGTTGCGGACGGCGTCCTCCGCGGGGCGAGCATGATGGGAAAGTTCATGATCGGAACTTTTACGGATCTGATCCTGCGTGTTGTGCTGGCGCTGTTCCTGTCCCGGACGGCTCTTGGATCGACCGGCATCTGGTGTGCGTGGCCGATCGGATGGTGCGTTGCGACCGTGCTTTCCCTGTATTTTTACATGAGTGGGCCCTGGCATGACGCCTGAAACAACGTCCCAATGACTTCCGGCGGGGGCCATTGGTTCAGGCGGGAGATCAGCTGTGAAAAAGCCAGGAATGAATTGAAACAAATTAATATAGGAAAACTGTCCAAATATAGAAGAATTCCTGGCTGCTTATAGCGGTCAGGGATCTTTTGCGTCTATCGGGTTGCAGATGATGGGGGATTTCAAGCAAAGTTTTGAATGTTCACTAACCACATTTCAAGCAAAGAATAGATATGACAGATGTACACTTTCTGTACACCATGAATGAAAGATAGAACACAAAAAGAAGGAGCAGGATCTCTCCCACTCCTTCAAAAGTGCCTGTATTAAGCGGCTCGCATCAGCTGAAATATCTGTCAAGCAGTCCTTTGAATGCCTTGCCGTGTCTGGCCTCGTCACGGGCCATCTCATGGACGGTGTCATGGATCGCGTCAAGGTTGAGGGCTTTGGCTCTCTTCGCAAGATCAGTCTTGCCCATGGTTGCGCCGTTCTCGGCATCCACACGGATCTGAAGATTCTTCTTTGTGTCCGCGTACAGAACTTCTCCGAGAAGCTCAGCGAACTTGGCAGCATGCTCCGCTTCCTCAAATGCTGCGGTCTTGTAATATTCTCCGACTTCCGGATAGCCTTCCCTGTAAGCCTGGCGGGACATAGCCAGATACATGCCGACTTCGGAGCATTCTCCTTCAAAATTGGATCTCAGGTCTGCCTTAATGTCTTCCGGAGCATCGGAGGCAACCCCGACCACATGCTCTGCAGCCCATGTAAGCTCGTCAGCCTGCTTTGTGAACTTGGAAGCAGGAGCCTTACATACAGGACATTTCTCCGGTGGATTCTCGCCTTCAAAGACATAACCGCATACGTTGCATACCCATTTTGCCATAATATTCTCCTTTCATAAAGCGGTCCAGGTTCGCTTCCCTGAACTTTTTGCCTATAGTGCTAAAAATGTGACTGGCAGAGAAACTGCAGTCACTGGTGTTCACCAATATATCTTTATGTAGATACAATCAGATTGTACCAAATCAGCTGTAGCATGTCAATTGAACAAGTTAAGCGTCGATTTGCTGCAAATCCAGTTTCAGCGCAGATCAGAAGGTGCATCTGCTGCACCCGGCAGCCTGGCCGCTTTAGGGGAATCCTGTACCGAACAGCCCGTCCGCCCTGACTTATCCACATCTCCACATAAAATTGTTAATAACTTTTTAATATTTCCCTCCGGATATTCTTTCAAAGGCTTGACATAAATATTGCAGTTTGTTATCATGAAACCAGTTAGCGCGTAACAATTCTGTAATATAATTATTAAAAATGAAATCTTTCAAGCCGCCCGGATTCCGTTCCGGATAGCATCCGAAGCTCATTCAGCCCGGATTGGAAGAGAGAGAAAGCCGCCGGACGGCTTTCCGGAGGAGAATATCAGTATGAGAAAAAATCTGGCAGGATACGTTGTTTTTGGGGTGACATTCGGACTGCTTGCAGCAGGCATGAGTACGGCGGCATATGCGGTTCCGGCCGGAAGCACCGGCTACGCAAACTGCTCGGACGCGATCAATATCCGTTCTGCGGCGGGCCCGGACAGCACTGTCATCGGAACCCTCTATAATAACGACGAGGTTTATGTGGAGTCCGTTGATGATCTCGGCTGGGCTCTGATCTACGCGAACGGCGTGGAAGGCTATGTTGCGGGACAGTATCTGTCTTCCGCCCCGAATTCCAATACGTCGGGCAGCGGAACTTCCGCTTCCTCTACGGATACCGGAGCGGGATCTTCCTCTAACGTAGACGCCCTTTACCAGGCTTATCTGGACGCCCAGGACGCGGCCATGCATCCGGCCAATGAGGCGGAAGCGCAGGCGACGGCGGACGCGGCGGTTGCGGCTTACAATGCATATGTAGCTGCAGCAAACGGCGCTCCGGCTTCTTCCGGCAGCAGTTCCTCTTCATCCTCCACAGCGTCTTCAGCGAGTGTGGATGAACTCTATCAGGCATATGTTGCCGCTCAGGACGCGGCCATGCATCCTTCCAGCGAGGAAGAGGCGCAGGCAACCGCGGCGAAGGCTGTGGAAGCTTACAATGCATACCTTTCCGCGATCAATGCGGCGGACGCGGCAGCGGCTGCAGGAACCAGCACAGGCACTTCCTCTTCTTCCTCCGTTTCGGAATCCCAGGTGGACGCCCTTTACCAGGCTTATCTGGCGGCGGAAGACGCGGCCATGCATCCTTCCAGCGAGGAAGAGGCACAGACTACGGCAGCGGCCGCAGTTGAAGCATACAACGCTTATCTGAAAGCTGTCAACGCCTACGATGAGGCGGTGGCGAACGGAACAGCGGTTTCCGAAGACAACGTACCGGTTGTGGATGACAGCAGTTCCCAGAGCACGGAGACAGGCACAAGCCAGTCCGGCGCGGCGACAGGCAGCGCGATCGCGCAGTACGCCACACAGTTTGTCGGCAATCCTTATGTATACGGCGGCTCCAGCCTTACAGGCGGCGCGGACTGCTCCGGATTCGTCATGGCAGTATTCGCCCACTTCGGAATCAGCCTTCCGCACAATGCGGCAGCCCAGAGCGGATACGGCAGTTCGGTCTCCATGAGCGACCTTCAGCCCGGCGACCTGCTCTTCTATTCAAACGGCGGCGGCATCGGCCATGTGACGATCTACATCGGCAACAACCAGGTATGCCATGCGAGCAACTCCAAAGTAGGCATCGTCATCTCTTCGATCAACTACCGCACACCGTGCGCGGCAAGGAGACTGGTCTGATCCTGCTGGCGGGAAGAGGAAAGCTCTTTGGAAAAGGGATGCTTTCTGAAGATTATACAGGCAGAACAATAAAGAATAAACAGCTAGACAGCCGTACCGGTTTTCGCCGGTACGGCTTTTCTATTGGACAGGGCGGCATGAGCTGCCCCGAATGATCCTGATATTTACAGTAGAAGTCTGACAATAGAGAAAATTGTGCGAACCAGATTATCAAATCCGGGACGAACAGACGGTCGGAAAGGGTAATTTGCACAAAGAAAGGCTTTTCATGGACGAATGCAGGATGCGGCTGTGGAAAGCGGCCTGCTTTTATCCACTCTTTTTTTCCACAGATTTCATTTTCCGAAAGAGCCATTTTGTTGACTTATACACGAATTTATCCACATTATCCACATTTTCCGGAAGGAAAAAGAGAAACAGAGACGGTTCAAAGAGCGGAACAGCTGTTTTGTGAATATTGCAAAATCCGGACGGAATCCATTTATTTCCCCAAAAGGAGGTTGACAACAGAACTTTGAATCAATTGGGAGATCTTTCAGACAGTTTCGACTTCTGTTTCGTTCTGCATGTTTCGTCAGAGACATTATGACTCTTCTTCGGGGAATGGTTGTGTGCTATACTGGCAGGGAAAGTGACAGTTTTTTCAGGAGGAGAGACAGGAGATGGTGCTGCAGACGGAGCGTATAACAGATCTGACTTTGCCGGAGCTGGACTGCTATGCGCGGCTTCGGGAGCCGCAGCTGTATCACCTGTTTGAGCCGGAAGCGGGGGCTTTTATCGCGGAAAGTCCCGTGGTGATCGAAAGAGCGCTCGAAGCAGGCTTCAGGCCTCTTTCCTTCCTGCTGGAGGAGGGGCAGCTTCCTGTCCTTGAGCAGCTCTCTGCACAGTTTCCGTCTTCCGGGGCGGATGGGGATGAAAGGATTCCGGTCTATGTATCGGATATGGATACCCTTTCCGGGATCACGGGTTACCGCCTGACCCGGGGGATGCTCTGCGCCATGCGGCGCCGGCCGCTGCCGGATGCAGGACAGCTCTGTGCCGAGGCGGAGCGGATCCTGGTGCTGGAGGAAGTCGTGAATCCCACGAATGTCGGGGCGATCTTCCGGAGCGCGGCGGCTCTGGGCATGGATGCGGTTCTTCTTACGAAAGGCTGCAGCGACCCGCTTTACAGAAGGTGTATCCGGGTCAGCATGGGGACGGTTTTCCAGATTCCCTGGACCTTTTTCGGGGAGGATTGTAAGTGGCCTGAAAAAGGAATGGAGCTGCTGCGCAGGCATGGCTTTAAGACGGTCGCCATGGCGCTCAGGGAGGATGCGGCGGCGCTGGATGATCCGGGCCTGAACGCGGAGAAAAAACTGGCTGTCATAATGGGCACGGAAGGCGACGGGCTGAAAGACCGGACGATTGCCGACTGCGATTATACGGTCCGCATAGCCATGGCGCACGGGGTGGATTCTCTTAACGTAGCCGCGGCAAGCGCCGTGGCCTGCTACCAGCTCGGACGCCGCTGACAGACCAGGCGGCCGGAGCAGAGACAGGATGTAGTGGACAGACCAGGCGGCCGGAGCAGAGACAGGATGTAGTGAGATCCGGCGGCCGGAACAGAGCCCGGACGCCGCTGACAGACCAGGCGGCAGGAACAGAGACTGGGCGCCGCGGACAGGCACAGCAAAGGAAACAATGAAGACAGGCATTTCCAGCAGAGTACGGAGGTAA
>OCTX011980705.1_pt1 | contig 12590 bp, 17 predicted proteins | sample 1539691 | NCBI WGS metagenome assembly OCTX01 (sample SAMN02144231, study PRJEB22623) | gut metagenome | biome: sheep rumen | host: Ovis aries | place: New Zealand
AAAGTATAATTAGTCAGCATGAGTTAGAGAAAGTCATGGACAGGTCTCAGGGTATTGTTATGATAATCATTATTTAGGATCTTGTCAACAACATGATATTAAAAGTAGTCCACAACATGCTATTTATTTACTTGCACTATTTTTAATTATGTGTTATAATATAATTAGGAAAGGAAGTGTATGAAAAATGCCTGTTGAAGATAAGGACAAGCAAAAAGAAGATGTTACTCCCGCAGACTTACTACTTGAGGAAAACAAGCAAATAAGAGCCGAACTTGAAGCACTCAAAAAGGAAGTCGCTGAGTATAAAGCTTTCGCTGTTGCAAGCACAAGACGTGTGATTACCAATGAGGAAAGCAAAAAAGAAAATAGCGATGACAAGCTAGCAGAAATTGTCAAAGAATACAAAGGAAGGTACGAAAGATGACATTACAAGAAATGATTTCTCAGTTAGATTTATCTCAGGATACTCTAACAGCATTAAAAACGGCTGAGGGACAGACTTTCCAAGCTGCAGCCAACGAATTTTTATCAGCAATCGTTAATAAGATTTGTTATCAGGTTGTTGAGACCACAAAATTTGTAAACCCATTTGCCAAGTATAAAAAGTTTGATATTGAATATGGTGCAACAATTGAGAATGTCTTTGTTGAGGTTCCAAGTGGTTATGATTACGATAAGGATGCGACAGACCCATTTACTAAGCAGACACCTAGTGTACAAACTCTTTATCTTACTATCAATTTCGAAAGACAATATGAAGTTACAGTACAGGCTGATTTAATCAAGCGTGCAGTGCTTTCAAAAGCAGGTTTCGATAAGTTAGTAAATACAGTTATTACATCATTAGGAAAAGCAGCTGACCTTGAAGACTACGCAGCAACTCTTACTATGCTTAATAATACTGACATTATGGCAGGCGGAGCTATTGAGACTCTTGATGTCAGTGCATTAACGACTGACGAAGACAAGGCTAAAGCAATCTGTACTAAGATGGTAGATGTTTCCTCGTCATTCAAGCAACCTGTTTCAGCTAACAACAACTTAAATGTTTTAAACCCTACATTAGAAACAAATATTTTACTTGTTGTCAAGCGTGAGGTTTTAAACAAGATTAACTTAGATTTCTTAGCAGGTATCTACAACTTATCTAAGGTTGAGTTAATCAAGAATATTATTGAAGTTGAGAGCTTCCAATATGGTTCTAATGATAGCAATATTGATTTTATGGTTCTTGACGAAGATGGCTTTGACATTCACCAAGCATTACGTGATAACGGTCAAATTTACAATCCTAAGGGACGTTATTTTAACCATTTCAGTGACAACTGGAAAGCATTCGGTTTCAAACGTTGGGCAAATTGTAAGGCATTCACAATTAAGTGGACTGCTTAGCCTTTCCTATGGTTGACCACTACTAAATTAGTGGTGGTCTTCCATTAAATTTAGAAAGGAGTTATAAAAATGATTATAAAATTCTATAACATACCTGGAATTTCACCCGATAATGAACCTTATTTTACCGCCGTTAGCGTAAGAACAGCAGGTTTTAATGCTCACTTAGTAAAAACTTTATCTACATACTTTTATCCTGTGCAATACGAAAACAGAATAAAGTTAGAAGTTACCGACGTTCCTCTTACATTAGTATATAATTATATTTCAATAGAAATGTATGGAAAAGAATGGTATTATTTTGTTGATAGCTTTAGATATGTTAACGAGAAGATATATTATGTTAATTTAGCTATGGACGCGATACAAACATTCTACTTTGACATTACATTTATAAGGTATGAGGGAAAACGTAGTTTAGAGTTTACAGGATTAAGAGATAATTTATCGTCAGACCCAACACTTTATCCACATTCTACAGTAAACTACGATGAGACCAAACCATTTATTTTTGTTATACAATATAAAGAACGTTCCGTTCAAGAACTAGAACTAAAAGACCCGTATACATCACAAGATGTTGGGTACAGTGTAGAAGACATGGAAGAAAACGTGATAAAGTTACCCGGAAATTATAGCGGTGCTGGTTTATATACATCAGACGGTTTAAAGACATTATATTTATTGCCTAACAATATACAAACAAGTTATTGGCGTTATTTATCAGACTTAGATATTACGGACGAGTTTCTTTATGCTAATAGTCGTGATAACTTTATGGAAGTTATTGCTCTTATCTTAAATGACCCTAACGTTGTTAATGCATATGCGACAAAGGTTTATCCAAAAGGAATAAATTATGGTGAGCATACAGTTAACCATACGACTTTTCTAGGTTTTTATTTAGATGAAAATATGATACTATATAAAAATGGTATGGTACACCCAGCAAAAGATATTAAGAAACCAAAAACGTCTTTAATAAAAGTTGAACCTCAAAAATATGGTAGTTTTGTAACACCAGCTAGAAGCGTTTGTGATAGTAATTATGTTCAAATTTCAATAGGAGAAGTCAATGATATGGCTATAGTACCAATTGAACTTTTAGAGCCAAACACAGAATATAATTTATATTGTATGTTAGATATTTGCAGTGGTGCTAGAACATATTGGGTTGATGCTCAACCGTTACTAGATATAAAATTTAGACAAGTATGTAATTCAATAGAAACGTTACAATTATTTAATGATAATTATAATACATACTTATTGCAAAATAAGGGTACTTTAACAACAGGTGTAGCATTGCAGAAGACACAAGCTTGGGTTAATTTTGGTAACCAAGTTTTAAATCAAAATGCTGCCAAAGCATTTAGTGGTGCTATGCAAGGTGGTGTTGCAGGCGGTGTAGTAGCAGGTGCCGAAGCAACTGTGACATCAGCAGTTGATATGTTTAATACTATGTATGGAATAGATAAGTCTATACAAGCACAAAGAGAAAATGCGTATTACACTCCTGATACAATAAAGTTAGGTAATAATTATACTAATGATTTATTTAACGGCTTTTTAGATAAAGTTGTAATTGAAACTAGAGTTGCTGATTATCAAGATATTATTGAATTGCGTAAATACATCGGTTATTTATCTCATGATATAGCGACAAGTAAAACTTTGTTAACCTTATTAGCTGATTATAATTGGGTCAGTGGAAAGAAACTTTTAATGGGTGCGGCAACTTTAAATTTAGCAAACTTTAACACTAGAGATAATTTAGTTGCTATTAAAGACCGTTTAGAAAAAGGTGTACGTTTCTACACTAGCATAGACAATCTAGGCAAATAGAAAGGAGTGGTATAGTGAAACCAGTAAATGATATGTCAATATATGACTTTTTCAACCCTAATCAAGCCTTGAAAAAAGCAATGCATGATTTCGGGTTTCCAATGAAAGGTCTACGTTACTTAAAAGATTTCGCAAATACAGACATAGCAATGTTTGAAGAGGAGGACTTACCCGAAGGATATACTACTAGACTAGTTGAAACAGCACTGTTCTTCAACAATAGATTATGTTGGTATAAGCACAATGTGTTAGGTGTAATTCTATGTAGATATATTCCAAGTAGCACTTATGACATTAAAATGTTACCTGTGTCAGTAAAGCTAGAAGGATTAAATGGTACAACAATAGAAGATGATGTTCCATACGAAGATATTATATTGTGTCAAGATAACACTATGGATATCATTCCTGTATTAGCAATGTTCGATTATGTTATGAATATGATACAAATTGAGAATACTCTAGGCGTTCAATTAGAATGGTTAAAGTTACCAGCTATGTGGTCTGTTCCTGACAAGGATGCCGTTGCTGAAATCAAAAAGATTTTAGGTGATGCTTCTGACTTCAAGCCATTCGCTGTGGTAGATAACTCAATGAATGCACAGTTCAAGCAAAACGATTTGAAGCTTCCCGTTGACCCACAAACACTTATTGAGTGGTATAAGAACTATAAAAATTGGTGTACAGAGTCTTATGGAATTAGTGGTAATGCTTCACAAAAGAAGGAGAGACTATTAGTAGGTGAAGTTGCAAGTCAAAGTGACTATTCAGATACAGTATATGATGACAGAAAACGAAATCGTGAACTATGGATATCACAATTAAACGATAGAGGGTGGGCTAAAACAAAGCTTGTTGAACGCTACGCTCTTAGACAGAAACAGGAACTTGAATATCAAGTAAGTCAAGCACAAAAGTTGAGAGGAGGTATGAACAATGAATTTGGACAAGGCAATAACAACAATGACTCTGAATGATATTGTACAATACTACCCAGACGTTCTAGACTTTATTGTATTAGACACCCCTGAACACACTGAAAGATTTAAGTCAGTATTCATGGCTCGGTGGAATTATCATGAAGTAAATTATGATACCGTTGATTTATTCAAACGTAGATGTAGTGATTATTTTGAAGTATGGAAGGATTATTATATCAAGTTAATTAACTTATATGATACCCAAATACAAGAATTAGCTGGTACAGTAGAAACTGAACACAGTGATGGTTCAACAACTGATGTACGTGATGAGGACAGCTCAGCTACTACAGAATATGGTGCTACCTCAGACAGTACATTCTATGACTTACCTAATGGCTCAGGCAATGGTTATCCAACTAACAAGTCGTCAGGGTCAACAGGTGGCAGTGATACATTAACAAAGCAATATAATACAAATAACAACATCAGTAGAGAAACTGATAGAACGTTATCCAAAGTTAATGTAGTAGAGCAAAGAGAATTAGCTTATAAGCACATGCATAATATTATGCTTGAGTTCAGCGAACAATTTTCTAATTGCTTCTGCAAAGTTTATCTATGATAGTGACAAGGGTAATCGGCTCGCCCTTAAAGCTATAGAAAGGAAGAGTTATGAAGAACTTCTATGACGTTGCTGACGTAACAACTTCAGCAGTAGGTGTTGGTTTTGGCATTAACAATATCTATTCAACATTAGGTGTAATTCTGTTGATATTATCAATAGCAAACATTTTGATAAAGGCAGGAATTGCAATCTATAATGCCATAAAGAAAAAACAAGTCAATAAGATACCTGAAATTATTGACGATACAATTGACAAATTAGAGGAGGTTCACAAAGATGAATAAAGTTACACAGTCAATTTATAAGAAGAAGGTTGATAACCTTGAAGAAGGAGGCGGTGGTGGAGGTTCGACATTATTCCTTCATTCAATTAAGCTTCCAACATATAATAACGGATATGCGGTCATGAGTGTAGTATTACCGTTTAGCACACCTATTACAAAAGATAATTTTCAGGACTTATTATTACCATATATTAAGGTACAAGATGGACCAACTACTCAATATCCAGCTGGAGGAGCAGGTTATCGACAAGTTCAAGGAAGCCCAAAAGAATTCTATGTTAATAGTGTGACATTCTCTAACAAAAATTTTGGTACTAATATAACGTTATATGGAGTAGGTCCAAACTCGTCAAATGCTCTTGTAACAGCATCTTATGCTGTAACAGGTGAACTAACAGACGTTGTAAAGGAGTTGGCATAATGAACGCAAGACACGGATGCTGGACAATTCCACAATTATTGTTAGACCTAGAGGCTAGAGTTAAGGCACTAGAAGAAAATCTATTAGGTTACGTACACCATGTTTCATTTACTGCTGAAAGCGTAGATGTAATAAACTTAGATATCGTTAACGATACGAACGAGCCATTTACTAGTGATACCCTAATGCAACATTTGCTTGATTTACCAAATCACACTCGTATTATGTGTACAGGTCGTAATTTACAAGATACAGCTATTGTATCATTAACAAGGGATGATACCGAAATTAGGGCTGACCTTGTTGACACAGATTCAAATAATTTTACTAGCCTTAGACTATATACTGACTACGTCGAGCCAATTCGAAGCTAGTCTCATTAGTACTTACAAACAACGCCCCCAAGAGCGTATCTTGGAGGTGTTCTTGTAGGTATTAAGGGAACTGTCACTGTATGATTATTATCCCGTGGTTACACAGGAATGTGGGGATACGTTCTAACCAGACGCATACATACACCCTATGCTTACATAAATAAAAGAGAGGACTGCAACCTACGGGTAAGCAGAGTATCCTCTCTTTTTCTTTTTATACGTATTCTATCCAAAAATTAACTGTGCATTTGACACCATATTTATTTTCATAATACCTAACGGCTTCTTTAGCATTGTCTGCATTATAGTATGTATTCTTACGTTCTTTACCGTTATAAAATGTAACGTCAACATGATATACTATTCCTAAGTTACTCCCCTTTTCTTTCATGTTTTTTCTTCTCCTCTACAAAATATTGTTCGATATCAGTAAATAATTGACGAGCTTTCTCAATAGATTTTCTTTCGTATTTACCAGTCGTATGAATAAAGATGTTAAAGAACTTTCCAACAGGGTTATAGACATAATTCCATTCTGCCTTAATAACATCTAAAAAATCACAAAATCTACCAAACACTTTTGTATCAATAATAGTAACACTAATTTGTCCCTCTTCCTTGTCAGCGTTTACTTTACGTTCCAATTCCTTTACATAATCAACAACGTCATTAACCGCTTCTGCTTCTTCTCCCTTATCATCGAACTCTAAGTCGATAGCTAAATGTTTTAATTGTCTTAATAAAGAAATGTTCATATCTTCTGTCCTCCTACTTAACCATTTCTACTATTTGTTGTACCAACGCTAATGCAACGTCGTTGGCATACTTTAAATCCTCCGAATAATACGCCCTTCTTAAAGTAGCGTATGGCGGAAACTTTTTCATTAAAGGCATTATCTCATAATTAGGTATGCCTCCACGATACAAATCTATGCGGGGGTGTTCATCGTTTCTTTCCTTATACCCCTTAACATATATCCACCCATTGTCATTATACATAGCTAAAGTGTACTTGTCAAACAAAAATCTCATAATGATGTTGGCACTCTGTGGTATTTTTACGTACTCCACCTTCTTATCCATCAAGACCTCATTCTTATAATGATAGCTGTGGTAGGGTGTGCCTTTAGTTATTGCGTACAACGGCGTTTTACTATTAGCTTCTATATACGCTGGACTATCGCTTGCATACTCTACATATATTCTACGTTCGGGGTCAGTATATATTTGACCGGGTTTTAACGGCGGTATATTGAAATACTCTATCCACGGATTGAAAAAGTCTGCATTATTACCCATTACAAATACTCTGTAGTCAGTCCTCTCTCTAAATACTGTTGACATAAGCTCGAAAAACAATTCAACCTCATTATCAATATATCTATGTGTAGCTGACCTACGAATAATAGCCTCGTCATATACCATGGTTTTAACCTTTTCAAAGTCAACAGATTTATACTTGTCCTGATTTGCTAAAGCTAAAAGCCACCCTATACGTTGTTTATCTATCATGTACATACCACCATCGTTACCATCGCCAATGAACTGTACATTATCAATGACACTATCCATTAAATTCTTTTGTAACCTTGTCTCTTTTCCCCAGCGTCTCACGTACATAAATTCATTATCATTATCTATCCAATCGTCAAAACAGTCTATCTTGAGATTAGTAGTTTTACCGATACCACGACCGCCCATAATTATGAATAAGGAATACTCCCCTTGATATGTCTTTGGTCTATTTAAATTATAATACTTAACACAGTCTAAATGCTTCTTCATAGCATCACGATATTTTTGCTTTTTCATTGTCCAGCCCCCATTATGCATAAGAGGTCAATTATTTTAATAGGCAACGTTACCCTAGTTTCATTATCGGCTACTAACGTAATAGCATCTTCTGTTTCCCAAACATCTACAAAAGTAACCTCTTTAACAACTCCGCACAAGCCACCTGTCAGCCTGTAGTAAACACTAGTTTTACCACAAGCCGAAACGTGAGCCATAACCTCATTGTATATTTCATCTTTTCTATACATCTTTTTTCACTCCTTCTCTTAAATTAAAATCAGTAGGCACTAATACACAACCTCCTTTAACTTGTTTAGGCATAAGTTTTAATCCTTCTACTGAGAAGCCAAAATCAAATACGTCAAAGATATTCTCTTTATAAGTTGCTATTGCATAATCCTTACTATTTTGATTAAGACCGCACGCAGTAATAAAGTACTCCAACTTACCATCTACATACTCACTATAAACATAAGTTTTTTGTCTTACGTATTTGCTCTCTTTTTCTATTGCTTCTAACTTAAATTTTCCTAGCTTGTCCTGACTTATCATATCATCTGGTAATGTACCCAATGTATGAACACTGTCAGTATCACAATAAACAAAGTTCTCATACCCTGTAGCACAAATTGCGTTATCAATAAGCACATGAGCCCATGATGTTATCGCTATTGCAACGGGTAGATAGTACGCCTTAAATCCTGTATCTTCAATACGTTCAAATTCTAATCCGTCCTCAGACAGCACTGGTTTCTTACTATCACATTTAGGTTTAGTACCAAATTTACCATACAATGAATTTAACATCAACTTAGCAATAACTCTTTTAGCACCTTTATTGTTAACCTTTATATCATACCAATAATCTATATACTTTTTAAAGAGCCCAACGGCACAATTGAAACCCCACATCTCCACGAATTCTACGTAAGTGATGTCATAGTGTTTTTCTAGTAAGTCGTAGTCCAATGAAGAAATGTAGATTTCCTCAACATCTTCGGTACAGATATAGTAGGTATCGTCAAAGCTCATACCACCCTTTTTAAGTAAAGTGGGAAGGTGACCCACTTTTAAATTGAATGATATGTTGACTTTATAGAGTTCAAAATCATAAGTATGTCTTTTGCTGATAGGAACGGGTAATCCGTAAGGGAGTGGGAGATTTCTCATAATGTGTGGGTACATCGAATTGATATCAAAGCGTTTGACATCATTGAGAATTTTTCGGGCATGAAGCGGGTTAACTTGGGAGCGACCACCTCGATAGGCTTTCCGATAGTCTGTCAACATCTCGTCCGTTAGACGTGGGAAATATTGATTAAATAGACGTCCTGAGAGACCTTTGTAATAATGATAAGCACTTGAGGCAATTGTGAGCTTGTTGATGCCCTGTAATTTTATCTCTGAGAGTGCTTTTGCGACTATGATTACATCATGATATACATATTCGACAGTATGGTCGTTAATTGTATAGTCACTATAATCAATTTTAAGTTTTTGTTCCTCAAAGCCGAAATCTTTTCCGATTTTGTCAACTGAAAATGGTAATAACTTCAACGAGTCGATAAATTTGATATGACAACGGGTTGTTAAAGCGGTTTCGATAATGTACCATGCACCGTTGTCAGCAATAAGACAGGAAAATTTCTTGGTATCTGATTTTTCTATCTTGTCAACAAATTCAAAGCCATTTTCTAGTAGATAGTTGATTATAAAAGAGCCATCGAAACGTAAATTATGAAAGTAGATATCAAAGCCATTATAGTCTTTGAGGGTATCAAAGAATTCCTCTATTGTCTGCCCCCATACTAATGGTTTACCGTTTGGCATTGCTATTGCCCAAAGCCATACACGTGTTCTACCCTCTTGTAGATAGGTTTCGTAAATAGTTGTTTCAAAGTCAGCAACTAGCCATTTGTTGTTGATATGTTGTTTATTATTTGCCATTGTTGCCTCCTCTAGTTCTAGTTTGTTAACGTAATGTATCATTTAGTTATTCTCCTTTTGTGATTTATAGAAATCAACAGCTTTTTGTAAATTGCCAATGAATTCAACAGCGGGCTGTAATGTTGACCCTTGCATACCATACCAATCAGGTAACGATGGTAATAGCTCGTCTACGAAATATACTAAATCTTCGTCAGGAACATCTCTTAATATTTGTTTCATACTGTCATTTACAGGCATTCCTGAACTTGAAATTGCAGATAAGTAGTTGTCACGATATTGTCTAGCTTTAATGACAGCAAATTCGCCTGTGTTGATAAGGTTCTCTCGGTCTTCGTATGCTGACAATGACATTGATAGGTCGAAAGACTTTTTGTCAGGCGTTAATGCTGACGCTAACGATGGTTGTGCTTCTATCATCATTTGAACACGCTCTTCCTGATTGGCTTGTCTAAAGGTGGGGTCTTGATATAGTTCATTTACTGCCTTTCGATAAGCACTTTGGCGACGTGAGTATTCAGTATATGTTCTTGCGGTGGTATCAGAAAGTGATTCTAAGTGTCTACGCTCTTCCTTTTCGCTGTCTGACAAAGACTCAAAATAATTGTTCTTAGCAAGTCCAAAACGGTTCTTTATCATCTTGTTATAACGTTGTGAACCCGGACGTAATTTATGTTTTTGCCACTCTACTTTAGTTTTAAATTCGAGAGTAACATGCTTTTTATTTGATTTCTTTACCTTTTTTCTAGGCATTGTTAATATCCTCCTTAAATTAAAAGAGGTCACAAAGGCTTAAACCTCAGTGACCCCCAGTACAAAATTATATTTAGTTGTTAACTGAATTGAATGAGCAAGTTGATATTATTCTAATTCAATAGTCTTGATAACAGGCTCGATAATCTCGTCGATATCCTTAATATGAATAGTGTAATATACACAGCTAACACCCATAGCGTTCTCAGCAACCTTTTTCTTAACGTATAGGTTAGACTTAGAAACTACTACACCAACAGGGAATGCGTTGTCGTCCTCAGCATTGTCATTGATTTGGTCAAGAGCTTCGTCCCATAACTTGATATTGATAGTCTCGCCAACCTCTTCACCATCACACATAAATTGAGTGCCATCATTCTTAGTTGCAAAGTATGTCATGAACGCCTTGCCTTTTTCTGGCTTTCTCTCCTTCGCAAAAATTGTTAATTCCATTGTATCCTTTACTGTCTTTGCCATAATAATTATTTCCTTTCATTATCATATATGTATTTCGATGTCCCTATGCTAATGGGGAGGGGTGGGTGGGGAAATCGCTATTTTATTTTTCCAGCCCCGTTTTTATAGCCCCCGTTGATTTTTGAGGTTTAAAATTTTGATAGTAACAAATTAAATTTTCCTGTACACGAGCGTAATATAGAAATCGGTCAATAACAGTGTTTTTGTTCGATTTTGGCACTCGATATTAGAGAGTGCTAATAACGCTGTTTTTAGCACTGTCACCACCTGAGTGCTAAAGTGATTTTTGGCACTCAAGCTTATAGAGTGCTAATAACAACGTTTTAGCAGTTGTGCTTATAGTGTGCTAAAATGATAGTCAGGACACTCAATTTGATAGTCTGTCTATCACATAAAGCTAAAATTTTACTATAACGCTATATAATAACGTTATAGTAAAGTGTTTTTATAACGTGTCACCGCTTCTCAATAACACTTTGATTTCATTGTTATCAAAATATTTGATAGTATCAAAGTGGTATGTAGTGAAATCGTGTGCGATATCATAAGATATCCTAACGCTTATAAAATCGGCATTGTCCTTATCTCTGCACAAAATATCCATTTTGTCAAAATCTCCGTGAATTATTGCTATGCAACAATAATCTTTTTCTAATACTATGCAATTTGTATCTAATTGAAATTCACGCTTGTAAGTTGTGCCTTTTTCAATATCAAATTTTTCCAATGTTACTAACATATTTTAAGCCCTCGTTTTTCTTGTTTTTCGACTTTCAATAATTGCTTGCTTGTCCCTTTCATTTAATCTTTAATCTTGTAAATTTCCTTTAATTTTGTTGCTTTTAATTGGTAAAAACTGCGATAACGTTTTTAGCTTCTCCGCTTGCTTTTACGTTTCCGTTTTCGTCTAGTGTTACAATGTAATCTTTACCCTTGTAACGATACAAAATCTTTTTCGTTTCTTCGAGCTCTTTGTCAGCCTTTTCTGTTAACTGAATGTAAGAGCATTTTGATGGTCTGAAGACTTTTAGCGTGTTCACACTTTCAGTCTTTGAGTTGTCACAAACAAACATTTTTTGAGCCTTATTATATACTATTGTATATAAGTTTCCGTCAACGTTCACAACGTTTTCGGTTTCCTTGCTCAATTGTCTAGTTGTGTCAGTTGGTATATAAAGAATAGTACCATTGAAACGAACCTTTTTTGACTTGTTGTCAAAAACTCTTTTGCCCTCGATTTCCTTGTATAATAATGCGTTGTTGTTTTCCATATAATCCACCATTTACAAACAAGCAATTATTTAATTGTCAAAGTACACTTTAAATCTGGTCTTTCCATCACAACTTTGAAGCCGTTGTCAGCGTGCTCGTAAGGTGAGCCAAACCGATAATATTTATTAAATTATCTACGATAATTTTACACCCAAAAACGCATTTTGTCAAGAGGTTTACACACAACTCGAAAAAAATTCGAAACTTACGAAAGTTGTGCACAAAAGTTTCGTTAGTGTTTACGAAAAAGTTTCGAAAACAAATAATCTGTGTACCACACTATTTTTAATAAGCCTATCTCAGCATTTTAAGAGATAGCCCTCACGAAAAAATGACAGTAGACAATTTCGAGCAAAAAAACGGCTTACCTAAGCCATTTTTTAGAACGTAACAAGGCTATCTACTGTTATTTAGAGTTATTGACAAATTTTTAGTGGTGGTGGGGGACTAGCTCTAACCCATGCTGACTAATTATACTTT
>OCTX012209235.1_pt1 | contig 12590 bp, 7 predicted proteins | sample 1539691 | NCBI WGS metagenome assembly OCTX01 (sample SAMN02144231, study PRJEB22623) | gut metagenome | biome: sheep rumen | host: Ovis aries | place: New Zealand
GCAGGAGTAAATCCACTCATGGCGATGTTCTCGCCATTCTTAATCAGTGCTGCAGCCTCTGCAGCGGTCATACGTGTAAAAGACATTATAATCTACAATTTAAGTATTTACAATTTAGTATTGTATTATTTGGGGTACAAAGGTACTCAAAATCATTTAATTAATAATGTAAAGTCGCACTTTTTTTCAATTCTTTTGGATTCTTGCCGTTTTTTTGTGCCAGCGATTAAACCAATGAGGCAGACATCAGTCTAATAGCGCGTTATGAATCGTATTATTACCCTATTATGTATGCTGCTTGTTGTGGTGGGCTTGCAGGCACAAGGTGTGGTGAGAGGCCGCATCATCGATAAGCAAACAGAGGAATCCATGCAGTTTGTCAATGTCAGACTGACCAATGCTACATCAGGCAAGATGGTGCGAGGTGCCATGAGCGACGTGAAGGGTCACTTCACCCTGACCGACATCGCCGACGGTCAGTATGTGCTGGAGATATCGTTTGTAGGTTACAAGACCGTCCGCCGTCAGTTGACGCTCACGCCGCAGAAGCGTCATGCCAATTATGCTGCCATCTATCTGTCAGAAGACAGCAAGACGCTGAAGGAGGTGCAGGTGACGGGTCAGCGGTCGCAGATGAAACTGGAGGTTGACCGCAAGACGTTCACCGTCGACGAGATGCTGGCGGCCACTGGCGGCAGCGTCACCGACCTGCTGGAGAACATCCCGTCAGTAGAGGTGACCACGGATGGTGAGATCTCGCTTCGCGGCAATTCGAGTGTCGAGGTGTGGATCAACGGCAAGGCCAGCGGACTGACCAGCGACAACCGTGCCGAGATACTGCAGCAGATACCGGCCGAGAGTATTGAGCGCATCGAGGTGATAGACAACCCGTCGGCCAAGTTCTCGCCCGAAGGTACGGCCGGCATCATCAACATCATCCTGAAGCGCGACCACCGTGCCGGCTACTACGGTTCGCTGCAGTCGGGAGCCAACATCCGTGGCGGCTGGAATGTAGGTGGCAATATCAACTATTCGTCGAAGTGGGTTGACGCCTATGCCAACCTGGGCTATCGCAGTCGTAAGGGCGAGGGCGGCAACGAGAGCGACCAGCGCTACCGTGCCAACGAGACGGCACCCTTCAGCAGTTATCAGTACAGCAATGGCGACAATAATAATAATGGTGGCGGCCTCTTTGCCCGTGCCGGCCTGACCGTCCACCTCTCTGATGCCGACGACCTCTCGCTGTCGGGGATGATGATGCACGGCAACCGTTCGAACGACAATGTGACCAACTACGAGTATGGCTCTTTCGATGCCCAGGGGATGGCCCTGGCCAACAGGTATCTGCGCCGTCAGACCTGGGGCGACGGCAAGAACCACATGTACAACGGTGAACTGTCGTTTACCCATAAGTTCAACGAGAAGGGCACCCACAAACTAGATGCCAGCCTCTCGTTCAACAAATGGACCAGCGACGGCTCCAACGAGTACCTGAACGATACCGCCTATGTCGATGCCACCATGCTGCCATCGTACTCCTACCAGTACCGCCCGATGGAGATGAACAACCGCAACTGGGAGGCGAAGTTGGAATATGAGAACCAGATGTCGGAAACCTTCAAGTTGGAGACCGGCTACAACGGCCGCTTCTCTCATGAGAACACGCCGCAGCAGAGTTTCGAGTATGCCGCTGCCGGTCGGGCCGAACGTCTCTCGCCCGGCGACACGAGGCTGACGGAAGACCCCTTCTTCTACAACCGCTTCATCTACGACATCGACGTGCATGCCCTCTATGCCACCGCCAACATGAAGTTCGGACGGCTGGGCGTGATGGCCGGACTGAGGGGCGAATACTGGAAGGTGGACACCAAGAGTATCGACTACTACCAGCAGGAGGAGCCGTTCAAGAAAGACTATTTCCAGTTGTTCCCCTCGGTCTTCCTGAACTACGAACTGACCGAGACCTCGCAACTGCAACTGAACTACACACGCCGTCTGCGCCGTCCCTGGGGCGGACAACTCAACTCGTTCAAGAACACCCGCGACGCCTCGATGATCGAGTTCGGCAACCCCCAACTGACACCGGAATATACCAACGCCTTCTCACTGAACTACCTGAAGACATGGACGGCCCACACGCTGAGCATAAGCACCTACTACCGTCCGACCACCGACGTGATGCAGCGCATCCGCTATCAGGGTATCGACCCCACCAGCGGCCAGGCCGTGATGTATATGACCAACTTCAACGTGGCCAAGAGCCAGAGTGCCGGTGCCGAGTTGATACTGAAGGACAAACTGTTCCGCATACTCGACCTGACCACGACGGTCAATGCCTACTACTATAAACTCGACGGTTTCAGCACTACCATCGAGGGACAGCAGGTGAGCGGCGATGGCAACGAGAACTTCGCCTGGGATGCCCGTCTGCTGGCTTCGGTCATCCTGCCCTACAGCATCACCATCCAGGCCACGGGCAACTACCGCTCACGGTCGGTCATCACCCAGGGCCACCGTAAGGCCAACGGCTCGCTCGACCTCGGTCTGCGCAAGAGTTTCTTGAACAAGACATTCTCGCTGGCCGTCAACTGGCGCGACGTGTTTCAGACCCGCCAATTCGAGAACTACACCGAGGGTCCCACCTTCTGGCGTCACCAGAAGAACTTCCGCAAGCCGAACCTCAACATCCAGTTGACGTGGAACTTCGGCAATATGACCAGCAAGAAGAAGAACGGCGACCGCGACGACAGCCAGGGCGGCGGCGACGACGACAACTCGTTCGGTGGTTATGAGCAATAGGAGTTAAGGAGTTAAGACGATACTTCTTAACTCCTTAACATATATATCTACATCATGGGGCCTCCGAAGCCGCCGCCTCCCCCGAAGCCGGGGAACTGAGGTGCCGGCTCACGTCCTAATTCCAGCAGTATTCTCACCAAGGCCCGGCGGCGCTGTGTCCAAGTAGGATAGTCGTCGGCACGGAGGGTGCGGATCTTGAAGCCCGGCATCTGCGGCATACCCTGCATGAAGTCCAGCGTGCTGGTGGTCACGATGCACGGTTTCGTCTTCCCTTCCGCCATCAACCGGTCGACGATGGCATCGGCCCCCCCCACCTTGAACCAACTCTCCATCGTGTCGCCACGGCCGGGTACCAACTGTATGAAGGCCGGCATCGACCGCCCGCCACGTGGCATCGGCGAGGTGTACCATGCTTCCTGACGCTCTAAGTCGTAAGACACCCTGCCGTGTTCTATCTGGCCCTGAGAGGCGAAGTTGAACGGTGAGCGCGGATTGTCGGCAATACTGAACTTAAAGCCCGCATCGGGCGAGAGATACATGTTGTTAGGGTCGCAGACCGGTGTGCCGTCGACGAGGAAGCAATATCTGAACGTCTCGAACGAGTAGTCTTTCACTTCGACGGCCCATACCCCGTCGGAGTCACGCTCCATTGTCACAGGTTCTGCCGTGAGGTCGCACATCAGTTGCACCTGTCGGGCCTCGGCAGCCTTGAAACGGAAGGTGATGCCTGTCGGCGTATATTCCGGCGAGATAATCGGCCGGGGGAACATACGGGCCATCACGCCGGGGGTGAACTGTGGCTCATTGCCTGTGGCGGCAGGAGCCGGTTTGCCGTTCTTCATAGCCTCGGCGGCAGCCTTCTTGTTGAACAGCAGCGGCAGGGTCTTCGAGAGGAAATACTTGGCGTTCATCCAGGTGTGACCATACTTGTCGGAGGTGAACTCCTTGACACTGTTGATGCCTTTGTCATCAAGGAACTGCATGTAGTCGCGGGCATTGCCATAGAGGAAGTCGTCAGTGCCCACGCCCAGCCAGAAGAGATGAATCTTCTTGTTGGTCTCGGCAGCCTGATCGTAGACATTGGGTATGTCGGTGGAGGTGAACGAACTGTAGGAGCAGAGATACGAGAACTTGTCCAGATGGGTCAGGCCGTTGTAGAGAGCCTGGTTGCCGCCTCGCGAAAAGCCGCCGATGGCACGGCTGTCGGCATCGGCCTTCGTACGGTAGTTGGCATCGATATAAGGCAGCAGGTCGTTGATGAGGTCATTGCTGAACACGTCGCCGCCGAACTGCAGTTGCGTCACTGCCGCATCCTTGAGTTTCAGTTTTGCCGGATTGCCGTAGGGCATCACCACAATCATCTCCTTGGCCCGCTTGTCGGCCAGCAGGTTGTCGAGGATATAGTTCACGCGTCCCACCTTAAAGTAGACCTCCTCGGTATCGGTGGTACCGCTGATGAGATAGAACACGGGATAGCGCTTCTGCGGGTTCTCCATATAGCGGGGCGGCAGATAGACCACGGCATGGTTGGTGGCCCCGAGGCTCTTCGAGTAATAATGTACATATTCTATTCGGCCGTGGGGCACATTCAAGATGTCGTGAGGCAGCGGGCCGCTTTTCGAAGGAATCTCCAGCAGACTGTTCTTAAAGCCCTCGTTGGGGAAATACTGCGGGTTCTCCGGGTCCATCACGCTCACACCGTCAACCACGAAGCAGTAGGGATACATGTCGGGGGCTGCCGGTCCCACGGTGGCCGTCCAGAGGCCGTTGGCGTCGCGGGTCATCGCCCGGCGTCCGGCAAACTGCACGTCGACCATCACCGTCTTGGCCGAGTCGTTATGGTACTGGAACGTCACCGTCCCGTCGTCATTGATGCGAGTCTGTGCATCAGCCGTCGCTGCACTGCAGGCGAAGGCCAGAGCCGCTATCATCCATTTGGTTCTCATATCGTTCAAATAGTTTTGGGTTTGACACGGCAAATATACAAAACATCCGGGACAATGGCTGTACCGGATGTTTCACATTTTATTCTTTATGTCACATTTAGTGTTTACGATTGGCTCTCTGCTCCCTGTATTTGGCTTTTTGCCGGGCGGAGCCGCTGCCGTGGGCACCGGTGATATACTTCTTCTTCTTGGCCTTGGTCTTCACCTTTCCCTCGTTGGGGTCTTTGCGTTCGCCGCCCCTGCCGAAGGAGATGCCGTTCTCCAATATACTCTGGAAGTCGTCGTCTCTTGCCATACGCTTATTGCTCTCTATTCTCCATGCTTAATGGTGGAACAGTCTGACGCCGGTGAATGCCATGGCGATGCCGTACTTGTCGCAAGTCATGATGACATGGTCGTCGCGCACCGAGCCGCCGGCCTGGGCAATAAACTGCACACCGCTCTTGTGAGCCCGTTCGATATTGTCGCCGAAGGGGAAGAAGGCATCGCTGCCCAGTGCCACCTCCGTGTTCTTGGCTATCCAGGCGTGTTTCTCCTCCAGCGTCAGCACCTCGGGCTGCTCGGTGAAGAACTGCTGCCAGGCACCGTCGCGCAGTACGTCGTCGTGCTCCTCTTCCGAGATATAGACATCGATGGTGTTGTCGCGGTCGGCACGGCGGATGCCGGGCTTGAAGGGCAGGCTGAGCACCTTGGGATGCTGCCGCAGCCACCAGATGTCGGCTTTCTGACCGGCCAGGCGGGTGCAGTGGATACGGCTCTGCTGGCCGGCACCGATACCGATGGCCTGTCCGTCCTTGACGTAGCACACGGAGTTCGACTGGGTATATTTCAGCGTGATAAGGGCGATAATCAGGTCGCGCTTGGCCTCAGGGGTGAATGTCTTGTTCTGTGTGGGGATATTCTCAAACAGGGCGGGGTCGTCCAGTCTGATCTCGTTGCGGCCCTGCTCGAAGGTGACACCGAAGACCTGCTTCGTCTCCACGGGCTGAGGCTTGTAGGCGGGGTCTATCTTGATGACATTATACGTTCCCTTGCGCTTCTCCTTCAGTATCTCCAGTGCCTCATCGGTATAGCCGGGAGCGATGACGCCGTCGCTCACCTCACGCTTGATGATCAGCGCCGTGGTCTTGTCGCAGGTATCGCTCAGGGCAATAAAGTCGCCATATGACGACATACGGTCGGCACCTCTGGCCCTGGCATAGGCACAGGCGATGGCACTCTCGTCAAGCCCTTGGATGTCGTCGACGAAATAGATATGTTTCAGCGTGTCGCTCAACGGCAGTCCCACAGCGGCACCGGCCGGCGACACATGCTTGAACGAGGCGGCAGAGGGCAGCCCTGTGGCCTCTTTCAACTCTTTCACCAACTGCCATGAGTTCAGTGCGTCCAGCAGATTGATATAGCCGGGGCGGCCGTTGACAACTTCGATGGGTAACTCTGAGCCGTCCTGCATAAAGATGCGCGACGGCTTCTGATTCGGATTACATCCGTACTTCAATGCCAGTTCTTTCATAAGGTATAAAAATCAATTTCGCATGCAAAGGTACGAAGAAGAATTGAGAATGGAGAATGGAGGATGGAGAAATTGCTGCTGTACGTGCATTTTTTTCTTTAAACAGCCTCCCTTTTCGGTGAGGTTTGGAGGGGGTCAGAATTTCCACCGCACTTGCAGGTTGAGGTCGGTCTGGTGAGAGGCATCAATCTGTTGCAGACCACTACCGATGGTGGCACGGTCGAAATAGTTGGTGTAGCCCAGACGGGCGGCAATGGTGAGGTTGCTCAGTATGTCGGTGCGGACAAAGGCTGCCAGCCTGATGCCGCGGCCAAAGTAAGAAGAGTAGGCAAAGTCGTGCTGCATCTGGCGCTCGTACAGATAGATGCGGCTGGCGTAGGCATTGCTGTCGAAATAGGCGGCCACGGCACTCACCTGCCACTGCGGCCGCTGATACGACAGATGCTCGCTGACCATCCAGCCGTGGTTGGTGTCCTTATAGGCCGACCGGGCGATGTCGCCTTGCGTCTTGGCCGTCCATCCTGCCGGCGAGGCATAGGTGGCCGACAGGCGCCATCGCTGTTGGCGGTCTTTGACGAGGGCTGTCTTGGTTTCGTTGTCCTTCTCGCGGATATGCAGCCGGTAGCGGCCTTGCACGTTCCAGGGTCCTCGGTCCCATTCGGCCTGCAGCAGGAAGTCAGCCGCCGCCGATGACTGTGCAGCCTGATAGCGGGCCCAGGGCGAATAACTGTAGTCGGCATAGGCCTGCAGCCGTAGATGGGCCGATGCCGTCCAGTTGATGCCCAGATAGCCTCCCTGCTCGTTCTGAGTACGCCCGCCATCGCTGAACGAGTGGCTATAGAGTCCCGTGTAACGGTAACTGTAGAAGCGATAGAGGCCAACTAGTCCTAAAGCGGCGTTGGGCTGAAAACTCAGCGTGTTGACGGTGGCCATCGCCCCGTCTTGATTGGTGGCTGTCTCGCCGTGGAAACTGACGAGGTGGTGGTTGAAGGCGTAGTTGACGCTGGCATTGAAGAAATGGCTGCCGTGGGCCTGATGCTGCCGGTAGAGCACGTTGCGGTCGGGCTCCAGAGAGCGGTCGAGATGGGTGTAGACGGCGTTGGCACCGAGTCGCAGGCCACCGAAGTGCAGGTCGAGGGTGCCGCCGGTAGCCGTCAGGTGGGTGTTGTTCTTCTTGTCCATCTCCGCCTGGGTGCGGTGATAGCCGGAGGAGATGAGGGTGGCAGCGGAGCCGTCGGCGTTGAGCGTGGCATCCATCGGGCGATACGACACGAAGGCTGTCAGTGCCACCGGCTTAGACAGGCGCAGTGTGGTGGCTGCTCCCTGGAAATAGTCTGCCTCGGAGCGTGAGGTGTGCGGCCGCAACGTGTTGCTCTGCCGTCCCAGGTTCTGCAGGGTGACCAGTTTGCCCAGCGAGAAACTGGTGTTCAGCACCAGACCCATGCCGGCCGACAGTTTGTATTTGCCGACGACGGCATTCTCCAGAACGCCCAATTTCCTGACTTGTATATAATAAGAATAGGTGTCGTAGCCCCATGAGTTGCGGTGTGCGAAGAACGGCTCGCCGGCATCCTGAGCACCAATCAGTCCGGCCCGCACATACTGGCCGCTGGAAAACTCGTAGCGCAGCGAGTGGCGCAAGCCATAACCCAGATAGCCATTCCGGTCGCCTTTCCGCTCATAGAAAGGCCAGCGAGTGGTGGCGGTCACTGTATGCTTGCCGTATTTGAAAATCTGTTGCATGGAGGGGAGGTGCTTTTCTTCTTTCACTTCGCCCAAAAAAGTGAAATAGGGCAATAATGCAATCTGCTGATAGTCCATCGAACCGACCATCTTCAGTTCGTTCATCGACCGCATGGGACCATAGCGGTCGAGATATTCCGTCAGGTCCATCACCTGCTGTGCCGAGAGGAAAGGCAGTTGTTCCAGGTCTTCACGAGTGGCCCGGTTGAGGTCGATGGGATGCTCGGACAGTTGCTGCAGGCGCTCATAGCACTCCTCCCACTCGCCCTCTTCCATATCTTCGGGGCTATACATCCGTTCCCATGTCTGTTGCCATCCTGACGGTTCCGTCTGTGCCGAGACGTTCAGGACGACTAACAGGGCGAATATGGTCAACCCACTCCTCATGGCTCCCTTTTTTATATATAACGCGGAAATCCGGAAAACATTGTGTAGACTGGTTGACAATCGCATACCGTCTGTGGGGTGAAGTAACAAAATAATTCTTAATACCATATTCATAATTCATAATAAATTCGTAATTTTGCACCCGATGAAATTGCAAGACTTTGAAATCATGGCCCCCGTAGGCAGTCGTGACTCGCTCGTGGCCGCCATCCAGGCCGGGGCCGACTCTATCTATTTCGGTATTGAGAAACTGAACATGCGTGCCCACTCGGCCTCGACCTTCAGCATCGACGACCTGCGGGAGATTGCCGAGACCTGTCGGGAGCACGGCATCAAGTCGTACCTGACTGTCAACACCATTATCTATGGTGAGGACATCCCCCTGATGCACGCCATCATCGATGCGGCCCATGAGGCCGGCATCACGGCCGTCATCGCCAGCGACGTGGCCGTGATGACTTACTGCCGACAGGTGGGGCAGGAGGTGCACCTGAGCACCCAACTGAACATTTCGAATATCGAGGCCCTGCGCTTCTATGCCCAGTTTGCCGATGTGGTGGTGCTGGCCCGTGAATTGAACATCGACCAGGTGGCCGAGATCTATCGTCATATCGACGAAGAGCATATCTGCGGCCCGAGCGGTCAGCAGATCCGTATTGAGATGTTCTGCCACGGCGCCCTGTGCATGGCCATCAGCGGCAAGTGTTATATGAGTCTCCACGCCGCCAACCGTTCGGCCAACCGCGGGGAGTGCATCCAGGTGTGCCGCCGCTCGTACACCGCCACCGACAATGAGACCGGCTACCAACTGGAGATAGACAACAAATATATCATGTCGCCCAAGGATCTGAAGACCGTCCGCTTCATCGACCGGCTGATGAATGCCGGTGTCCGTGTGTTCAAGATCGAAGGCCGTGCCCGCGGTCCGGAGTATGTCTATACGGTGGTGAAGTGCTACAAAGAAGCCATTCGGGCCGTGCTCGACGGCACCTTTACGACAGAGAAGAAAGACGACTGGGACGAACGGTTGGCCAGCGTCTTCAACCGTGGCTTCTGGGACGGCTACTATCAGGGCCAAGTGATGGGTGAATGGAACAAGGAGTATGGGTCGTGTGCCACTGAACGTAAGGTGTACATCGGCAAAGGCGTGAAATATTTCTCCCGTCTCGGCGTGGCAGAGTTTGCCGTCGAGGCCAACACGTTTAAGTTAGGCGACAAGTTGCTCGTCACCGGTCCGACGACAGGCGTGATGTATCTCACTGCCACCGAGATTCACGACAACGACGGCCGTCCGGTCGACGAGGCTCCGCAAGGCACCCGCATCGCCATCCCCGTCAGCGGCAAGATACGTCCCAGCGACAAACTCTTCAAATTGGTGAAAGCATAGAACCAGAATGGTCTTTAGAAACAAATTGCCGTTATTATAAAAGGATAAAAAAGGCTCCACACTCGGTGATGAATGTGGAGCCTTCTTATTATAATAATGTGTATCTTAGAAGTCCATGTGATCCAAAGAGTCGCTGAAGTCCTTCGGCTCATGGTTCTCGGCGGGGTCGCGATAGGGCTCACCCTGATCGTGGCGGGGAGCACGCTCCTGACGCTCCGGACGGGGGCGACGCTCACCGCGCTCACCACGCTCCGGACGGGGGCGACGGTCGCCGCGCTCCGGACGGTCGCCGCGCTCACGGCGAGCCGGACGCTCCTGATAGCCCTCGGGCTTCTCGATGAGCACACGGTGAGAGAGTTTGTACTTACCGGTCTTTGAGTCGATCTCAAGCAGTTTCACCTGAATGTGGTCGCCCTCCTTGATACCGGCCTCTTCGACCGTCTCAAGACGCTTCCAGTCAATCTCTGAGATATGGAGCAGACCGTCCTTACCAGGCATGATCTCTACGAAACAGCCGTAAGGCATGATGGAGCGCACCACACCGTCGTAGACCTCGCCCACTTCGGGGATGGCCACGATAGCACGGATCTTGGCCAGGGCAGCGTCGATGCTCTCCTTGTCGGGACCGGCCACCTGCACCTTGCCCACGCCGTCGGTCTCGTCGATGGTGATGGTGGTGTTGGTGTCTTCCTGCATCTGCTGGATAATCTTGCCGCCAGGGCCGATGACCGCACCGATGAACTCCTTCGGTATCTCAATCTGGACGATACGGGGCACCTGAGGCTTGAACTCGGCACGAGGCTCGCTGATGGTGTCGGTCAGACACTGCAGGATGTGCTCACGGCCGGCCTTGGCCTGCATGAGGGCCTTCTCCAGGATGTCGAACGACAGACCGTCGCACTTGATGTCCATCTGGGTGGCCGTCAGACCGTCGCGGGTACCGGTGGTCTTGAAGTCCATATCGCCCAGGTGGTCCTCGTCGCCGAGGATATCAGAGAGCACTGCATATTTGTCTTCGCCGGGATTTTTGATCAGACCCATGGCGATACCGCTGACGGGCTTCTTCATGGGCACGCCGGCATCCATCAGGGCCAGCGTACCGGCACAGACGGTAGCCATCGACGAAGAGCCGTTAGACTCCAGAATCTGGCTCACCAGGCGCACTGTGTAGGGGAAGTCCTCGGGAATCTGTCCCTTCAGACCGCGCCAAGCCAGGTGGCCGTGACCAATCTCACGACGGCCTACGCCGCGCTGAGCCTTGGCCTCGCCGGTGCAGAACGGGGGGAAGTTGTAGTGCAGCAGGAAGCGCATATAACTCTTGTCGAGCACGTCGTCGACCATCTTCTCGTCGAGTTTGGTACCCAGCGTACAGGTGGAGAGGCTCTGTGTCTCGCCACGGGTGAAGATAGCACTTCCGTGAGGCATGGGCAGGGGCGACACCTCGCACCAGATGGGGCGGATGTCGGTGGTCTTACGGCCGTCGAGACGGATGCCCTCATCCAGGATGCAGCGGCGCATGGCATCGCGCTCCACATCGTGGTAGTAGCGGTCCATCATGGCGCTGTATTCATCGTCGGAGATGACCGGAGACTCCGGATTTTCCTGGGTCTCCGGATTACTGGCGCGCTCGGCGAAGAACTTCTCCTTGAAGTCCTCGAGCAGTTTCTCGAAGGCATCGGCACGGTCCTGCTTGGGCAGAGCCTGCTTGGTGATATCGTAGGCGGGCTGATAGAGTTCCTTGTTCATACGTTCACGCAGAGCCTCATCGTTGACCTCGTGGTTGTACTCGCGCTTAACGTCCTTGCCCAGTTCCTTGCTCAGTTCGGCCTGCAGTTCACACATGGGCTTGATGGCCACCATGGCGGCCTTCAGGGCACCGAGCAGGTCCTGCTCGCTGACCTCCTTCATCTCGCCTTCCACCATCATGATGTTGTCGGCAGAGGCACCGACCATGATGTCCATGTCGGCCTGCTTCATCTGCTCGAAGGTGGGGTCGATGACATACTCGCCGTTGATGCGAGCCACGCGCACCTCACTGATGGGGCACTCGAAGGGGATATCTGAACATGCCAGGGCTGCCGAGGCGGCAAAGCCGGCAAGGGCGTCGGGCTGGTCTACGCCGTCGGCACTGAGCAGCATGACATTGACAAATACTTCAGCGTGATAGTTGCTGGGGAACAGCGGACGGAGCACACGGTCCACCAGACGGCTGGTCAGGATTTCGTTGTCAGAGGCTTTGCCTTCGCGCTTGGTGAATCCGCCGGGGAAACGGCCAGCGGCACTGTACTGTTCACGATAGTCTACCTGCAAAGGCATGAAATCGGTTCCGGGAACTGCATCTTTTGCGGCACAAACGGTGGCGAGAAGTACGGTATTGTTCATTCGCAGAACAACGCTTCCGTCGGTCTGTTTTGCCACTTTCCCGGTTTCAATGGTGATGGTTCTGCCATCAGCCAGTTGAAGGGTCTTTGTAATTACGTTCATCTTGTTTTAAAACATCTAATAAAAATAAAATCGTGCAAAGTTACACATTATTATAATAATAAGAGAACGAAAAGGGAATAATTTACTATTTTTTATGATTTGTTTTTGGTATTTTTTGTATCTTTGCACCCAAAATCACCAAAACAACGATTATCGACATGAAGAAAATAGGAATTATCGTACTCGCTGCTCTGGCTCTGGCCGGCTGCGACGACCAGGGAAAGACCTTCACCGTGAAAGGCACCATCGAGGGGGCTCAAGACAAGACGCTCTGCCTGCAGAACAAATCGCTCAGTGGTGCCGTCGTCCTGGACAGTGTGAAACTGGGTGC
>OCTX012246311.1_pt1 | contig 12589 bp, 8 predicted proteins | sample 1539691 | NCBI WGS metagenome assembly OCTX01 (sample SAMN02144231, study PRJEB22623) | gut metagenome | biome: sheep rumen | host: Ovis aries | place: New Zealand
GACCTGCTCGTCATCACGAACGACGGCACGATCATCCGCACCCCGGTCGAGCGCATCTCGCGTCTTGGCCGCGCCACGCAGGGCGTGCGCGTTATGAGACTGTCCGAGGGCAGCCGCGTCATCGACATCGAGAAGACCGAGCCGGAGACGGAAGAGACCGACGCGGATGAGACCGCAGCCGAAACCGGGGAAGAATAAAAACCAAAACAGGACCGCAGGAAAGGAGTGCCGAACATGGACAACAGAAACAAGCAGCAGAAGCCGAAGAAAAAGGGTTCCGGCCTTTGGGCCTTTGTTATCCTCGCCCTGATCGCGTTCTTCAACACGGCAGACTTTGACGAGCTCAGCTATCGTATCAGCCGCTTTTTCCGCACGGGACGGCTTTCGCCGGACAGCGCCGTGTTTGTCATCGCTGCCGCGGTGATCCTTGCCGTCGTGCTTTTGCTCGTGACGCTCGCGCGCGCGAAGAAGGTGCGCGAGGCCAAACGCTTTGACGGCATCCGCTCGTTTGGCGGCGGCACCGCCAAAGCCCACTCCCACGACCAGGTGACCGGGTATAAGCTCGGCGCCGAGAGCGGCGAGGAGCACTGGAAGAAGCAGCTGGACGGCTTCCTGGCGGCCGGCATCATCGACCGCAGCGAATACCGCACGCTGCTTGAGCGCCGCCGGCGCTGAGTAGTTTCCCGTGTCTGGCTTCTATCTTCCAGAAGAACGGGGCTAGACACTGGAAACATAGTCAACAAATCAGCTGTCAAAAGAACGTATCATCTATGAAGTCTGTTGAAATCTATACGGACGGCGCGTGCAGCGGCAATCCCGGCCCGGGGGGCTGGGGCGCGATTTTGCGCTACGCCGGGCGGGAAAAGGAGCTCTCCGGCGCGGAGAAGCTGACGACCAACAACCGCATGGAGCTGCTGGGGGTCATCACGGCGCTCGAGGCCCTGAAGGAGCCCTGCGTGGTCGAGCTGTATTCCGATTCGAAATACGTCATCGACGCGCTCGACAAGGGCTGGGCCGTCAAGTGGCGGGCAAACGGCTGGAAAAAGCCGGACAAAAAGCCGGCGCTCAACCCCGACCTGTGGGAGCGGCTGCTCGCGCTCACGGAAAAGCATGAGCTGCACTATCACTGGGTCAAGGGCCACGCCGAGAACGCATACAACAACCGCTGCGACGCGCTGGCCGTCGCGGCACGGGAGCGCATTGCGGGAGAGAGAGCTTGAACATCAACTACCACGACAAGCCGCTGAAGATCTTTATGGCCTATGTGTTCGCGCACAAGGGCCTGTTTGCCGCCGACATGGTCTGCGCGCTGGCCGTGGCGGTGATCGACCTTGTCTTCCCCTACGTCTCGCGCACGGCGATGAACACGCTGCTGCCGCAGAAGCTGTTCATGACCTTTTTTGCCGTGATGGGCATCATGATCCTGGCCTATTTCCTCAAGAGCGTGCTGTACTATATCATCACGGTCGTGGGGCACCGCATGGGCGTGCTGACCGAGTCGGACATGCGCCGCGATATCTTTACGCACATGCAGGACCTCTCCTGCAGCTTTTATGACAAAAACCGCACCGGCGTGCTGATGAGCCGCATCACCTCCGACCTCTTCGAGGTGACGGAGCTGAGCCACCACGGGCCGGAGAACATCGTGATCTGCACGCTCACGATCCTCGGCGCGCTCATCGTGCTCTTCACGCTGCAGTGGCAGCTGGCGCTCGCGCTGGCGGTACTTCTGCCGGTGTGCCTGTGGTTCACGCTCTCCCAGCGCCTGCGCATGAAACGGGCCAACGTGGAGGTCAAGCGCAAGACGGCGGATATCTATTCCGCCATCGAAAGCAGCATCTCCGGCATCCGCACCGCCAAGGCCTTTGCCAACGAGCATGTCGAGCACGACAAATTCGAGGAGGCCAACGCCCTCTTCCGCGGCGCAAAGGTGGAATACTATAAGTCCATGGGCCTGTTCATGAGCGGGATGGAGTTTACCACCGGCATCATGCAGGTCGTGGTCATCACGGTGGGCGGGCTGCTGATCATGCAGGGGAAGATGGACTTTGTGAACCTGATCACCTTCTCGCTGTATGTATCGACCTTTGTCACGCCCGTGCGCAAGCTGGCTCAGTTTTCCGAGCAGTACATGCAGGGCGCGGCGGGCTTCGAGCGCTTTCTGGAGATCATGCGCACCGAGCCGGAGATCCGCGATAAACCCGGCGCCGGGACGATGCCGCCCGTCGAGGGACGCATCGAATACCGCGACGTCAGCTTTGCCTATTCCAACGGCATCCCGGTGCTCAGTCATATCAACCTCACCGTCGAGCCGGGACAGTGCCTGGCGGTCGTCGGCCCCTCGGGCGGCGGCAAGACCACGCTCTGCCAGCTGCTGCCGCGCCTGTATGACGTGACGGGCGGCGCCGTGCTGGTGGACGGCCACGACGTGCGGGACGTTACCCAGGCCAGCCTGCGCCGCTCGATCGGCATGCTGCAGCAGGACGTGTTTATGTTTGCCGGTACCGTGCGGGAGAATATCCGCTACGGCCGGGGCGACGCCACGGATGAGGAGATCGTCGCCGCCGCCATCCGCGCCGAGATCCACGACGAGATCATGGCCATGCCGAACGGCTATGACACCTATATCGGCGAGCGGGGCGTGATGCTCTCCGGCGGACAGAAGCAGCGCATTTCCATTGCCCGTATCTTTCTGAAAAATCCCAGGATCCTGATCCTGGACGAGGCCACCAGCGCGCTGGACACCGTGACCGAGCAGCGTATCCAGTCCTCGCTGGACGCGCTCTGCGAGGGGCGGACCAGCATCATCATCGCCCATCGCCTCTCCACCATCCGCCATGCCGACCGGATCGCCGTTATCGAGGGCGAAGGCGTCGTCGAGAACGGTACGCACGAGGAACTGATGAAAAAAGACGGTGTCTACGCCTCGCTCGTGCGGGCGCAGCGCTTCGGAGAGAGTAACGAAAAGGAGAAAGAGACATGCTGATGCTGAGAAAAGGCGGCCACCGCGATCTCGAGCGGTATTACGGCCTGATGGAGATCGACTTTGACAGCGAGGAGCTGCTGGGCAAGCTGGCGCTGCACCGGGCCATCTCCCGGGGCGACGCCGAACTGCTGATCGCCTATGACGAGGAAAGCTCGCTGGAGGTGGCCTATGCGCTGTGCTGCTGCCGTTCTCTGTACGGCTATGTGCTGCTCAAGTATATGGCGGTGTTCCCCTGGTATCGGGGCAAGGGGCTGGGGGTCCAGACCATGCGGCTGATCAACAAGCGTTACGCCGAGAAACAGGGCATCATCGCCGAGCTGACCGAATTCGACGATCCCGAGCCGGATCATCTCAAAAAGCTCTTCAAGTTCTTCTCGCGCTTCGGCTACAGCGAGATCGCAAGCGACTACCGCATCTCCGGCACGACGGCGCATGTGTTCGTCAAGCCTATCGCCGGGAAGGAGGACATCACGCCGGTCTACCACCGGGTGCTGGCGGACTATTACACCCGGATCCTCACACCCGCTGCCATGAGCCGGATGATCGACCTCAAGCCGGTGAAAAAGAGCGGGGAATAAGAAGCGCACAAACATTGATAGCTGCTCATACCCACTTTCTCTTGTATGCCCAAGAGAAAGTGGCAAAGAGAACGGCATTTGAGGGGGGAAGATTTCGATTTCTTCCCCCCTCAAAACACCCCCTAATTGAAACGACAAAGGAGGGGACTTCTCCCCTCCTTTGATTCACCCCACCATAGTACGTGAAAAGGCATTGTGCTGCTGAAGAGAGAAAACAGGGGCGGCTATTGCCGCCCCTGCGAGGAAATGTATTCGGATGATGAAACTTGTCAAATCAGTACGCCGGAGGGGAGATTTTCAAGAGGGGGCAACCCCCTCTTGAAGCGTTTCAATTAGGGCAGGTCAAGGGAGGGGAAGAAATCGCAATCTTCCCCTCCCTTGTGTCGTTCTCTTTCTCTCTTTCTCTTGGACAAGCAAGAGAAAGAGAATATACGCAGCTGTCAAGTCAGCGAACATTTACCTGAAAGAAGAAGCCGCAAGAGCTTCTAACAGTCCGTTCCCCGCAAGCGATTGATTTCCGCATCTTTCCATGATATAATCCCACACGATGAACATCCTATTCGATCAAATATTGGAAAACCGGGAAGCAGCCGCCCTCCCCTCCCTGATGGAGAGCGGAGGGCTTCCTGCGCTCATTTCAGGCCTTGGAGCGGTCCATCGGGCCAATCTGGCCGCCGCCCTGCGCTCCCGTCTCGGTCTGCCTCTGGTGGTGATCAGCCCCGACGACACGGCGGCAGAGGGCATGGCCCGTGATCTTGCCGCCATGCTGGGGGAAGAGCCCGTCACGCTGGGACTGCGGGAATTTACCTTTTACGAGAGCGCGGCCGTTTCCCGCCAGGCGGAGCAGAAGCGCCTGGCCGCCCTGTGGGCGATGACGGGCGGCGCGCAGGTGATCTGCGCCTCCGTCAGCGGCCTGATCCAGCGCACGATCCCGCCCGAGACGCTCCGCCGCGCCGCCTTCTCGATCCGCGACGGCAGCGAAGCGGCGATGGAGGACGTGGTCGACTCCCTGGTCCGCTGCGGCTACAGCCGGACAGACCAGGTCGAGGGCCCGGGCCAGTTCGCCGTGCGCGGCGGGATCCTGGACTTTTTCTCTCCCTTTGAGAGCGAGCCGGTGCGCGTGGAGTTCTGGGGCGACACGGTGGACTCGATGGGCCACTTTTCCGTCTCCGACCAGCGCCGCACCGACGCCGTCGAGCGCTGCACGATCCTCCCCGCGGCCGAGACGCTTCCCTCTCTGTGCGAGGGCGGCGCCGCCGCCCTGAGAGACGAGCTGGAAAAGTGGGCGGCGCGCTACGAGCGCCGCCGCAGTTCCGAGAGCGCGCAGAAGGCCGCGGCCACGATCCGCTCGGACGCGGAAAAATTGGGCGCCGGGATCCTGATATCCTGCGCCGACAAGTATATGGAGCTGATCTACCCCATGGCCTGCGGCGCGGACTATCTCCCGCCGGATGCCCTTGTCTTTCTCGACCAGCCGAATCGCTGCGCCGAAAAGGCGCGCGACTGGACAAAGCAGCTGCGCGAGGAGATCGACGAGCTTGTCCGACGCGGCGACGCGGCCGTTTCGCCCGACAGCTTTTCGCTGGGCTTTGACGAACTGCTGCACCGTCTTGCGGACTATCCCGTCTACATGGCGGATGCCTTTGCCGTCGGGCGCAGTCCGCTTGCGCCCCGCACGCTGACCTCCATCGCCGCCAAGCAGCTGACCACGTATGCCGGCAACGCCCAGGCGGCGGCCGACGATGTGGCGGCCTATCTTAAGCAGAACTACCGGGTGGTGGTTCTGGCCTCCGATACGCGCCGGGCCAAGGTGCTGCAGGAGGTCTTTGACGCGCGGGGCATCGCCGCGCCCTTCTTTGAGACCCTGACACGGCTGCCGGATCCCGGCCGCTGTTACATCGCTGTCGGTGCCGTCAGCGCGGGCATGGAGTATCCCGCGATCCGCCTTGCGATGCTGACCGACGCGCAGCTGCTGCACAGGGGCGAGAAAAAGCGCGCGAAGAAGAGCCCTGGCCCCGGGCGCGTGCGGATCGAGAGCTATGCCGATCTGTCCGTGGGGGACTATGTCGTACACGAAAACCACGGCATCGGGCGTTTCTCCGGCATTGTGAAAATGCAGGTGGACGGCTTTGAAAAGGATTATATCAAGATCAACTACGCCGGGACGGACAGCTTGTATGTGCCCGCCTCCCAGCTGGATCTGGTCAGCAAATACACGGGCTTCGGCGAGGATCGCGAGGTGCGCCTGTCCAAGATGGGCGGCGCCGAGTGGGCCAAGACCCGCTCCCGCGCCAAGAGCGCGGCCAAGGACATGGCCAGGCAGCTGATCGCGCTTTATGCCGAGCGGCAGCGGCTGCCGGGCTATGCCTTCTCGCCGGACAGCGAGTGGCAGCGGGAGTTTGAGGAGAACTTCGGCTATACCGAGACGGAGGATCAGCTGCGCTGCACCGAGGAGATCAAGCGCGACATGGAATCCGCCGTGCCGATGGATCGCCTCCTCTGCGGCGACGTGGGCGTGGGCAAGACCGAGGTGGCCCTGCGCGCGGTGATGAAATGCGTGCTCGACGGCAAGCAGGCCGCGATCCTGGTGCCGACGACCGTCCTGGCGCAGCAGCACTATCAGACGGCGCTGCAGCGCTTCTTCGGCTTCCCGGTGACCATCGAGGTCCTCAGCCGCTTCCGCACCGGCGCACAGAGTGCGAAGGTGCTCGAGGAGCTGAAAAACGGCAAGTGCGATCTCGTCATCGGCACGCACCGGCTGCTGTCCAAGGACGTGAGCTTCAAAAACCTGGGGCTGCTCGTCGTGGACGAGGAGCAGCGCTTCGGCGTCGCCCACAAGGAGCACATCAAGGCGCTGTCCCACGGCGTGGATGTGCTGACGCTCTCGGCCACGCCGATCCCCCGCACGCTGAACATGGCCATGTCCGGCATCCGCGACATGTCCAACATCGAAGAGCCCCCGGAGGACCGCCTGCCGGTGCAGACCTTCGTGCTGGAGCACGACTGGGGCGTGATCGCGGACGCGATCCGGCGGGAGCTGCAGCGGGGCGGCCAGGTCTATTATCTGCACAACCGCATCGAGGATATCGAGCGCACGACGCGCAAGCTGCGTGACGTGCTGGGCGAGGACGTGACCATTGCCGTTGCCCACGGCAGGATGGACAAGGCCATGCTCGCCGCCGTGATGGAAAACGTCGTCTCCGGCGAGACGCAGGTGCTCGTCTGCACGACGATCATTGAAACCGGCATCGACATTCCCAACGTCAACACCCTGATCATCGAGGACGCCGACAAGCTGGGCCTTGCCCAGCTGCACCAGATCCGCGGCCGCGTGGGCCGCTCGACGCGTGCCGCCTCGGCGTATCTCACCTTCCGGCGGGACAAGGTGCTCACCGAGATCGCCGAAAAGCGCCTGAACGCGATCCGCGATTTCGCGGCCTTCGGCTCCGGCATCAAGATCGCCATGCGCGACCTGGAGATCCGCGGCGTGGGCAATTTGCTCGGCGCCGAGCAGTCCGGACACATGGTCGACGTGGGCTATGAGATGTATATGAAGCTGCTGAGTGAGGCTGTGCTGGAGGCGCGGGGCCTGCCGGTGGAGAAAAAGGCCGAGTGCTCGGCCGACCTCGCCGTGGCCGCCGCGATCCCGGACCGCTATGTTCCCTCCTCCGAGCAGCGCATGGACCTCTACCGCCGTATCGCCCTCATCCGCACCGAGGAAGAGGCCGATGATCTCACCGACGAGCTGATCGACCGCTTCGGCGACCCGCCGGGCAGCGTCAACGCCCTGATCCACATCTCCCTTCTGCGCGGCGAGGCCGGCAGGGCGGGCATCACCGACATCTCCCAGAAACAGGGCACGCTTCGCTTTACGGTGGCGAACTTTGATATGGAAAAGGTCTCGGCGCTCTATGCGCGGGAGAGCTACCGCGGCAGACTGCGCATCGAGGCGGGCTCCAAGCCCTGCCTCAGCCTGCGCATCCGCGACAAGAGGCGCGTCATCGACGAGGCCCGCGCCTTCGCCCGTGACTGGGCGGAGGAGGAAAATGGTGAACAATCCTGAAAGAATTCCGCTTTTCCCTTGCCCTGCGCACGGGAAAGGTATATAGTGCTAGACGATCAAGCCTTTATGAGAAAGGACAGAAGAACATGAAAAGATTTGTGATCATCCTGCTGGTCATCTGCCTGCTCCTCGGCTGCGGCGTGGGTTACTTCTCCGCGAAGAGCGCAGAGGAATCTCCGGCCGAGACTGCCGTCTCCGCCTCACCGGAGGCCGTTTTGCCCCCCGAGGAGGCTCCCGAAGAGACTCCCGAAGAGACTCCCGAAGAGGAGAGCGCGCCGGCACAGGAGCAGAACGCCCCCGCCGAGGGCGAGACGCAGAGCGCACCGGTCAAGACACTGAACCTTGACGCGCTGCGGGAGCTGTACGCCCCCGAGGAGATCGTCGGCAGTATCGACGGCCGGGATCTGAGCTGGGAGGAGTATTTCTACTGGCTGGGCGAAATGGGCGCCCAGGCGCAGAACTATATCAACACGATGGCCATGTACGGCCAGAGTCTTGACTGGAACGACAAGCTCAGCGCCGACAGCGAGCAGACCTTTGCCGAATACACCGTGGAGATGGCGCAGGACTGCGTCCGCCAGCTCTCCACGCTGGAGGCCGTCGCCGCCGAGCAGAACGTGACGCTGAGCGCGGAGGAAGAGGCAGCCGTGGCACAGCAGCTGCAGGACGATATCCTGGCCACCTGCGGCGAGGGTGCGGACGAGGAGGCCTTCAACGCCTATCTCGCCGAAAACCACGTCAGCCGCCAGATGTATGACCGCATGAGCCGCGCCGACTATCTCTTCAACGGCATCTACACCAAGCTCTACGGCGAGAACGGCGCTTCTGTGTCCGAGGCCGACGCGCTCGCTTACCTTGCCGAGAACGCCTATCTCAGCGCCGGACATATTCTCTTCAGCACGGTGGACGACACCTATGCGCCGCTCGACGAGGAGACGGTCGCGAAAAAGCTGGAGCAGGCCGAGACCGTTTCGGCCGAGCTGCGCGCCATCGAGGACGACGCCGCGCGTGCCGCCCGCTTTGCCGAGCTCAAGGCCCAGTACTGCGAGGACCCCGGCCGCGAGGTCTATCCCGAGGGCTACGTCTTCACGCCCGGCACGATGGTGGAGGAATTTGAGGACGCGGTGAACGCCCTTGCGGATTACGAGGTGTCCGAGCCGGTGCTGTCCGCCTTCGGCTATCACGTGATCATGCGCCTGCCGCTGAGCGCGGACGCGACCGTATCGGTCTCCAACGACGGCACGGCCCTGACGGCGCGCAGCCTGTACGCCAACGAAAAGTTCAACGAGGAGATGACCGCGCGCATCGAAAGCAGCGATCTGACGCTGCGGGACGACGTGGCCGCCATCCATCTGACGGATTATCTCGAATAAGGAAACGGATACGTCTTAAAAAGGGCTGTTGCAGCTTTTGCAACAGCCCTTTCTTATTTATATAGTTATATGGTGCCCCTTCTTTTGCCCAGGCCCAGCAGCAGAGGGAAGAACACCAGCGCAAAGAAAAGACTCACGCCGGGAATGACGGTATCGGAGAGCAGCTGCAGGCTCTTCGCGTCCGGCGCCGAGAGCAGCGCAAAGGCCGCCGAAGCCGCGGCGCAGAGACCCGGCAGCGCCCTTGACGCTCCGGCGCGGGGGAAGCGGGCCGAGAGGGAGAGCGTCAGCGCCCGCCGGGCGGCGCGCAGAAACAGCGACACAATCAGAAAATCCGGGAAGACCCACAGCGCCACGACCAGCGCCTCGATACGCTCAATGCTGCGGAAGAAGACCAGATTACGCACCAGCGAGAAGAAAGGCCAGCTCAGCTCCGCGGCCAGCGGCGCGCCGAAGCTGCCGACGATCTCGGCGCTCATCAGCGAGAGCAGTGCGCATCCCGCGCCAAGCCCCGGCAGCAGCCGGCGGTAGCTGATCGAGCCTTTCCTGATCCCGGGCAGCAGCATGGCCGCGGCGTAAAAGCTCCACAGCAGCACGTCCAGCGCGGCAAGGGTGCCGGCCAGCACGCCCGGCGCGTCGTCGAGGGAGAGCGGCAGCAGGTTTTCCGCCCGCAGACGGCCCAGGGACGAGAGCAGCACCAGCGCCAGGATCAGCCCCACTGCGGGGAAGAGGAGCTTGACCGTCCGGGCGGCCTGATGCAGCGGGGCATCGGCGGCCAAAAGCGCCGCGCCCGCCATCGTGAGGATGAAAAAGGCGGCGGGGGTGTTCGGGTACACGGTGACTAAAAAGCGGTCCGCGCCGGAGCGCAGCACAAAGCCCGCGTAAACACAGAGCCAGAGCGCCAGCACGGCAAGCGCCATCCGTCCCGCCCGGCCCGGGGCGGCACGGGCGATCAGCTCGCACAGCCCCTCGCCCTCCCGCCGCAGCAGCGCGCCGCGCCTGGCGAGCCACAAATAGGCCGCCGCCGCCGGAAAGGCCAGCAGCGCCGAAAGCCAGGCCCCCTTTCCCGCCCAGGCCGCCGCGGCGGAAGGAAAAAGCCGCAGCGCAGGGGAGAGCATAAGCATGAAGGCCGCCAGCACAAGCTGATTTGGGCTGATCGAGTTGTCTGTCTGCATCATCCGTCCCTCACATCGTTTGAATGGCTGATCGTTACGCTCACCGAAAGGCGTATGCCCAGCGTGCCCAGATAGTCTGTCAGCGGCCCGTCCGCCCGGCGCGCAGCGGCGGAGGAGCGCAGCGCGATCCGATCCTCCAGCCCCAGAAAATCCGCCCGCAGCGTTTTTTCCAGCTGCACCACGCGGCTCATGCCGGAGAGCAGCTCGCGCTCCAGCAGCGCGGCAAGGGCGTCGGCATAGGCGGCGTCGGAAAGCGCGCCGCGCCCGTCGATCTCTGCCACCGAGGCGGGAAGGGTCACCGCGATCTCCACACCGGTGAGACTGCCGCTCTCGCCCCGCAGCGGACGCAGCGAGGTCTTTCCCGGCGCGGTCTGCAGCGTGACGCGCTGGCCCTGGGCATCTGTCACGACAATGTCGTGCACGCCCTGCGCTCCGATCAGACAGTCCAGCGCGGGGATATCCTCCTGCTCGATAAAGGCGGCGACGCCGCCGTTTTGGATCACCGCGCATCCGGCCGGGGAGAGCGTCAGCGGCGAGCCCTCTTCCTCCTGCTCGGAGGCGGGCGTACAGGCCACGGCCGCGGCCAGGGCACAGCCGCCGCTCTCCAGCCTGCCCGCGATCTCGGCCACCGAGGGCGGCGCAAAGCCGTCCCGGGAGGGGGCGGCCGCCGTCAGCGCCTCCAGGATCTCTACGGCGCCGATGCGCTCGCCGCCCGTTTCCAGCAGGGCCGTCTCGGCGCTCTCGCCGCGGACGATATAAAGCGGCACGTCCATCCGGATCTCCCGGGAGCGGCAGACATAGCGCAGCGCGGCGCCCAGAAGCTGCGGCGCGCTCTCCTCACCCAGGAGGATCACGCCGGTATGGGCGCAGAAGAGCTCCTCTTCCGTGGCGCGGGAGACGATATCGTTTGACGCGGCGCGGATCGTGGACCCCTCGCCGCTCATGCGCACGGGGCCCTCCCCTCTGGCACTGTCGGCCGCGGAGGCCATAGAGAGCTGCACCTCACCCTGCGCGGCATCCAGCCCCAGCGCCTGCACCACCAGCAGCCGCTCGACACCGTGGAGCCTGGAGGGGAAGAGCGCGCAGCCGGAAAGAGAAAATAATAGCCCTGTTATAATAAGGTTGCAGAGCATACGCCTCATCGCTGCCGCCTCCGATCCTGCGGGTGCAGCAGCGGATCCCGCAGCTTCTGCGCTTCCCTTGGCCCCGGCAGCAGGATCTGCAGCAGCCCGCCGCCGCTCTGAGCGCTGAGCGGCGCGGTATAGTTTACGCCGAAGCTGTCGAGCGAGGCGAGATGCGCGGCCAGGAGACAGCTGAAGAGCGCGAGGCCGTAAAGCCCCGCCGCGATCGCCGAGAGCAGCAGCCCCGCCCGGCACAGCCGCACGGCCGAGCCCATGTCCTGGCTCGGCATGGTGTAGCAGGCGATGCCGGACACGGCGACGACAATGATGGCGATCGGGCTGACCAGGCGCGCCTCCACGGCCGCCTGGCCCACGATCAGCGCGCCGATGATCGAGACCGTGTCGCCCACCGGGTTGGGCAGGCGCAGCCCGGCCTCCTGCAGCAGCGCAAAGGCGATGAGCATCCCCACGATCTCCGCCGCCGTGGAAAAGGGCACGTCCTTTTTGGCCTCGATGATGGACAGAAGCAGCCGCGTGGGGATCATCTCCTGATGAAAGGACGAGACCGCCACATACAGCGCCGGCAGATACAGCCCCAGCAGCAGCGCCAGATAGCGCAGCGCCGTGAGCACCGCCGCCACGAGATAGTTCATGCTGCCGTCTCCTGTGACCTTCATAAACTCGGCAAAGGTCACCGGCAGCACCAGCGCAATGGGGATCCCATCCACCAGAATGCCGATGCGCCCGTCCAGCAGATAGGAGGCCAGCCGATCCGGTTTTTCGGTGTGCAGCAGCTGCGGAAACGGCGAGCGCGGCTTGTCCACCAGCAGTTCCTCCAGCGTGCCCATGGACACAACGGCGTCCACGTCGATCCGATCCAGCCGGGCGGCGAGCTGGCGCACCACGGCGCCGTCGGCCACGCCCTCGAGAAAGAGAACGGCCACGCGGGTGTGGGATTTGCGGCCCAGGCAGCTTTCCGCAATCTTCAGCTTCGGTGTGGCAACATGGCGGCGCAGGAGCGCCGTGTTGACCCGCAGCGTCTCCACAAAGCTGTCCTTGCTGCCCTTGAGAGATTTTTCCAGCGTCGGCTCGCCCACGGTGCGGGCGGAGGAGCTCCGCACATCAAAGCTTACCGCGCGCCCAAGCTCCTCGAAGACTACCGCGCAGCGCCCGTGCGTGATATCGTCGCACAGCGCGTCCAGCTCCTGCCGCAGGCACAGCGCGGGGCAGAACACCCCGCCCGAGAGAAGCGCGTCAAGGCAGCCCGCCGCGTCCGGCGCGTCCAGCCGCCGCGGG
>OCTX011954557.1_pt1 | contig 12586 bp, 9 predicted proteins | sample 1539691 | NCBI WGS metagenome assembly OCTX01 (sample SAMN02144231, study PRJEB22623) | gut metagenome | biome: sheep rumen | host: Ovis aries | place: New Zealand
TATATAAATTATATAGCTATTTTACTATTTATATTTTTAATATTTGTATTTATAAGCAACAAAAAGAAAGAAACAACAAAGATTCCATTAAAATATACAGCAAGAATAAAAAGATTAATTACTACAAATACATTATTACATATACTACTAATAATAATTACATTACTAAACTATTCCGATAATAATCTTCCATTATACTATTTTATCTTAGGCTTAATAGGATATCTTAATCCTTTAATTATAATATTAATCAACTTTCTAAATCGACCAGTTGAAAAAATGGTTGCAAACCATTTTAGAAACCAAGCAATAAATAAACTAAATAGTATGACAAATATGGAAGTAATAGGTATTACAGGTAGTTATGGAAAAACAAGTTCTAAAAATATTTTGAATGATATCTTGAATGTTAAATATAATTCTTTTAAAACCCCAGCTAATTACAATACCCCATTTGGTTTAATGATTACGATAAATAATCATTTGGATAAATATAACGATTATTTTATTGCTGAAATGGGGGCTTGCAAAAAAGGAGAAATAAAAGAACTATGTGACTTAGTTCATCCTAAATATGGAATAATAACTAGTATTGGTTTAGCCCATTTAGAGACTTTCGGTAGTGAGGAAACTATTCAAAAAACAAAATTTGAATTAATAGAAAGTCTACCTAGCGATGGAATAGGTATCTTAAATGCTGATGATCCAAAGCAAAAATCTTATCACATTAATAATGATTGCAAAATACTATGGATAGGTGTTGAAAACAAAAAAGTTGATGCTTATGCTAAAGATATAGAATTAAGTCACAAAGGGACAAAATTTAAAGTAGTTTTTAAAGGAAACGATAAAGAGTACGACTTTCAAACCAAATTGTTAGGAATAAATAATGTTTATAATATTTTAGCTGGAATTTTATTAGGCCATGAACTTGGAATAAGTATAGCAGATTTACAAAAAGCTGTTAAAGGTGTAGAACCTGTAGAACATCGACTACAAATGAAAAAATACTTTGACATAAACCTAATAGACGATGCTTATAACGCCAACCCTAAAGGTTGTGCAATGGCTATCGATGTATTAGCTAAAATGCCTGGTAAAAAAATAATAATAACTTCTGGAATGATAGAACTAGCTGACAAAGAATACTTCGAAAACAAAAAAATAGGAGAACTAATAGCTAAAAATAAAATAGATGAAGTAATATTAGTTGGTAAAAATCAAACAAAAGCAATCCAAGATGGTTTAGAAGAAGAAAAATATAATAATAAAAAAATACATATAACTAACGATATAATGGAAGCCTTTGAAATTCTAAAAAAATTAGATGAAGGAAATACTTATTGCCTTCTTCAAAGTGACTTGCCAGATATCTACAACGAATAAAGGAGAGATAAAAATGCTAAAAGTAGGTATAATATTTGGAGGAGAATCAGTAGAACACGAAGTAAGTATAATAACTGCTGTTCAAGCAATGTCTTACTTAGATAGTGATAAATATAGAGCTATTCCGATATACATAGGAAAAGATAGAAATTGGTATACAGGAGAATGCTTAAAAAGTATGGAAACGTATAAAGATTTACAAGCAATACCAAATATGACTAAGGAAGTAACTCTAACAAAAAAAGATGGAGATTTTATTTTACAAAAAAAGAGAGGCTTATTTAAAGGAACTTATGAAACTATCGATATAGCTTTCCCTATAGTACACGGAAAGGGTGTAGAAGATGGCTCTTTAGCTGGTTATTTAGAAACGTTAGGTATACCATTTGTTGGACCTAATACTCTTTCAGCAGCTTTAGGGCAAGATAAGATAATTCAAAAAGAAGTAATGAGAGCCGAAGGAGTAAATGTTGTAGATTACATATGGTTTTATGATCACGAATATAAAGAAAATGAAGATAACATATTAGCTAGAGTTAAAAAGCTTGGCTATCCAGTTATAGTTAAACCAGCAAGACTAGGTAGTAGCGTTGGTATAGAAATAGCTAAATCAGAAAAAGAAATAAAAAAGGTAATAGAAGAAGCTATAAACTACGATGAAAAAATAATAGTAGAAAAAGTAATAGAAAATCTTCAAGAAGTAGATTGTGCAGTTGTTGGATCTTCAAAATCAGTAGAATGTTCTCTAGTTGGAGAGTTTTATACAGATAATAACTTCTTAACATTTGAAGACAAATATCTAGTAGAAGGGGGAAAAAAGAGCGGCAAAATGCCAGCTAAAACTGGTGGAAAAATGATAACAGCCGGATTTAAAATTCCTGCCGACATTAGCAAAGATATTGAAGAAAAAATCTATGATTACTCTAAAAAAGCTTTCCGTGCCCTAAACCTATCTGGAGTAACAAGATTTGATTTTCTAGTAAACAAAAAAACAAAAGAAGTATATGTAAACGAACCAAATACTATTCCTGGTTGTTTAGCTTTCTTTTTCTTCACACCTAAAGGTAAAAAATATCCTAAACTATTAGATGAAATGATTACAACAGCTATAAAAGAATATAAAAGTAGTTTGAAAAAAACAACCAGTTTTGATTCGAATGTTTTAAGTACATTTGACGGAGCAAAAGGTGCAAAAAGCAAAATGAAAATGCAATAATAATTAATAAGTTATATAATATATAACTTATTTTTTTTGCTCGAAAGGAAGTATAAAATTTACGTCAATTTACAGAACAGTTTTAAAAAAATTATTAAAATATATTTACAAAATAGACTAATAAATGTATCATAATTATAGACAGTGGCACAAAGTGGAGGAAAGTGGGGGATTGAAATGTTCATGGGCGAATATCATCATACCATAGATGATAAAGGCCGACTTATCATTCCTGCTAAGTTCCGAACTGAACTTGGAACAAGGTTTATAATAACGCGCGGTTTAGAAAACTGCCTTTATGTTTATCACGAAAAAGAATGGAATGAAATAACGGCCAAAATAAAAACTCTACCTTTTACCAAAAAAGACGTCCGTATGTTCACAAGATTCTTCTTTTCTGGTGCTGCTGAATGTGAATTCGATTCACAAGGTCGAGTTTGCATTACCTCCCCATTGGTTAGTTACGCCGGTATTGAAAAAGAATGTATCATTATCGGCGCAAGTGACCGTATCGAAATATGGTCAAAAAAATCGTGGGATAAAATGATTAATGAAAATGCAGATAAATTAGAAGATACAGCCGAAAAACTATTTGAGGGGATTGATTTTGGTGAAACATTATAGTGTCTTACTTTCTGAATCAATAGAAGGTTTGAATATAAAAGAAGATGGCATCTATATAGATGCTACTTTAGGTTATGGAGGACATAGTAGCGAAATATTAAAAAAAATACCAAAAGGACATTTATATTCTTTTGATCAAGATAAAGAAGCTATTGAATTCTCTAATAATAGACTATCAAAAATAGGAAATAACTTTACTATAATTCATTCTAACTTTGTTAATATGGTTGAAGAATTAGAAAAGCTTAATATAAATAAAGTAGATGGTATATTATTTGATTTAGGTCTTTCCAGTCCCCAAATAGATGAAAAAGAAAGAGGCTTTTCATTTATGAGTGACTCTCCTTTAGATATGAGGATGAATAGAGAGGATAAAACTACTGCTAAAGATATAATAAATAATTATTCTTATGATGAACTATTAAACATTTTTTATTCATATGGCGAAGAAAAAATGAGCAAGCAAATTGCTAAAAAAATAGTATCTGAAAGAGAAAATAAAGAAATAAACACTACTAAAGAATTAGTAGATATAATAAAAAATGCCGTTGGCGCAAAATATTTTAATAATAGTCATCCTGAAAGAAATATATTTCAGGCCATTAGAATAGAAGTAAATAATGAATTAAATACTTTACGTACTATTTTGCCTAAGGCTATAAATATATTAAATACTGGTGGAAGAATTAGTGTTATAACTTTTCATTCGCTTGAAGATAGAATAGTTAAACAAGCATTTAAAAAAGCAAGTGATGTGAATGAATTAGTAAAAGGGTTACCAGAAATACCATCAGAATATAAACCATTAATTAAACTAATTAATAAAAAACCAATTATTCCTAGCTCTAAAGAGTTAGAAGAGAATACTCGTAGTAAAAGTGCTAAATTAAGAATAATAGAAAGGCTTTAATAATGAGAAAAAATAAAATTAAAATTCCTTTTATAGAAGTGCTTTTATGGGGAATTGTAGTGCTTTTATTACTAGCAATTCCTATAACAAGTGTTTATGTAAAAGCAGTTTTGTCAGAAACAAACATAGCATTACAGTCCGCTAAAGACGACCTAGAAAAACAAGCAAACACTAACGAAGGATTGAAAATGGAAATTAATGAATTAGCTTCTCTTGACAAAATTCAATTAGTTGCAAACGAAAATGGATTGTCTTATAATAATAATAACGTAGTAGTAGTTGAACAAGATAAGGAGAAGTAATATGCGAAAAAAGAATAATACAATAACAATTAGTCATTTGATTCTTGTTGTACTTATTCTTTCTTTTTGTGCAATAATTTTCAAACTATCATATATATCTTTAGCTAAAAAAATAGATAATATAGATTTATCAAAATTTGTTCAAGATAGAAATACAGAAACAGAAGTACTACCTGCTGAAAGAGGTAGTATCTATTCTGGAGACAATGAACTACTTGCTAAAAATATAAATTCTTATAATGTAATCGCTTTTTTAGATCCTAAAAGAACCGAAAATAGCAAAAAACCTAGACATGTATTAGATGTTAATGATGCTGCCATCAAACTAAGTCCGATATTAAATATGAGTGTTGAAAACTTAACTAATCTTATGAGTCAAAAAAAATATCAAGTAGAGTTAGGACCTGGCGGAAGAGGAATAAGTGAAGTTACTAAAAAACAAATAGAAAAACTTAATATACCAGGTATAGGTTTTACTTCTTCTACAAGAAGATATTATCAAATGGGAAGTTTAGCCCCTTATATAATTGGTTACGCTTCGAGCGACGATGATGGTACTATATCAGGGAAAATGGGAATAGAGTCATTTTATGATAAAGATTTAGAAGGTGAAGATGGCTATACAATATATCAAAAAGACTTATACGGGTATACAATGCCTAATACTACTTCTGTTACAGTTCCCGCCAAGCCAGGAAAAGATGTTTATTTAACTATTGATAGTAAAATACAAATGTTCTTAGAAAATGGAATAAAAGAAATAAGTAGTGAAAACGAAATGGCATGGCTTACTTTTACAGTTATGAATGCTAAAACTGGCGCTATAGTAGCAAGTGCTTCTAATCCAACATTTAATCTAAATGAACGTGTAATTACTAATTACTTAAATCCCTTAACGTCTTACGTCTATGAACCAGGATCAACAATGAAAATCTTTTCTTTTCTTGCAGCAATGGAAAACAATATGTATAATGGTAATGAAAAATATGAATCTGGTACTATTAAAGTTGAAGATGCTATAATCCAAGACTTTAACGGAGTAGGTTGGGGGCCAATAACTTATGATGAAGGTTTTGCTTATTCATCCAATGTAGCAGCTACAAAACTATCTCTAAAAATTGGTCGTGATAGACTTCATGACTTCTATGACAGTTTAGGTTTTGGTAAAAAAACGAATATTACACTACCTGGTGAAGTAAAAGGAAGCGCTAATTTTATTTATAAAACTGAACTTGCTACAGCTTCATTTGGGCAGGGAATAACTACAACACCAATTCAAAATCTACAAGCTCTTAGCATTTTAACAAATGATGGTATCGAATTACAGCCTTACGTAGTAGAGAAAATCGTGGATAGCAAAACAGGTAAAGTAGAATTTCAACACGAAAGAACAGAATTAGGCCAAAAAATATCTAAAGAAAATGCTGCTAAAATGAGGAAACTAATGTATGATGTTGTATATAGTGGTAAAACAGATGCCAAATTCTATAAGAGCGATACCGTAACTCTAATAGGAAAAACAGGTACAGCTCAAATTACCGGTTCAAATGGTGAGTATTTGAAAGGTAGAACTGACTATGTTCGAAGTTTTGCTGGTATTTTTCCATATGATGACCCAGATTATATTATTTATGTCTCAGTAAAACAATTTAGTGGTGTATATAGAGATTTGGCTGCTATGGTAACTAAAGTAGTTGAAGAAATAGCTAAATACAAGAATATAACAGATAATACAACAAAAATAGATAATAGCAAGAAGATTAAAATGGAAAACTATTTAAGTGAAAATACAACTAATTCAGTAGAAAAAATTCAAAGTAAAGGATTAAATGTTCTTACTATAGGTAATGGTAAATATATTATTAATCAATATCCTCTTAAAAATCAGATATTATTACCTGGAGATAGAGTATTCTTAATAACTAATGGTGAAATAACTATGCCAAACATAAATGGTTATAGTTCTAATGAAGCTATAACCATTTGTAAACTACTTGATTTAAACTATCATATTAATGGAGTAGGAACAGTTATATCGTCTTCTATTCCTGAAGGAACAGTAATAATACCTGGAATGAGTATAGAAATAAATCTCAATTAAAAAAGCCGTTACGGCTTTTTATTTTGCAATAATATCTTCTGGATCTAATTCAACATCTCTTCTAGTTAATATTTCATAACCATCTTCAGTAACTAATACAGTATGTTCGAAATGAGCACTATTTTTACCATCTTCAGTTTTAATAGTCCATCCATCATTTAATTGATATATATATCTACTTCCAAGATTTAACATTGGTTCAACAGCGATTACATTGTTTTTATGAAGTCTTGGTCCTTTGCCAGCTTTTCCATAATTTGGCACATCTGGTTCCATATGTACCTTATCTCCAACACCATGTCCAACTAATTCTCTAACAACACCTAAGTTATACTTATGAGCAGTTTTCTCAACAGCATGTCCAATATCTCCTGTGGTGCAACCATCATGGATAGCTTTAAGACCATCCATTAAGGCTTCCTCAGTGTGTTTAAGTAACTTTACATCTTTTTCGGATTTTGGTTCACCAACAATATAACTCCACGCCGAATCCCCGTGATAGCCTTCATAGCATGCTCCGATATCAAGTTTTAAAATATCACCGTCTTTTAAAACTCTTTTGCTTGGAATTCCATGAACTACCTCATCATTAACGCTTATACAAATTGCTCCTGGGAACCCGTATAATCCTTCGAAAGATGGAGTACAACCTTTACTCTCGATAAACTTTTTAGCAAGATTATCTAATTCCTTAGTAGTAATACCTGGTTTAATAAATTGTTGTAAATACTTATGGGTAAGACCAACTATTTTGCCAGCCTCTCTAAGTTTATTTATTTCGTCTTCGTTTCTTTCTATTATCACTATTATCATCTCCTTAGTTATTATATCACTAATTATTCTATAATATCAGTCAATTCAATTAAATCTTTTATCATAAAATTTGGTTTATATAAAGTATTATTCTCAAAACTATTATTGTTAAACCAACAAGTATCGATATTATTATTAATACCTAGTGCTATATCACATCCAAGTTCATCTCCAACTATAAGCATATCTCCATCATTACCAATTTTACTATATATATTATTATAAAAATCAGTGTGTGGTTTCATATGTCCCGCTTCTTCCGCAGAAAATACATCTGTAATATATTTTTTTAAACCAGATTTAGTAAGTTTATTGTTGATTGCTTTAACGGGACTATTGGTTATTATATACAATTCATATCCCTTACTATATAAAGTATTTAATACTTTATCGGCATTTTTCATTGGTACAATATTATCATTCAAATATTCGATATATTTATTATTTATTTCTATACCTTCTTGTAAAGAAATATCTTTGAAGAAAATAATAAATCTTTGCGCTCGTACCCAATCTGTTTTTTCTTGTTGGTCTTTAAATTCATAAGGATCTTTTATTAACCCAGCAGCTCTATCGCGCCAAAATTTATTATCTATATTAAGAAAATCTTCTATATCCTTTGTATTAACTTTTTCTTTTCTTTCTTCCAATATTTTTTTAATTGCATACCTTCTGTTTTCGTCATCATCAACTAGAGTATTATCTAAATCAAATAATAGCTTTTTATATTTCTTTTTCATTTATTCCTCCTGTTATAGTTATAAAATAGTATCTTCCTTCCGTTTACAATTATAACATAAAAAGACACGTAAAATATCAATTTTAAATAATGAAAATATATGATATTATATATAAATAGAGGTGTAGATATGGAAACAAAAAAAATAGGATATGTAGCAGCAATATTTACGGTTATTTCAAGTATAATTATTTTTTTAATACTTATAAATAAAATAAAAATAGATACAAGTCAGATGCTTCTAGGAACTACAAGCTTTACCTTATTTGTATTTTCAGGTATTCTACTATTTTTTGGCTTTTCATTATTAACTAATATGGAACATACTATATTAGCCATAATAGATATAATAGTAGCTTTTCTCTATGCAGGTGTTATAATTCTATTTATGGTAGTTAATAAAGAGGATGCTTTAAATTTTTATAAAATACTAATATATAGTACTGAAGCGATAGGTACAATATTATTTTTAACAATACCATTTCTTGTAAGAACACAAAGTAATCTACATCGTTACTTTAAATATGGAATAGTAGTAGTTATAGCAATAACATCTTTTCTAAGTATTAGTGTAATAAATTCTTACATAAAGATATTAGATTCAAAAGATTCTTCAATGCTTACAACGTATTCAGAAAAACAAATGAAAGAAATGGAAGCACTACAAAATAAGACAAAAATTGTTGCTTATGGAGGTTTGGCAAGCTTTATTGGTATCTTATGTAACCCTATGATTGCCTATGCTAGTAGTGATGGTTTAGGTGGAGGCGGAAGTAGCAAAACTCCTAAATTGGTTTCGCAAAATGTAGCTACTGATCCGACTATGGGTGATGGAATTAATCAAAACCAAGGAATAAACTATGGAGATATGCCAGTGCCCGAAGGTGTTGTAGCAAATCAACCTATAGTAGATTCTCCGCCGATTACAGAGTCCTTAAATCAAATACAAGAAAATATCTCTTCTCAGCCGCTAGACCAAGTATATCCATCTCCTGTAGTAGAAGAACAAAATACCAATCAACCCTCTATTCAGGAGGGACAAGCCCCTAATCAAAGTGCAAATCTAAATGCTAGTGATGTAGCCCCAGAGTTACAATTCTTACTTAATAACAACGAAAAAAAATAGGGTGGTAACATGTTAGAATTAAAAAATATTACAAAAAAATATAATACTGGTGAATTCGAGCAATTGGCTTTAGATAACGTAAGTATTAATTTTAGAAAATGTGAATTTGCCGCTATCTTAGGGCCTTCCGGGAGTGGCAAAACTACACTTTTAAATATTATTGGGGGATTAGACCATTATACTTCTGGGGATTTGGTAGTAAACGAAATAAGTACAAAAAAATTTAACGATAGAGACTGGGATACTTATCGTAACAATAGAGTGGGTTTTGTATTTCAAAGCTATAACTTAATTACTCATCAAACAATTTTAAAAAACGTTGAATTAGCATTAACATTGTCAGGTGTTTCTAAGAAAGAAAGAAGGACAAGAGCTAAAGAAGCTTTAAAAAATGTTGGCTTAGAAAAACATATTCATAAAAAACCTAATCAATTATCTGGTGGGCAAATGCAAAGAGTAGCTATAGCTAGAGCTTTGGTTAATAATCCAGAAATAATTTTAGCTGACGAACCAACGGGAGCTTTAGATTCTGAAACAAGTATTCAAATTATGGATGTTTTAAAAAATATTTCTAAAAAAAGATTGGTTATTATGGTTACTCATAATCCGGATTTGGCTGAAGAATACGCTAATAGAATTATTAGTATCAAAGATGGAAAAATAACAAAAGATACCAACTCTTATGATGGTAAAATAGATACCACAAATAAAAAATTAGAAAAAAGAAACAAAACAAAAATGTCTTTCTTAACAGCTTTATCATTATCTTTTAATAACTTGATGACTAAAAAAGGAAGAACAATTTTAGTAGCTTTTGCAGGTTCTATAGGTATTATTGGAATCGCTTTAATATTAGCGGTATCTACTGGATTCCAAAACTATGTTGATTCTATTCAAGAAGATACACTTACATCCTATCCATTAAGCATAATGCAAGAATCAACAGATATAACCGGTGCTTTATTATCAATGCGTGGCTCTTCTAATGAAACTAAAAAAGGTAATAAAGTGAAAGAACAACAATATATAACAACAATGCTATCTAGTATAAGTACTAATGACTTAAAGAGTTTTAAAAAATATGTAGAAAAAAACTATAATAAAATTGATAAAGATTTAACAAGTATAAAATATTCCTATAGTGTTGATCCTTTAATCTATACTATAGATTCTACTAATAAGCTTTCTAAATTAAATCCGAGTAACTTATTCAAAAGTATGTATGGTGATAGTAATCTTATGGGATCATATTCATCTTTCGCATCCATTTTTACCCAAATGATAGATGATGAAGAAACATTAAAAGAACAATATGATGTTTTAGCAGGTACCTGGCCCAAGAATTATAATGAGATGATTATCGTTTTATCAGAACCTAATGGTATATCAGATTTATTAGTTTATTCACTAGGTTTAAGAGATAATGACGAATTAAATGATATGGTTGCTAAAATAATGAGTGGTGAAAAAGTAGATATTAATAATACTCCATTAGAACTTACTTACGACGATTTATTAAATGTTGATTTAAGATTAATTGAAGCAGCCGATACTTATAAATATAATATAAAATACGATGTTTATGAAGATATGAGCGATGATGAAGAATATATGAATAAACTTTATAAAAATGCTACTAAGTTAAAAATAGTAGGTATAGTAACAGCAAAAAAAGGTTCTTCTTCTAGCGTCTTATCTCCAGGAGTAGCTTATAAAAAGGAATTAATAGATCATATAATTAATTACGCTGATAGCACTACTATAGTAAAAAAACAATTAAATAATAGTAAATTAGATGTCTTCTCAGGTAAAAATTTTGATGAAAAGAAAAATAATTTTGATTTCGAATTTAATGACCTAGTATCGGTTGATAAAAAGAAGTTAGAAAGTGCATTTGATATCAAAATTGATCAAGCCGCCCTAACTAAACAAACACAAGGATATATGGAAGAAATATCTAATGCTATAACTGCCGATACTACTCCTGCACGAGAAGCTTTTGTTAATAATTTAAATACAATAACAGATGGCTTGTTTGGTAGTATTACAGAAACAATTAGTTTAAATGAAGCTGAAAGTTATATTGATAATTATATGAATTCAGCTGAAGTAGAAAGTATTTTAAAAACTATAGAAAACGATTATGTTATACCTAGCGCTAGCTTAAAAACAGCGTATAGTGGATTATTAAAAGGATTATTGCCTATATATATTTCTACCTATGCATCTATAGATCCAACTCTTACAACAGATATGAATAACCCTGTAGCTAAAATAGAGCAGAATATATTAGCAACAATAAAAAATCAATACTTTAGTAACGCTGCTATTATTAAAACGGAAGATACAATGGCTAGAGTAATGACAGAGGCCAAAATGAAAAAAGTTATTCTTACTAAAGTAGGAGAATTGACTACTAAACTTATGAGCAGTATCGCTAACGCTTTCAATGTTGATCAAAATAAAATAACTAGTGCTTTTAAGCTTAATTTTACAGAAGATGAACTTGCAAGAGTCGTAACAGCAATGATGAGTAAAACAGTAACTACACAAGACTCAAATCTTCTAGCTTTAGGTTATCAAGATAGAGAAAAACCAACTTATATATCTTTTTACTTTTCTAGTTTTGAAGGAAAAGAGCATTTCTTAAAATTTATAGATAATTATAATAAAAAAGTAAAAAATAAAGGCGAAGAAGAAAAAGAAATAAGATATTCTGATACAACAGGAATACTAATGGATTCAGTTAAAACAATAGTAAATGCTGTAAGTTACGTTCTAATAGCTTTTGTATCAATATCATTAGTAGTATCATCTATAATGATTGGTATTATAACTTATATTTCTGTTTATGAAAGAACTAAAGAAATAGGTATACTAAGAGCTATTGGTGCTTCAAAACGTAATATTTCTTCAATATTTAATGCCGAAACATTTATAATAGGTTTCTTATCAGGAATTTTTGGTATGACAATAACATATATCTTAATACCTATAATTAATACAATATTACATAAATATACTGGTAATATTCCATTAAATGCTGCACTTAGTATATCTAATGCTATAAAACTTATCATTTTAAGTATAGTATTAACACTAATAGGTGGTTTAATACCTGCTAGAGCAGCATCTAAAAAAGATCCTGTAGAAGCCCTAAGAACAGACTAAAAAATGATTATAAAGTGTATATAATAATATCTAAAAGCTTAAAATTATAACTGAAATATGTTATAATTTTTTTATGATATAAAAATATCATATTACTAAGATATACAAAATAGAAAGAAGTGGGATTATGTTAAGATGGGTCAATAAACATCAAAACCTTATTATAACTATAATTATCACTTTATTATTATTTATTAT
>OCTX012243039.1_pt1 | contig 12585 bp, 12 predicted proteins | sample 1539691 | NCBI WGS metagenome assembly OCTX01 (sample SAMN02144231, study PRJEB22623) | gut metagenome | biome: sheep rumen | host: Ovis aries | place: New Zealand
GGTAACAATGAAAAAGTTTTGGAACTGGATACGAGATGCAGATTCTGGAGGCAGAGTGCTTCGGCTGGAGGGACCCATTGATGAAGAATCATTCTGGGGAGATGAGATCACCCCGAGTGCGTTTCGTGAGGAGCTTGAAGCGGAAGAAGGGGATGTCACTGTATGGATCAATTCACCTGGTGGAAATGTATTTGCTGCTGCAGAAATCTATACAATGCTTAAAGAATATGCCGGAAATATTACAGTTAAAATCGCAAGTATCGCCGCGTCAGCAGCTTCTGTGGTCGCGATGGCGGGAGACCCGATCCTGATGAGTCCGACAGCTCTTTTTATGCTTCATGATCCTTCGACCATTGCTATGGGAAACACCCGCGATATGGAGAAAGCGATCGCCACTTTAAATGAGGTGAAGGAATCGATCATCAATGCCTATATGGCAAAGAGCGGGCTTTCTCATAGTAAGATCAGTAAACTTATGGAGAATGAGACCTGGATCAACGCGAAGAAAGCAGTGGAGCTGGGGCTTGCTGATGAGATCATGTATGAGAATAAGAACGCCGTTGATCCAGGACCTGAAAAGACAGAAGGCCCTGAGAAAGAAGATCCGGAAGAAGATGGGGAGGAAGAAAACGATAGTACTAAAGCCGTAGTACAACGGGAGAACGACCATGCGGACGAGATCTTCTTTTCGACCAGGCTGATGGGGCAGACCATTTTAAACAAATTGGTATCCTTTCAGGAAAACGAGCTTCCGCGGGTAGAGGATAAAGCTGGTCTTTTTGTATCGGATGATGACCATTCTGGTGAAGATGCCGGTAATGCGCCTATTGAGATAGGCATGGACGGAAAAACAAAAGATGGCTTTATGCCATACATACTGTTGATGAAACAGCTGGAATTTCTGAAGTGAAATAAGAGCCGACAGAGCGCTTTATTTATAACAGAGTCCAGCTGTTTTTATGTCAGATCATTATTTCATTTGGAGGAAAAACCATGAGTAAAATTTTAGAACTTAGAAACAAGAGGGCGCAGCTCTGGGAACAGACCAAGAATTTTCTTGAAGAGCACAGAGGAGAGAACGGCCTTGTTGCTGCAGATGCAGTAGAACAGTATAACCGTATGGCGGAAGACGTGAAGAACCTTGGAATCGAGATCCAGCGTCTGGAGGATCAGGCCGCATTTGATTCACAGATGGCAAAGCCCACTTCCGTACCCGTTACGAACAGGCCGGCGGCTCCCCATACCAAAGAACCGGCAAAGCCTATGGCAACGGATGAGTATAAGAATAGCTTCTGGGATATGATGCGCGGATTTGTAACTCCGGAGATCCGTAATGCCCTGTCTATCGGTTCCGATCCTGATGGCGGATACACAGTTCCGGATGAGTTCGAACGTCAGCTGATCCATGGCCTGGAGGAGAACAACATCTTCCGTCGCATGGCCCATGTGATCCACACATCTTCCGGTACCCGTAAGATCCCGATCGCCAATGACACGATGGAAGCATCCTGGATCGACGAAGGAGAGGCCATTCCTGAAACAGAGACCAAGTTCGCACAGACGACTCTGTCTGCTTACAAACTGGGTACCATGATCAAAGTCTCCAACGAGCTGCTCAATGATTCCGCTTTCAACATCGCTTCTTACATTGCAGAACGCTTTGGTGTTGCAATGGGCAATGCGGAAGAGAAGGCATTTATTAGCGGTGACGGAGACAAGAAGCCTACCGGTCTTCTCGCAGATACCGGCGCACAGCTTGGCGTAACTGCAGCTTCCGAGACTCTTGTTACTTTCGATGAGATCTTCGCACTTTATTACAGCCTGAAGGCGCCCTACAGAAGAAGGGCTTCTTTCCTGTGTAATGAGGCACTGCTTTTGCAGCTTATGACGATCAAGGATAGAAATGACAACTATATCTGGAAGCCGTCTCTGGATATCGCCACTCCTGACACCATCCTTGGCAGGCCCATTTATACATCTGCGTATATGCCTTCTCAGGCTGCAGGTGAAAAGGTCCTGACTTTTGGTGATTATAACTACTACTGGGTCGCTGACCGCGCGAACCGTACCTTTAAGCGTCTGAATGAGCTTTATGCGGTCACAGATCAGGTCGGATTCCTGACGACCCAGCGTGTGGATGGCAAGCTGATCCTTCCGGAAGCAGTGAAGTATCTGAAGATGAGCGGAACGAAGGTAGAAACCCCTGCTGCCGGCTGATAAAGAATTAGATACTGTAGTGGATAGCATTGGCACATCTGTAAACGGGTGTGCCAATGCTGATCTGTTAACAGATGATCCAAGGTCTGGAAAGGAGGACGGTGATGGCGCTCGTTACAATTGAAGAAGCCATGACTTATTTACGCGTAGATTCTTCAGATGAGGCCGCATTGATCGGCACTCTCTTATCTTCTGCAGAGAAACTGTCTTTTGACGTAGCCAGGATGGATCCGGAAACTGAAGATCAGGTGAGATCAGATCCGGAGGAAGAAGACACAGCGGAAATAATTCACGATAGAGAACTGTTAAAAACCGCAATTCTTTATGCTCTGGGATACCTGTATGAACACAGGGAAACGGCTGATCACCATTCTCTGGTAATGACGCTGCGTAATATCCTTTTTTCAATACGGGAAGGGGTGTTCTAAATGGCTGCTAATGAGTATTCAAATGCAGGAGCGGTCATTTCTCGTATGAATGAACGTATCACCATTCAAAGATCTGAAACGGTCATCGACAGGTACCAGAACCATTCCAATACCTGGGGCGATTACTATTCCTGTTATGCTCATGCATCAACATATGAAAAGGATGAAGAAGGATTAGAGATCACTAAAGAAGAGCGGCAGATCACCTTTGAAGTTCGGTATTGCAGTGAGCTTAAAGAAATATCTTCTACAGGTCATAGAGTCTTGTTCCATGGAGAAGTATATGACATTGAAGCTGTAGACATGATAGATTATCAAAAACGAAGGATCCGGCTGAAATGTAAACGTGAGAGAGCGAGGCGGTGATATGGCACAGAAAGTATCGGTCGACCAGTTAGCAGACGCCATCATGGAAGGCCTCGAAGACTATGCGGAACTGGCCGCGGATGAAGTAAAGAAAGCAGTCCGGAAGACCGGCAGGTCGGTCAGGGACCAGATCTCCCAGACCGCGCCGAGAAGGACCGGGGCATATGCGAACAGCTGGGCCGTGAAGAAGACAGGGGAGACTTCCCAGTCCCTCCAGGTAACGGTCCATTCCCGGAACAGGTACCAGATCGCCCACCTGCTGGAGCACGGACATGCCAGGAGGGGCGGTGGTAGGGTCCGGGCAATTCCTCATATAGCACCTGCAGAAACGGCTGGCGAGGAGCAGCTTGTATCAGAGATCGAGAGGGCACTGAAATGACTTATGATGCAGTATTGGCAATGGCGGAAGAGACAAGCCTGCCATATGCTTATGATCACTTTGCCGAAGGGGAGTCACCGGATCCTCCCTTCCTGATATTCCTGTTCCCGTATTCCGACAACTTCGGGGCTGACGGGGCTGTATATCAGAAGATAGATGCGCTCCATTTCGAGCTGTACACGGACAGGAAAGATCCGGAAATTGAAGCAGCAGTTGAAGCCGTGCTGGATGGGCACGGTATTTTTTATGATAAGACGGAGGTGTGGATCGAGTCGGAAAGGCTGTATGAGGTCCTATACTCCATGGAGGTTTTAAATGGCTAAGAACAAAGTGAAATACAATCTTAAGAACGTCCATGCCGCCAAGCTGACAGTTGGGGAACAGGGTGCTTTCACCTATGCGGCTCCCCAGTCCATTCCCGGCGCTGTCAGTATCAGCCTGGACGCGGAAGGCGATACATCTCCTTTTTATGCGGATGGCATCGTCTACTTCCGCAGCAATACCAACAACGGCTACTCCGGCGACCTGGAGATCGCCCTGATCCCGGAATGGTTCAGGACAGATATCCTGCTGGAAGAGAAGGACAGCAACGGCGTCCTGGTCGAGAAGTCTACGATCACGGAGATGCCCAAGTTCGCCCTGCTCTTTGAGTTCGATGGCGATGTCCACGGCATCAGGCATGTGCTCTATAACTGCAGCGCTTCCAGGCCCAGCATCGCTTCCGAGACCAAGGAGGATACCATCGAGCCTGTGACAGAGACCTTGTCCCTGACTGCTGATCCCAGGGCTGACGGTCTGGTCAAGGCCCGTACCGGTGATACGACCACAGAAGAGACATACAACAACTGGTACCAGTCCGTATATGTTCCTGCTGAAGCTGCAGAAGGCTAAGGGGGTGATGAGGGATGATCGAGAAGACGATCACAGTGAGTGGCAAAGAGGTGAAGTTCAGATCCAGCGCCACTGTCCCCAGGCTCTACCGGATCAAGTTCGGACGGGATATTTTCAAGGACCTTTCCAAGCTGGAGAAGTCCTATAAGGGCAAGAAGGAAGACGGCGATGAGTTGCAGATCGAGGACCTGGAGATCTTCGAGAACGTGGCTTACATCATGGCCTGGCATGCGGACCCTGCCATTCCAGGAACCATTGATGAATGGCTGGAGCAGTTCGAGATGTTCAGTATCTACGAAGTTTTGCCTGAGATTCTGCAGCTGTGGGGGACCAACCTGATAACGGATGCTGAGTCTAAAAAAAACATGAGCGGACGGAGAGGGAAATAACGACCCCTCTCTTCCTGCTCCGATGTCTGGAGGTCGGGCTGAGCATCTCAGATCTCGACCTCCTGACGATCGGCATGGTACTTGATATCTGGACAGAGAAAGGGAATGACTCTGTAAAATATAAAAAAGTCGATAATGTTAGGGAGGCTACGCAGAAGGATTTCGATGAGTTTTAGTGATAAAATGGATTGAAATATCCACATCTTTTACTATAATACCTGAAAACAAGCGTTTCTGCCCGAAAAAGGTAGGGTCTTGTGTTTAGTATCTATCCTAGATTTTTCTTGGTCGATGATTGAACTCCCCCTACACATTTGAAAAAGGTTGTAGCGAAAAAGAGGAATAAGGAATAAGATAATATTTCTTCATTGACACAGCATTAGTTACTGTTTTATAATGAACTACCATTATAGAGGGCAAAGGACCTACCATGAACCTTAGGACTTGTTTTCCAGAAGGAAGGAGGTAGCGCCCATGAAAGATAAGCTTTCTAAAGCCCTTAAGGCACTTGGCAAAGTTGCGAAGGTTCTCGCCATTGCATCTGAAGCTGGGAGCAACATTTTAGCCCTCTTATAGGACTAAACACAATGGGGGGCACATGATCATAAGGTCATGTGCCTTTTTGCTGTAGGAAAGGGAGATAGTTACTTGAAGAAAGAACGGTTGAACCAGATATTAGACGACAAAATTGAGGTTTTTATAAACAATATAGCATTTGAACTTGAGAAAGCGCACCATACATGGTTTGATGATTTTGGCTTCCCTATGTTCGGTAAAATATCTGAAAAATATCATGAGCAGGTCTTCTTTCAATCATATTTAGAGTCATTTACTAGGAAAATGATAAATGGTATTTTGAAAGAGATTTTTGACGAGGAAATAGGTCAGGATATAGTATGGCCAGAGTTTGATTTTATAGGAGTATACAACGGCTTTAACAATATAGAGTGCGAACAAAAATTCGGATTCGAGTTTATTAATAAAGATTCAAAAGTAGGCTATCGATATTGTTATTTACGAGACGTTGATATTGAGGAGCTGTTGGATAAGGGCGGAGTAAACAGTATAAATATTATTTTATGGGAAAATGAAGATGAAGGATGGGAAGTTGAATATGAGGACAGTCGAATAAAGGAAATTCTTCTCTGGGATTTATTTAACGAACTTTTTTTTGATATAGACAAAGAAGAAATCCGCTTAATGTATGATTTGTTTACAGAGAGAATTGCAAAAGCTGTTGATCAAGCCAATTCTATGATTTCACTAACTACATTGCCTGGTTTCACTCCGTCCTATTTGTATAAAACCCGAAATAAAATAATAACAAAAATGAAAAAAGAAATCAGGCTTCTTTCATATTACTCCGTAAGTGACAGTGTTGATGAAGATATCGAAAAAGATTCGAAGTGGCTGATTGATAAATATCAATTATCTCAGTATTTTTTGAAAAACAGATATGAGAACGCATTCGTTGGTATTTCAGATTTTGCAAAAAGTTACTTGACTTCAGAATACCTTTATTGTTATTTCATAGGTAATCCGATGTTCGACTATACGCCTATCGTTAGCGGCTATCTAAAGTCTATGGAACAGTTATTACATGCTATTTGTACCAGTTATTTAAAGGAAAACAAAAAGGTTATAGATATTTCCAACTACACAATAGGTAAATATATAGATTTCATCAAGAAAGAGAGGATTTTTAGATCAGGCTTCGGGAAAAATAAAAAGATAATTATTAGGTTATTAAATAGCTATCGTGCGGAAAACAGGAACAACTTATTCCATAAAAGCTATTTTAGTTCATGGGACAAAGTAGAACAAATACGAGAAAATACAATATTCTTGTATGTTGTGATGCTAGGAGCTGTAGATCCAAGATATATTAAAGAACCGGCTGTTTTAGGTATGCTGAACATAGAATATGACCAATTGTTTTGTATAGTAGATGGACTTGAAAATGAAACCTTTTCGTTTGTTTTAGAAGGAAAAGAATACTCTAAAATGTGGAAAGAACCTCGAGCCAAAGGATTGGAATTTAATCAGAATGGATTGATTATCAATACAATAGTATTCAAAAAATTTGATTACGATCATTACGAAACTATAGAAATCTCCAGATTAAAATATCCAACAGAAATATGGACTACCGACTCATTTGGAAAGAAGCAAAGGAACATATGGCCGTTACAATAAAGGGTTCTTTGTTTCCGGATAGAGTATAGGGGAGAATATTATTGAATAATGTGGCAAAAACATGTTAAAAATTTTTTGTTATATGAACCTTTATTATTCCAGTTTATGATAAAAAATGCAGTCAATAAATCGGGGTTTGAAGAAATGATCTATGTATAGTGTTTAAAGTATATAAATTTGAAAGAGCTGGTCTGGAAACTCCGGCTCTTTTATTTTGCCCAGAAAGGAGGAGCCATGGCATCACGGATCAAAGGCATCACCGTTGAGATCGGCGGTGATACGACAAAGCTGGAACAGTCGCTGAAGTCTGTCAACAGTATCCGTAAACTTGCAGTCAGGATAGTACCGGTTATATGAAAAGAAAAGAACAGGGGCCTGTAAGCCAGTTTATATTTGATTATAGCTCCTGAACATGTGATACTATTCTTACGCGGAGGTGTATCATATGTTAGGAATTCTTTCTGGTTTTGGCATTTTTTTAGGTGAAACAGTAGGGGCATATATTACTGAAAAAGGACTTGACTTAGGGGGAGGAAAAGTTTGGGAATCCTTAAAAAACAAATATGCCGACAGAACATGCTTTGAATCTAAAATGCTCCATGTTATTGAGGAGGCTGTGGATAAAAGCATAAAAAGCGTCAGAACTGAGGTGAGGGATGAGGTTTGCCTGGCTGTTCTTTCAGTAATTCTAAAGAATAATGGGATAACAATAGGTACCCTTAGTGATGGCCTGAAAGAATATGAAAGAAAGACAGATTGTTCTATCCCTAATGAGCTTAAAAGTAATCCTGCTCTTTTATGCGATTCACTATATAAATCTATCTGTGAGGATGAGCTGTTAAATCGAGAAGTTGAATTAAGGATGAACTCAGGGACTGCTGATACTACAAGAACAATTGAGAAGACGTTGGCAGATCTTAAATATGGTCAGGAACAAATCAAAGACAGCATATCCGGAAAACAGAAGAGCTGTAACGATCAATCCTCCGCGTATGACTTCAGTGCATATTATGAATATATCAAAAAGAGATTCAAAAGAAAAAAAAGTGGTGGGATTGAAGGCCTTGTAGGGGATGAATCAGATGAAAAAGCCTATATTGATGCTTTTTTACCATATCAGAATTCTCATAGGCAAGTCCTTCAGTATTTAGAAAAATGGTTCAATGAGGATGATTCTGGAACTGTTCTGATCCATGGCGAGCCCGGGCATGGAAAAACAACACTTTGTAATAATGCTGTTTTTAAACATGCGGAAGGTAATTTCCTAAGTAAGGATAAAAATGTCATTGCTGTTTCCTTAAATCCTGGAAAAGGAATAACTATTATTGAAAATGGGCAGATTAAATTAGAGAACGTTCTTGTCTGGGGTGGGACCAATCACAAATTTACCTTTAAGGATTGCCGTGGAGCGCTTCTTTTCATGGATGGTTTCGATGAAGTTATAGATATAGCAAGGGCTGCAGGGATAACAGACATAGTTTCTTTCTTGAAAATTGTTGATGAAATCGCTGAAGAATATGATATCCATATTGTGGTGATGTCAAGGACAACCGCAGTAAAAAGATACTTAGAAAAGCCAGCGATTGCTGATAGAAGTTTTCAGTTATTACCTGTCACAGAGAAGCAGCAGGATGATTGGCTGGGATGTCATGATGAATATGATAATTATAGGAAAACCTTCAATGTTCTTAGAAAAAACAGAAATATGCATGAGCTCTTAGGAATCCCACTGTTGTTCAGGCTGATTGTCCATAATAGATTCGATAAAGTGAGTTCCAACATCGTAGAACTATATGATAACCTTTTCAATCATCTAATGGAAAAGAGAGGGATTTGTGATGACAGATTGGTATCAGTACGTAAAGGGCTGATGGATCTCGCCTATAACATTTATTGTACTGATACAGATTTGGCTGTCATGCGGAAGAAAGAACTGGACAAAGATTGGGTATTTGCGTTCTACATAACGATTTCTGGAATAGAGCAAGGTGCCGTCCAGCATGATTACAAAGTTGGCTTTTATCACCGTTCTTTCTATCAGTTCTTTCTTGCAAAATTCATCTTCTTAAATTTATTGAGTGTGACCAGTGAAGATGCAAGAAAATTCATTGGATATTTTGCAGAAAGAGAGCTTGACTATGAAGTAAGAGAATATCTGTCTTTGATGCTGAAAGGAACAGATAAAGAGAGAATTGATTCCAGAATGGATATAGTCATAGGAGCTCTTGTTAAAACAGAGGGATATTATAATTTGGTTCCAAAGTATTCATACGGGAATACAGAAAAATCTAGAATCAAAAGGTCAACAAACATCTATCGAAATGTAATGCATATTGCATATGCTCTTTCATACGTGATTCAGATTCCTTTTAAAGAGGGGTTGGATACCCTTATCAAGACATTTCGGAGTGATGGTATAAATATAATTACTAATAAGCACAAAATAGCCGATTTAAGCGAAGCTGACCTGATAGGAGCCGACCTATTAGGAGCCGTCTTGAGCAGAGCCAACCTGAGTGGAGCCTTTCTGACAGGATCCAACCTGAAAGCAGCCGACCTGAGCGAAGCAAACCTGAGCAGAGCTAACCTGAGCAGAGCCAACCTGAGAGCAGCCTACTTGTTGGGAGCCAACCTGAGCGAAGCCAACCTGAGCGGAGCCGACCTGAGCGAAGCCTACCTGAGCGGAACCGACCTGAGCGAAGCAGACCTGAGCGGAGCCAACCTGAGTGGAGCCGACCTGAGAGCAGCTGACCTGTGGATATGCAAGTTGAGAGGGGCCAATCTGAGAGGAGCCGACCTGAGCAAAGCCGGTCTGAGAGGAGCCCATCTGAGCGGAGCCGACCTGAGCAGAGCTGACCTGGGTAGAGCTGACCTGAGCGAAGCCGATCTGAGAGGAGCCAATCTGAGAAGAGCTGACCTGAGCAGAGCTGACCTGAGCGGAGCCGTCCTGAGCAAAGCCGGTCTGAGAGGAGCCAACCTGAAAGGAGCCGACCTGAGCAGAGCTGACCTGAGCAAAGTTGACCTGCTAGGAGCCGGATTAGATATGAATATCAATACAGTGAATAATTTAAGATATGCCATTATATATACGGAGTATAAAACCTTGATTAGTTCAGATATTGTTGGCTATAATTCCATTATATGGATTGAGATGCCCAGTTTTAAAGAAGATTAAGAGATTTATATCTTTGTTTTTAATCGCAGGGGATAACTACTGCGTTCAATAGAGCCGGTCAATACCGGCTCTTATATTTTATCCAGAAAGGAGGAGCCATGGCATCACGGATCAAGGGAATCACCGTTGAGATCGGCGGCGATACGACAAAGCTGGAACAGTCGCTAAAGTCTGTCAACAGCACGATCAAAAGCACGCAGAGCCAGCTGAAGGATGTCATAAAGCTCCTCAAGCTGGACCCGAAAAATACTGAACTCTTATCACAAAAGCAGCGGCTTTTGAAGGATGCTGTCCAGGCTACAAAGAAAACCTGGAAGCACTTAAGGAGGCCCAGATCCAGGCAAAGCACTAGCTTTAGAATGGTGATTTGGGGCAGGACAAGTATAATGCCCTGCAGAGGGAGAACGTTGAGACTGAAGAGGAACTTAGGCGCCTAGGGCAGGAATCAAAGAAAGTTATATACGATGCTGACCCTACCATTTTGGAACCATTGATGAATGGCCGGAGCAGTTTGAGATGTTTTCCAACTACGAGGTCCTGTCGGAGGTCCTGCAGCTGTGGGGGATCAACCTGATCACGGATACCGAGTCAAAAAAAACATGAGCGGACGGAGAGGGAAATAACGACCCCTCTCTTTCTGCTCCGCTGCCTAGAAGTCGGCTGAGCATCTCAGATATTGACCTCCTCACGATTGGCATGGTTCTGGTTATCTGGATTGAGAAGGGGAATGACTCTGCCAAATATAAAGCAGTTGATAATATCCGAGCAGCAATACAGAAGGACATGAATTTATTCTAGTGATAATGTATTATGTTAAGATAAAAAATGATAAAATTGTTAGTGATTAATCAGTATGTTATCAGATTGATAACTAAGGAGGAACAAAAATGAAAAAAATAATAGGCTTAGTTTTGATCGCTACAATTTTTGTCGTCTCAGTTTCTGCTTGTGGAAAGAAGGAAGAAACCCAAATACCGGTAGTTGAAGAGACTGTAACTACTAATGAAGGAACAACAGAAGAGCAGACTGAAGAAGCAGAAGAACAATCTAATGAGACTCAGGAATTTGAAGTTACCATCGATGTAACAGGCCATTGGGAAGATTCGAGTGTCGTTTTTGAACTTGATACAAATCTTCCTGATGAAGCAGAGTTAATGTTTACTGTTAGTAAGGGAGACTACAATACGGATGATTATTTTACTGCTCAAGGCAAAAAGTCGGTTAATGAAGGGCATATTACTTCAGATGGCTTTTCGTCTTCCGGAGAACCTTTGTCTGGCGAGTACGATCTTTGTGTTTCAATGAGTTTACCAAGACTTCAAACTGATAATGTTCGGAATGCTATCGGAGAAAACGGAGAATATATGACAGGATCTCTTGTTGAAGAATCAGAGATTACAGGGGATAAAACTATAAACGCTCTATTCAGCGTTTCTGTAGGAGATGATATTACTATTACACCTGAAAGCGATTATTCCTTCACTATTTTCAGTACTGAGGAAGAGGTAGATGAGGAATTAGAAGAAACTGAAGAACAGGTGCAGGAATCAAATGCTGATGCAAACAAAGAATTTATAGAGAAGTATGATTCTGAAATTGTCGTTGCAGCGAAAATGACGCTTGATAATTATATTTCAGATTATAAAATATCACTTGCTCCACAAAACTGGACAATAGCAAAATTTGACGAAACTGATACTGCCATAGCTACAACGGAAATAACATATAATGGTATAGTGGGTACATATGTTTATGTCGGGACTCTTAATTTTAATGATTCGGGAAAAGTCGAAAGTGCAACACCTCATTATGTAGCAGTTGATGATGTTATTCTAGCCGATGATGGATACTGCGACGATGTCTTTGAAGCATTAGGTTACTAAAAAATAAGGCAACATCGTTTCCTGCTAATGGTAAGCAATTTAATGTAAAAACATAATAGTTTTCATCGTAACAGTGTTATGATACTCAAGTAAAAGAGTCGGCCAACACCGGCTCTTTTTTTTGCCTAGAAAGGAGGAGATGATGGCATCACGGATCAAAGGTATAACCGTTGAAATCGGCGGTGATACTACAAAGCTGGAACAGTCGCTGAAGTCTGTCAACAGCACGATCAAAAGCACACAGAGCCAGCTGAAGGATGTCACCAAACTCCTTAAGCTGGACCCGAAAAATACCGAACTCTTATCACAGAAACAACGGCTCCTGAAGGATGCGGTCCAGGCCACGAAGGAAAAGTTGGAGGCACTTAAGGAGGCCCAGATCCAGGCAAAGCAGCAGCTTGAGAATGGTGACCTTGGACAGGACAAATATGATGCTCTGCAGAGGGAGATCATTGAAACTGAGGAGGAACTGCGGCGCCTGGAGCAGGAAGCCGAGAACGCCACATCTGCTCTGTCCAAGATCGACGAGGCCGGCAAGAAGCTGGAGCAGGTCGGGGACAAGATGACCTCCGCCGGCAAAAAGATGATGCCGGTCACAGCGGCCATCACCGGGATCGGGACTGCTGCCGTAAAGACCACAGCAGACTTTGATTCCTCCATG
>OCTX012269600.1_pt1 | contig 12585 bp, 8 predicted proteins | sample 1539691 | NCBI WGS metagenome assembly OCTX01 (sample SAMN02144231, study PRJEB22623) | gut metagenome | biome: sheep rumen | host: Ovis aries | place: New Zealand
CAATCAGTTTATGACCGACTGGATCTGGACACCGGACTGGACCGCAGAGGATGACACCGACGTGCGCATCGTTTACTTCCGCAAGGCATTCACGCAGGAAGCGGGAAAACTCCCGGAAAAACGGCCGGTCCGGATCTCCGCGGATTCCCGCTATAAACTGTACGTCAACGGGCAGTTTGTTCAGGAGGGGCCGCAGAAGGCCCTGAGTCTCAAGGAGTGGTTTGTCGACGAGGCGGACCTTGCTCCGTATCTCAAAGAGGGAGAAAATGTCATCGCGGCGGAGGTGATGCGCTTCCCGGCCGCGACGCTCTCAAATGCCAGCCCGAACACGAACGATTCGCTGCTGCACACGCCGATCCCGAATCTTTTCATTTCCGACGGGACAGGAGAACTCTCGGGCCGGAATGGCTGGAAATGCATGGTGAACCGCGAGATCAGAGTCGTCGGGGAGGATGCGCACCCGGCACCGATCCACGCCCAGGAGATCGTCTCCGCGACGCCGGCATTTGCGGGGTGGAAGTGCCCCGGCTTCGACGATGGCAGCTGGAAGAACGCCAGGCTTCGCATGATCTTTGATGTATCCGCGGGCGACGCGCCCGGAAACCTGATCCCGCGCACGATCCCCGCACAGCGCCACGCCGACAGGCGGTTCGAGGCTGCCGTCTGCATGCGCGACCCGGAGGGAATCCGCACGAAGACGAATGAAGCCCTGAAAATGAGGGCGATGGGCAGCGGCTATTCGGAGGAAGAAGCAGCCGCGCTCGCCACGAAGGAAGTCGGCACGATCCCGCTCCTTGAGAACAGCGATGCACTGAGAGACAGCTGGACCGCGATGCTCACGAAGGACGAGCCGCTTGTTGTTCCTGCCCATACGACGCAGATCGTCGAGATCAGCGCGGGCGCAGAAGAGTGCGGCTATCTCCTTTATTCACTGGCAGGCGGAAAAGGCGCTTCCGTTATGACCCTCTGCTCCGAGTGCTACGCCTATCCGCCCGCGGAGGCGGAAGCAGGAGGCTTCGGCGCGGAGCCGCTGCCCACGAAGGGTGACAGAACGGATTACAGAAACGGCAGGCTCTACGGGCATGTGTCCCGCCTGACGGCGGCCGGCTATGGATCGGCGGAAAAGCCGGAGAGCTACGAGCCCTACTGGTTTAGGACCTTCCGCTATATCCAGCTCCGGATCACGACCAAGGACGAGCCGCTCACGTTCCTTGGCTTTACTTACCGCGAGACCGGGTATCCGCTCGATGTTAAGACCACTTTTGAGGTCTCCGATCCGACATTTGTCCCGATCTGGGATATCAGCGTGAGGACGCTTAAGCGGTGCATGCACGAGACTTATTTTGACTGCCCGTTCTACGAGCAGCTGCAGTACGCGATGGACGGGCGCTCCGAGATCCTCTATACCTACATGACCAGCGCGGATGACCGGCTGGCGAGACAGGCCATGGAGGCCTTCCGCCAGAGCCAGCGGCCGGACGGCATGACGAATTCCGACGCGCCGACCGTGAAGTCCAACGTGATTCCGGGCTTCTCGATCTATTACCTCCTGATGGTCCATGACCACATGATGTATTTCGGCGACCGGGCCCTGGTGAAGCTGCATATGCCGGCCATCGACCAGATCCTGGCATTTTTCGACCGGAACCTCACGGCGGACGGCCTCGTCGGGAAAGTCGGCGGACCGATCATGCGCGCCCGCTACTGGTCCTTCATCGACTGGTCGACCAAGTGGAACGCGAACGGCGGCGTGCCGCTGGCGACGAACGAGGGAAGCGGCTCGCTCACGATGGAGAGCCTGCTGTACCTCATGGGCCTTCAGAAGGCGGCGGAACTGGCCGAATACGTCGGCCGCAGCGGGCTCGCCTCCGAGTACAGGGAGCGGGCGGGGATCCTCAAAGCAGCCATACGAAAGCACTGCTTCGGGACATACATTTCCCCGGACGGGAAGGAGACGAGGCTTCTTCAGGACGGCCCGGGCATCGAAGAGTACTCGGTCCACAGCCAGGTCTTCGGCATCCTCACCGGCGTGGTGAGCCCGGAGGAAGGAAGGGCCATGCTCGAGGCGACCGTCGGAAATGAAGACCTCGCCCAGTCTTCCGTGTCCTTCATGATCTATCTCTTCCGCGCTTATGAGCTCGTCGGCCTCTATGAGAAGACCGACCGGCAGTGGGACCTCTGGCGGGAGATGGTGAAGGACCACATGACGACCTGCGTCGAGAACGATACCGACGCGAGAAGCGACTGCCATGCCTGGGCATCGCTCCTCTGCTACGAGCTGCCGGCGGTCATCCTCGGCGTAAGACCTGCCGCGCCCGGCTTTGAGAAGATCGAGGTGAAGCCTGTGACGGGAGCTCTTGAATGGGCCAGGGGAGACGTCGTGACGCCGCGCGGCATGGTGCATGTCGAGTGGAAGAAGAGAGAGGACGGAACGTGCGATCTTACGTATGATCTGCCGTGACAGATCCGGACCGTTCACAGGAAAGAACAGAATAAAGACAGAAAATGCGGATTTGCGATATAGCAGGTCCGCATTTGCTTTTATAATGGGGATAATCAATACTGCGATCGGAGGGCAGAAACATGCACGAACGTTTTTACGGAGTAGGAGAACCTCTCATCCAGCGGCAGAGGGACCAGGGAATCGATGCCCCGGCTTACCTTGACCTTGTGAAGGGTCTCGGCTGCACGGCTTACCGCAGCTGGATGCACCTTACAGAGCTGCTGACAGACCCTGTGACCCCCAACACGGCTGAGGTGGAGATGCACCGCGCCCTGCTTCGGCGGGCGAAGGAACTCGATATCGAAGTCACCGCGATGAGCCACGAGTGGTTCCTGCCGGAAGGCTGCAGACAGAGGAGCGGCCATGCGATGCCGAAGCGGGACCTTGCGCCCGGGAGCCTCTACATGCAGGCTCTTACCATGCTCGAGCAGAGCTGGTTCACGATGGTGTCGCTGTTTCCCGAGGTGGATATCTGGGAGATCGGCAACGAGTGGAACCTCAATGCCTTCCTGCACCCGGACGGATTTCTCGATTCGGACATGTCCGAGCCGTTCTCCGCGGACGAGAAGATGGATATCGCGGTGGACATGATGTATTTTGCCGCGCGCGGCGTTAAAAGGGCGAATCCGGAGGCGAAGGTCGCGTCATTTTCGCCGGCGCTCTCAACGCCGGGACTCGGCGGGGACATGCCGGATTACCTGCCGGTGATGTACGGGGTGGCCTGGACGCTCGACAAGGTCTATAAGCGCATCAAAAGCGGTGATTTCCGGAGCACGAATACGGACGACTACTTTGATCTTCTGGCCTGGCACCCCTACGTGTTCACCAACCGCGACGTACCGGACCAGGATCTGTTCCTTGATGTGGACGAGCCGGACCAGCTCTGGAAGAGCTATAACGACGCGGCTTACAAGGTCATGAAGAAGTACGGGGACGGACACAAGCAGGTGCTCCTGACCGAATCGGGCTTCACGGACTGCGGCAACCCGGAGTGGGAGAAGCGCTATGCGCTCTACAACCGGAAAATGCTCGAGATCGCGGGCAGCCTCCCCTATGTGCGCACGCTGCACAATTTCCGCCTGCTCAATGAAAATGCGATGCTCCGCCGCGGCGGCATCGAACAGAACCAGATCGGCGGCCTGACGGAAGTCTACTTCGGCATCTTTACCGATCCGGAAGACGGACTCAAGCCGCGCGCCCGCGCGTACGCGATACAGGAGATGACCGGGAGCACAGCGGATCTTGAGAAGATCGGCGAAAAGCTGTGCCTTAAGTGATAAACCGGAGAAATAAAATACGATACAGGGCGTAACGCCCGAAGAGGCCGGTCCCGGCAGAGGGACCGGCTTTTAAGTACGGAAAGGCCGGAAGATTTTTCTCCTTCCATGACGAAATTTGACCAATTATTACAAGGATTGGCGAGAGATTTCATAGATGTTTTTTGTCAGAATGGTAAACTGAGACCATCAGATGGTCCGCCTTCTCTACTCGCTGATCCCGGCTGCCATGTACTTCATCGTCTTCCTGGTCACCCGCATGTACAACCTGGACAAGCGGATGCCTGAGATCAAGGCTGAAAATGAAAAGCGCCGCAAAGAAGCAGCGGCTGCAGAACAGGGAGAATAATGACGGGACTGTGATCCCGGGGCAGCATCAGAGAAATCTGGTGCTGCCGATTTAATTGTGATATAATAAGGCAAGCGGTTTTTAAGGAGTTTTGGCAATGAAATCGGCACATCAGGAGGTAGAAGTCAGGCTTAATATTCTTCAGGGCATGTTCTATGCAGGATGCGGCAGGTCAAGGACAACCTGATCATCTTTACCGGCGTGTGCGCGCGCCGAGCCATCTCAAGCGGCGTCCCGCTCTACATCGGGAAGACCATGGAGAGCGACTGGGTCAGCCGGATCGAGGCAGCCCGGAGCATCGGAGACACGAGCGGCCTTGTTTCGGGCATGTACAGTGCCTTCCAGAAGGAAGTGAAGCGGCAGAAGGAGGTCTCCGGATTTTCCCAGACGGTGCGGGAATGCATGGACTACGTGCGCATGAATTACACGCAGCCGCTGACGACGGAGGAGATCGCGCGTCACTGCGGCTACGCGGAATACTACCTGACGCGAAAATTCACGAAGGAGACAGGTGTGAAGCTGAACGATTTCATCCGGTCGGTGCGGCTCAGCGCCGCGAAGGTCATGCTCATCACAACAAAGAAGGACATACAGCGGATCAGCGAAGAGCTGCAGTTCGGCTCCAGAAGTTACTTTGACAAGGTCTTCCGGAGAGAGATCGGCATATCGCCGAAGCAGTTCAGGGACAGCCTGGGACAGACGGAAAGGACGGAAGTGACATGAAATTCAGGAAAAATGCAAACCTGATCCGCTTTATCGAAGCGGTGAAAAAATGCAGCGGAGATGTGTATTTTAACTCCGCTGAGGGAGATCATCTGAATCTGGCCTCCACCCTGTCGCAGTTTTTATTTGCGGCAGTCTGCGAGGATAAGGAATTTCTGAGGGAAGGCGACGTGGTCTGCGACAATGCAGCCGATTATGAAAAGCTTCTGCCGTTCCTCGAGGAAGATCATCACTGAAAGGAGAAGTTATGAGGCAGTATGAGACGTTTGAGCTTCGCTTCCGCGGCGAAAAGCTCACTGACAGCTGGGCGGACGTACCGGTGACAGCAGTCTTCACCTGCGGGGAGGAGACGAAGACGGTGAAGGGCTTTTACGACGGAGACGGGGAGTACGTCGTCCGCTTCCTGCCCGAAAAAACCGGAACATACCGCTGGACGGTCAGCGGCGCGGTCTCCGGCGAGGGCGAGGAGATCTGCGGGGCGGCTGCCGGGCAGCACGGGATCGTGAAGGCGGTCGGAACGCATTTTGAGTTTGAGGACGGCACGCTCTTTTACCCGTTCGGCACCACGGTCTATGCGCTGGCGCACCAGGATGACGCGCTGACGGAGCAGACGCTCGCGACCCTTAAGAAGGCGCCGTTCAACAAAGTGCGCATGTGCGTCTTCCCGAAGCACTATGACTACAACCACAACGAGCCGCCCTGCTATGCGTTCGAGAAAAACGAGGACGGCAGCTGGGACGTGAACCGCCCGTGTATTGCCTTCTGGCAGCGGCTGGAGAAGATCATCTGCCGGATGGGTGAGATGGGGATCCAGGTGGACCTCATCCTGTTCCACCCCTACGACAACTGGGGATTCTCCACGCTGGCCCGGAAGGACAACCTGACCTATCTTGATTACCTGCTGCGCCGCTTCGCAGCGATCCCGGGAATCTGGTGGTCGATGGCGAACGAGTACGATCTCTGCCCGGCAAAGACCCTCGCGGACTGGGAGGAGATCGAGTGTTTCCTTGCGGAAAATGACCCCTACGGGCACCCGCTCTCGAACCACAACTGCATCGCGTTCTGGGATCAGAAGCGTCCGAACATCACGCACGCGAGCTTCCAGACAAAGACTCTTCCGGAAATCCCGTTCTGGATCCGCAAATACAAAAAGCCGGTCATGATCGACGAGTGCTGCTATGAGGGAGATATCCCGATGTTCTGGGGGAGCATCTCCGGCCGGGAAATGGTCAACCGCTTCTGGCGGTGCGTCGCGAGCGGCGCCTACTGCACGCACGGGGAGACCTTCCTCGATGAAAATGAAGTGCTCTGGTGGGCGAAAGGCGGCGTCCTGAAGGGCGAGAGTCCGGCGAGAATTGCATTCTTAAGAAAGATCACGGAAGAACTGCCGGGACCGATCGAACCGCGCATGACGGGATGGCAGAGCATTGCGCTTGACGGGGATGAGCAGATCGCAGAATATGCCAAAGAGGCCAGCGGGATGTGGAAACCCTTCATGGAGAGCATGCTCCGGGCAAAACGGCGCGGCAGAGAGCTTGTTGCGCTCTGCGAGCACGAGTGGGCAGGCGCCTGCGGCGAGGACGCCTTCATCTGGTTCAACGACCTGCAGTGTTATCGGAAACAGCTGCTCGATCTGCCGGAGGACAGGCACTACCGCGTGGAGTGGATCGATACCTGGGCGATGACGAGGAACGTGATCGCGGAGGATGTGAGCGGCAAAACGGAGATCAGCCTCCCGGGCAGGGAAGGACTGGCGGTGCTGGCCGTAAGGATCAAATGATAAGAGGAGGAGAGCTATGGAGATCAGAAACAGCAGCTGGATCACAGTCGGAAGGGATCTCGGGGACGTGAGTCCGGTCTTCCGGAAGACATTTTCGGCGGAGAAGGAGATCCTGTCCGCCGGGCTTCAGATCACCGCGCTCGGCACTTATGAGGCGGAGATCAACGGGGAGAGAGTCAGCGATTACGTGCTCGCACCGGGCTGGACCAGTTATGAGCACCGCCTGCAGGTGCAGACATATGATGTGACGGCTTACCTTAAGGCAGAAAATGAACTCCGCGTCACCGTCGGCCGCGGCTGGTTCCGCTCGCCGTTGCCGGGCTTCATGGATGACGCGGCGAAGGCTGGAAGATACGCTTATCCCGCGGGAATCATTGCGCGCCTTGCGCTGCGCTACGCTGACGGCAGCGAGGAGATCATCGCGACCGATGAGAGCTGGGAGACCGCGGAGAGCCCGGTGCGCTTCTCCGAGATCTACGACGGGGAAGCTTTTGACGCGGCCTGTGTCCCGGACGGCTGGGAACCGGCGAAGCTCCTTGACTGGCCGAAGGACATCCTGATCCCGCAGGAGGGCGAGGAGATCCGCGAGACGGAGCGCGTCGCAGCGAGATCCGTCTTCATAACGCCGGCCGGCGAGACGGTCGTCGATTTCGGCCAGGAAGTCACCGGCTACGTCGAGTTTTCGGTGAAGGCGCGCGCGGGGGAGGAAGTTCATTTTACACACGGCGAGATGCTGGACGCGGACGGAAACTTCTACAACGCAAACTACCGCAGCGCGAAGGCGGAGGTCACCTATTTCTGTAAGGACGGAGAGCAGACCTGGCATCCGAGGCTGACATTTTTCGGCTTCCGGTACATCAGGCTGCTTGCATGGCCGGGAGAGGCCTCACCTGAGAACTTCACCGCGGTGGTCGTACACTCGGACATGAAGCGCACCGGGTATCTTGTCTCCGGCGATCCGATGCTGAATCGTTTATTTTCCAATATTGTCTGGGGGCAGAGGAGCAATTTCCTCGACGTGCCCACGGACTGCCCGCAGCGCGACGAGCGCCTCGGATGGACCGGCGACGCGCAGGTCTTCGTGAGGACGGCTTCGTATCTGTACGATGTGGAGAAGTTTTTCCGCAAATGGCTCCGGGATCTGGCGGCCGACCAGCGGGAGAGCGGTGAGGTCGGACAGGTGATCCCGGATGTCATGACAGAGTATCCCGGCAGCGCGGCCTGGGGCGACGCCGCCGTGATCTGCCCATGGACGATCTACCAGACCTACGGGGAGAAGGCAGTCCTCGAGGAGCAGTACGAGAGCATGAAGAAGTGGGTAGACTTCATCACGTCCGTCACGCCGACACCGGGGCTGTGGACGGATCATTTCCATTTCGGCGACTGGCTGGGACTTGACGCCCCGGAGGGCAGCTACAAGGGCTCCACGAGGGATGATTTTATCGCGACGGCGTTCTACGCCTGTTCGACATCGCTCGTTGTCAGGGCCGGAAAGCTGCTCGGACGCGATGTCGCGGAGTACGAAGCGCTCTATCAGAGCATCGTCTCCGCCTTCCGCAGCACCTTCACGGATTACCGGACGCAGACCGAGCATGTGCTGGCGGCGCAGTTTAAGCTGGCGGAAGACCCGCAGAAGACCGCGGATGATCTCGCGGCGATGGTCAGGGCCGACGGCACGCAGCTCAGGACCGGTTTTGTGGGGACGCCCTACATCATGCACGTGCTGACGGATTACGGGCATGCGGACGTCGCCTGGGACCTGCTCCTTCGGCAGCAGTATCCGGGCTGGCTCTACTCGGTCACGCGCGGGGCAACCACGATCTGGGAGCACTGGGACGGCGCGAAGGAGGACGGCTCTTTCTGGAGTACGGACATGAACTCGTTCAACCACTACGCCTACGGCGCGGTGGCGGACTGGGTCTTCGAGAAGGCCGCGGGCGTCCGCCACAGCGAGGAGGCAGCCGGATTCACGGAACTCATCTATGAGCCGCATCCGGATCCGCGCATCGGTTTCCTTGAGGCGCGCCTTGAGACGAGGAGCGGAGCGGTCAGGGCTCTCTGGCGCTTCGAGCCGGAAGGCATCCGCTATGAACTTGAAACGCCGGTGCCGGCGGTCGTCCGCATCGGCGGAACGGAGCGCAGGCTTCAGGCAGGCAGTTATACATTCTGGGAGAAGAAGGAGAAATGACAATGGCAAGAAATATTAATCTCAATAAGGGCTGGCATTTTTGTCCCGGAGGACTCGATGTGGCGAAGCGGATGCGGGGCATGTACGGCGACCGGGTTGTGAATCTGCCGCACGATTACATGCTGGAAAATGACGTCACGAAGAACGCGCCTGCCGGCACGGCATCCGGTTTCTACACGGCCGGCGTCGCCAGCTACATCAAGGAAACGGAGATCCCGGCAGAGTGGGAGGGAGAGCATATCTTCCTGCGCTTCGACGGCTCCATGATGAACACGACCGTGGAGATCAACGGGGCGAAAGCCGCACTGCAGCATTACGGCTACGCGCCGTTTGAGGCGGATCTGACGCAGCTCGTCTATTTCGGAAAAATGAACCGGCTTGTCATTACATGCAATCCGAGCATGCAGCCGAATTCACGCTGGTACAGCGGGGCGGGCATTTTCCGCGGCGTGGAGCTCGTCCATGTGCCGGCAGTCCATCTCGCATGGGGCGGCCTTACCGCGTACACGAAGGCGATTGATTACAGGGCGGACGGGACGCCGGAGACGGCATTTTTAAAGCTCTCCGCGGAAGTGAAAAATGAATTCGCGGAAAACCGCGTCGTCCGGGTCAGCTTCACGCTCATCCGGGAGGATAACGGCGAGGCGGTCGAAACCGTGAAAGCGATCGTGCAGGTCCCGCCGATGGGAACGGCGAAGGCATTTACGACAATGACCGTGGATGAGCCGCGCCTCTGGAGCGCGGATTCGCCGGAGCTCTACCGCCTGAGGGTCGAAGCGCAGTCCGAAGGCACCTACCGGACGAAGATCTGCCCGGTGAAGGAGACTTCCTGCGACGCGGACGAGGTGCTCTTCGGCATCCGCACGATCGAGGCGGACGTGAAGCACGGCCTTCGGATCAACGGCAAATCGGTCAAGCTGCGCGGCGGCTGCCTGCACCATGACAACGGTGTGATCGGTGCGGTGAGCGTCTACGACGCGGAAGCCCGCAAGATCTCCCGCATGAAGGCGAGCGGCTTCAATGCGATCCGCACCACCCACAACCCGCCTTCGTCGGCCCTGATCGAGGCCTGCGACCGGCTGGGAATGTATGTATTTGACGAAGCGTTCGACGCCTGGGGCATGGGCAAGCAGCCGGGCGATTACAACCAGTATTTTGCAGATGACTGGAAGAAGGACCTGACCGCGTTCGTAAGGCGCGACCGCTGCCACCCCTCAGTCACCATCTGGTCCACCGGAAATGAAATCACCGAGCGCGCCGGCCTCGGAGACGGTTACGAGCTTGCGGACGCTCTGGCAGCCCTTGTCAGGAAACTTGACCCGAGCCGCCCGATCTCGAATGGCATCTGCTCCTTCTGGAACGGGCTCGACGACGAGCTGCAGGAGGATGCGCTTCGCAAGTGGAAGGACAGCCTGACCGGCGGTCTCCAGAACGCGGATCTCGGCGGCAAGAAGGACCTTCTGTGGGAGCAGCTCACGGAGCCGTTCGCAAACTCGCTCGACATTGTCGGCTACAACTACCTGGAAGGAAAATACGAGCAGGATCATGAGATGTTCCCGGAGCGGGTCATCATGGGCTCGGAGAACTATCCGAAGGAGATCGGCATGCACTGGCCGATGATCGAGAGCACGCCGTGGGTGATCGGCGACTTCACCTGGACGGCCTGGGATTACATCGGCGAGGCGGGCATCGGCAAGGCCTCCTTCTTTGACCCGGAGGATCCGGCGCTTCAAAACGGTGCGATGTTCCTGCAGATGAACTCCGGCTACCCGTGGCGGCTGGCGAACGACGCGGATTTTGATATCACCGGCGCGATCCTGCCGCAGGGCGTCTACCGCCGGATCGTCTGGGGCAGCGGCGAGACTGCGGTCTTCTCCTACGATCCGGACGTCTTCGGAAAGACGGAGGTCCTCTCGAGCTGGGGCTTCCCGGGCGTTCAGAAGAACTGGAGCTGGAACGGCCGCGAAGGAAAGAACGTGGACGTGCTGGTCATGAGCCTCGCGGAGGAGGTCGAACTCATGGTCAACGGAAAATCAGCCGGCAGGCTGAAAGCCGGAGAGGCGAACGTGCATGAGATGCCTGGGACTTTCATTTTCCACACGGTCTACGAGCCGGGGACAGTCGAGGCAGTCGGTTACTGCGGCGGTGAATGCGTCTCCCGGGATGTGCTCCGCACGGTCGGCGAGGCCGCTTCGGTCCGGCTCGTCCCTGAAAATGAAACCCTCTCCGCGGACGGCGCCTCCCTCGCCTACATCAGGGCGGAGATCGTCGATGCGGAAGGCCGGGTCGTGCCGGACGCAGCAGTGAAGCTCAGCGTGAAGGTGTCCGGAGCGGCGGAGCTGATGGGCTTCGGTTCGGCCAACCCGATCACGGAGCAGAATTACAGCTCCGGGACGTTCACGAGCTACCGCGGCAGCGCGATGGCGGTGCTTCGGGCCGGGTATGAGCCGGGCGAGGCGGTCCTTGCGGTCAGCGCGGAGGGGCTTGGCGAGGCGGAAGTGAAGGTTGTGATTGTGTAAGCTGGCCAGCCGGGGAAGGTTTTAAGGGACGGTTCCCCCCGGCCGCCTTCGGCGGCCTCCCAGGAACCGTCCCCGGGGGACTCGGCGGCCTCCTGGGAACCGTCCCCGGGGACTCGGCGGCCTCCCAGGAACCGTCCCCGGGGACTCGGCGGCCTCCCGGGAACCGTCCCCGGGGGACTCGGCGGCCTCCCGGGAACCGTCCCCGGGTTTGAGACGGTGAACCGCCCCGCGGAGTTTGTTCTGCGGGGCGGGTTTTTGTCTGTCGCGCAGGTTCCCGGTATGATATACTGTGCCTGTACCGGAAAACGAAAGGGGATGAAGTTTAGAAAATGCTGAACACACTGCTCATAAACAGCGTGCTGATCAACTGGGACAAAATCGCCCCCGACAGCTACCTGCGGGGGATCCCCGCGATCAGCGGGGTGGAGGAGATCGAATTCGCGAACCCGGTCACCTTCTTCGTCGGCGAGAACGGCAGCGGAAAATCAACCCTGCTCGAGGCAATCGCGGTCGCGTACGGCTTCAACCCGGAAGGGGGCACACGGAACTATAATTTCTCAACCTATGACTCCCACTCCGAACTCTGCGATGCTGTCCGGCTGTCGAGGGGGTACCGGCGTGCGAGGTACGGCTATTTTCTGCGGGCGGAGAGCTTTTACAATGTGGCCACGAAGGAGGAGGAATACAGCCGGGGGCTGGGCGGGGTGCCGCAGCATTTTCATGAGAAATCCCACGGGGAGAGCTTCCTCGCGCTGGCGCAGGAGAGCTTCCGGCCGAACGGACTGTATCTTCTGGATGAGCCGGAGGCGGCCCTCTCACCGCAGCGGCAGCTGACGCTCCTGGCGGAGATCGACCGCTGCGCGAAAAAGGACTCCCAGTTTATCATCGTCACGCATTCGCCGATCCTTCTGGGGCTGCCCGGCGCGGAGATACTGAGTTTTGACGGAGGACCGATCCATCCGTGCGCCTACAAGGAGACGGACAGCTATATTGTGACGTCCATGTTCATGAGAAACCGGGAGCAGATACTGAGACGGCTGCTTGAATCGGAGGATGAGGGGTGAGGGGATAATACAGGGACGGTTCCCCTGAATCTGCAGGGACGGTTCCCCTAAACCTGCAGGGACGGTTCCTTGGAATCGGTTCTTTCAGAACCGATTTCCGGGAACCGTCCCCGAGGAGAGGAGATGTATATGAGAATCAGAAAATCAGGAAAAGAAGACCTCGCGCGGATGATGGAGATCTA
>OCTX012215882.1_pt1 | contig 12582 bp, 3 predicted proteins | sample 1539691 | NCBI WGS metagenome assembly OCTX01 (sample SAMN02144231, study PRJEB22623) | gut metagenome | biome: sheep rumen | host: Ovis aries | place: New Zealand
AACCGGAAACAACATACTGCCCCCTACGGCACACAGCGCGGCAATGAACGTGCTGACCATGTATTGCGAGACGACCACGCGGAACCGACTTCCCAGTCCGCCGCCGGCCTTGGCGATGCTGGCAGTCACCAGCACGGCCACCAGCACGGGAGCGATGGCCTTCAATGCACTGACGAAAACGGTGCCAAGTACACCTATGCCCGTCCACTGTGGCACGACGAGTCCGAGAACGGCTCCGATGACAAGACCGACAACTATGCGGAGTACAATACTTGTCTGACTCCATCTGCTGATAAGATTGCTCAATCTCATATTTCTTAATCCTCTTTACTGTCGCCCACGTTCTGTGTGTCAGCGTCAGTATAGTCTCTCACGCTATATAAGCCGCTGCCTGCCAGCAACGGCTGGGCTACAGGCATGGCAACAGTCTCTGTAGCAGGCTTCTGGTAAGTTTGTTTTTTCATTTGATTAATGATGTTCCTAATTTGATATTAATAGTATATCGCGTACCCTTTACCCAGTTCACATCTAAAGGAATGATGGCCTGTGTTGCCGTCTGTCCTTCGAAGGCATAGGTGATGTCCAGATACGTGCCCGTTGTGCCGTCGGCAGCACGCTCCTGAGGAATCAGGAAGAGGCAGTTGCTGGAGAGGGCCTGAGGCGTTGTCGTGATTCCGATGCTGCTGTTGGTCAGCGTGTAGTAGGATGATCCTGTCACATTGCTCCATGCTCCCGTACCAAAATTGTACCAACCAGTGTTGTTCACATTACGCAGCACGATGCTACTGACGGTGAGTGTCTTACCGCCAAGATTCGTATTCAGCGTATTCGTCATCTGCACATAAAATTGCAAGGCGGCACAGGCATGGTCGAAGGTGAGGGGCACCTTGCCATCATGGTCGATATGAGCCACACTGTTGCCGGCCACCAGCAGGTCGTGCTGAGTCGAGGCATTCTCGGCTATGTCAAAGTTGACGTAAGGCGAACCGTTATTAGCATAGAACGTGCCGGAAGTATAAGCATAGAAAGGCACTTTCGTAGCATTAGGAGCGCTACTCGGCCATGTAGCGGGAGTGACGGTCCATCCACTGTAAGACTTTCCGATAGTATATTCAAAAGTCTCACTGCTGTAGATGGCGCGCATCGAAAAGGCCTCCAGCGTAGAGGTTGTGGTAATCTCCGAGCGTGTCAGTTCACGTGCCGCAGCGGGGTCATCGGCCGTCATGGGCCGTTCGCTCACCTCCACACTGATGCGGCGAGGTTCAATGTTTGTCTGATCGTCATCCTTCGAGCAGGCCGCAAGCAGGCCGGCTGTCAGGAAAAGCGCAGATAAGAATATCTGATTGTTGTTCATCCTGTATACATTAAATATTAAACTTTTCAACTTTCTAAAATTCCATTTCGACCTCCTGCAGTCCGCCACTTACCGTCAGCGGAGTCTTATGTGTATAGATGCCGCCCCGGCTCTCATTGTAATAGTGCACCTCCACCTGTTCACTCTCGCCCTGATAGAACACATAGAAAGGAATGCCGGGAACGCCCACGCCGCGACATTTTCCCTCCACGAAGACGCCCACGCGGTCTCTGTTCTTATCCACATAGCCCTCCGTCACCCGGGGCGTCACCGTCAGATACGTATGGTTGGCATATTTCGCCGTGCCGCTCCACAGGTCGATAATCAGGTCGCTCTCCGTGCCGAGGTTCATCTCGTTCAGGAAGGTGTTCTCGTTCCTGCGCCAGAACAGTTGTCCCAGGCCGTGGCAGTAGTAGGCAATGCTGAACTCCTCGGGGGTTGGCGTGGCATTGCCATAGATGTTGAGCACGAAGTAGATGGTACTGCCGCTGCCTGAACGATGGGAGAGGGCCCGGCACTCGTCGCCCACGAAGACGGCCATCACGTCGTCATCAGTGGAATAGCGCACCAACTCGTCCTGCAGACGCAGCATCACGATCATCTTGTTCTCGTAGAGCGACGGCGTGGGCGGTGTCCACTGCGGGGGCTCCTCTGTGCCTCGCATGTCGACGTCCCATGTGGGAACATCCGCTTTGACGAATACCACATCACTGTTTGTCGCACCAGTGCCAACTACATTATTATCTGTCGGCTCGTCGCTCGTCGAACAGCCCCACGCCAAGGTGAGGGCTGCTGCGAGCGTCAGGATATAGAATGTCTTTTTCATTTCACCACTTCTTTTTTACCATTATGAATAAATACACCCTTGCGGCTGGGCTTGCCGCTGAGTTTGACACCCTCGAGCGTGTACCAACTGTCGCTGCTGACATCCATCTTCACAAAATGGATAGCAGTGGGCTCTAGGGGCGAGCCGCTGACGGCATTGTTTTCGTAGACCATCACCTCGGCCGTGGCCGCTATCAGGCTGCCGTCGCGCTCGATGGCGAAGGTCAGCGGAGCCTTCCTGTCGCCGGCAATGGTGAGGAAGAAGAGGGTCTCATCGTTTCCGCCGTTCTCCGCCGTCAGACTGGTCATCACCGCCTCGCCACGCTTTTCGCCGTTGCAGAAGGCCACCAGCCGGTCGCCCTCCTGCAGCGCGATGCCCTTGGCGGCAGCCACTACCGCCATGTTCGAACTGTAGTCGGCCCTCTGTGCACGGTTGGCTACGCTATTCTCGAAGACCGCGTTGCCCGGCTCGTAGTAAGGATAGTGGAACGAGACCGTATCTGCAGCGTTGCGATAGAGCATATAGCCCTCGCCGGGCTTCATATACTTCAGCGAGCCCGACCAGTAGCCGCCACCCACGGCAGGCTTGGTGTACATAGCAAATTCCTCGCGGCTCTTCACCACGTCGCCGTGTTGGGCAATGCCGGTATAGTCGGCCAGGGCCGTTGCCACCGGCAGGTTCATCATCGGCGTATAGCCTATGTTGTTCCAGCCGTGACCGACGGTCAGCGTGCGCTGGCTCTCGCCCTTGAGCGGATAGCCGGCTATCTCGACTATCACCCAGTTTTTCACATAGATGCGGTAACTGCGTTTTGGCGAGACGGTGTAGCCGGCCTTCTGGCTGTTGTTGGCCACCCACGTGCCGAGGGTAGAGTTATAGACCAGCGTAAAGTCTTCGGTATCATCAGTCACGATGTCGCCGTTCTGCCACTGGTATGGGTTCAGCATCTTGATCACGTCACGGTAGGCATCATTGTCCAAGTTCAGCGATATCCAGTTCCATCCGGGCTGCAGTTCCAGTTCCTGATAGTAGAGCGACCCTGCCGTGAGCACCACGGGGTCGGCCGCTGTGCCAATAATGGTGCTGGCCTTGAAGGTCACCGCGCGGTCAGGCTGCAGCAGCATCACCTGACCGGTCTGGTGGTGCCAGAGTTTGAAGGTCAGTGCGATGTCGCCGGTGTTGGCAGCATCGTTGAAGAGTGTCATGAAGAGGCGGCTCTGGCCCGACGTGCTATTATAGTCTATGCAGGCCACACCCATGCAGCGTCCCGTCGGGTCGAAGGCAGCCACTTTGTCGTCCGGGTCGATAACAATAGAGTTGTTGATCTTCACCTGTCCCACCAGGTTCATCGAGAAGTGTTTCAAGCCCTCGTCCACTTCCCACGTCGGCGCACTGCCGTTCTTGCGAATGGTCAGTGCCAACGGCTCGGCCAGCCCGTTCTCGTCAACCAGATAGATAATCTCGTCGTAGGTGCCCACATTCAGGTCGGCACTGACGGTAAACTGCAATGTTACAATCGTTTGCGCGGCGATGACATCGGTGGGCAGGTCGACCGTCAGCCAGCGCGGCATATTGGCGATGGTATAGGTGTGGGCGGCACCGCTGGTATTGGCGATATCCACAGTGAACAAGTCGTCGGAGTTGCTTCTGAACGGATAGAAGGTCACCGTCTTGTTCTTGCGTTCCCAGCGCAGCGGGTTGCGGTCGACGAAGAACTCCACCGTGGCGGGCGAGGCCATGTAGTTGCCGTTCACGTCGGGAATGTCGCTGACAGTGACAAAGAGGTTGCGCTTATTGATGCGGCTGTCCTGCTCGTCGATGTTCACCAGCAACTGGTTGTCGCGACCCACGAAACTGAAGTTCAGGTTGCGCAACTCCATATTGGCCTGGACGGGAGCCCCTATCTCCTGGTCGATATGCTTCAGCACGTAGTCCACCGGCTCTACAAACACGCTGTCGTGCTCCTCTTTGGGCTTGCCGTCCATGTCGAGTTTCACCACCTGGTTCAGAGCGTAGGGCCGCAGTTCGAGGTTGTTGTTCTTCTGCCGTTCCTGGCGGCTGAAGCCCATATAGACCAGCAGCCCTTTCTCGCGTCCCGTGGGACTCTTGGTGCTGTAGCGCTTCATGAGCGTTGGCGGCAGAGCCTGTGAGAAGAGACACAGTTCGTCAATGTAGCCCGTCAGCGCATTCTCGCTGTGCAGGGTCTGCACGTTGGGCCCGGCCTCGTGCCACACCATATTGCCCAGATAGAAGTCGCGCCCCGTCATGCCGCCCAGGGTGTCGGTAGATATCGACTGGGTGAGCACGTGGTCCACGTAGAAGTTGGCCACCATGTGCGAGCGGTCGACGGTGACGGCAAAGTGGTGCCACTTGCCGTCGGCCAGTCCTTTGCCCAGCGAGAGGGTGCGGCCATTGGTGCGATAGATCAGTTCGTTGTGCTCGAAGCCCACGAAGAACTTGTTGTGGGCATCGTCGTCGGTGGTACGTCCCGAGCCATTGCTCACCAGTGCTCCCTGTCCGTGTTCGTCGGTCATGAACCAGAACATGAGCGAATAGTCACGCTCATCACTGCACGACATCAGTTTATCGGCTATATGCAGGCCTTTCACCTCTTTCTCCTCCTCCCAGTCGAGGCGGAGGGCCATGCCTCTCGGCAGTGCCCAGGTGGCACCTTTCAGTTCGGCGTTGGCGCCCTGAGCCTTGTCTACGGCATAGTTGCCAGTGCCGTCGTTCATCGGCCAGTAGCCGGCCAGTCCCATCTCGTAGCCCGTCAGCAGCCGCTTGCCGTAAGTGTTGAGCAGGGCTGTCGTCATGGCACGGTTCCACAGCCGGGCCTCCAGCATCCGGCCGCTGTAACGCTGTCGCTCGCCCGTGTTCACCTCGTTGGTACCACCAAAGATAAGCGGGCCGTAGCCGCTATAGGTCACTCTGGTCTGCGCACCGACAACGGAGTCGTTCCAGAGCAGGGCCTGACGGTTGTCGTTGTCCAGGATGAGGGCAACCTGCTGCAGTGCCCCCGTCTTGATGGGTACGCTGCTCTCAAACGAGATGCTGTCGACGACGGCGCGCAGTTTGAGGTCTTTGGTCAGCCACAGTTGCAGCGTGCTGCCGTCAGAGCCGTGCGAGAAGAGGGGCATGTCCTTGCCCGTCACGTCGGGGTTGACCATCAGGTCGATGGTCATGTTCTTGTCGGCAAAGTTGCGGCGGGCATCGGTCTCAGCATAACCCACGCCTGAGAAGAGCAGCGAAGGCTCCTCTGAGAGTGCCGTCTCGTTGGTCTCCCCCACCACCTCGAAGTTGGTGGCCTTTTGCAGATAGTTGTGCTCGATGGCCTCCGAGAAGTTGAACACGATGTTGTCACCGGCTCCGATGATGCCCTCCTTGGGGTCGGGCATGCCGAAGAGTTGGGGCCGCCGCGTGTCCTTCACACCGGTCAGCACCTTCGAGTCGCTGGTGATGAATGCATTGCCGTTGCGGCAGAAGAGGCGTGCCCGCAGGTCGTAGGCCTTCTCCATGACGGTGCCCTCGCCGAAGAAGTGGGCGATGATGTTGTCGTTCTCGTGGATCATCTCCTTGGTGCCGCTGGCGGCGCGGTAGAGCGTCGAGTCGGCATAGTAGCCGCAGAGGTTCGTCCAGTAGTCGTCACCGCGTGTGCTCTCCTTATACTGGAACTCGATGTGGTCGAAGTTGTGCTGGTTCTTGTCGAAGCCACTGATGACCACGGGCATATACCAGCCGCGCTTCGAGTCGTAGGGGGCGTCGGTGTTCATGATCCACTTGTCGCCGGGCGCCGAGATGGTCACGGGGCCTGCCGTATGCAGGTAGTGCACGTCGAACGACACCGTCTGGTAGGTCTTCAAGTCGTTCTGCGAGATGATGCCGATGGTGAGGCCCTCATAGTCGAACTGGTCGCTGGCATAGACCTCGAGGGTCTTCTCCGTCACCTGGCCCGGCTTCACCTCTATGGAGCGCATATTGCCGGTGAGGGGCATGCCGTCGATGAGCATCCTGGCACCATGGGGATTCGACTTGTCCACCTGGTAGATGTCGAAATAGTTATAGACGGCCTCCGGCTGTTCGCTCTCGTTGGTCAGATAGATCTTGAAGCGGGCGGGCTCGCCGAAGGGCACGCCGCTAATGCTCTGCTTGTCCATGCGGATCTGAGGGTTCTCTATCTTCTTCGTCCGCTCGTCGAGCAGGGTGCCGGGGCGGTAGAACGTGGTCTTGCGCTCACCCTCCCACGGACGGCAGGTGGCTCCGGCACGGGTGCGGTAGACGAAACTGCGGGGCTGCTGGAACGACTTGGAGACGTCGCGCGAGCCTACACCTTTCTTGATAAAGTACTCCACATACTCCTTGCTGTTGAGGAAGTTCTCCTCGACAAACACGTCGGTACGGCCGTCCACCTCGGTGTCGGAGCGCGAGTCGGCCATCGAGACGCGATAGAGGTCGAAACTCAGGTGCGACTTTTTGTCCATCTTGATGGTGAAACTCTCCTTGCGGTTGTACTTCTCCGACTCCGTCAACTTGGGTGTGGTCTTATAGGCAAGGACCGGGTTTAGCGAGAACTTCCACTTCATGCCCACAAACTTGAGTTCAACTCTCTGCAGGGGGTCTTCCACGCCGTTTTGACCGGCGGGTTGCAGTTGGGCTTCCGTCTTACCGGCACTTTTCTTCAGCACCGAACCCAGCATCTTGGCCACTGTAGGACCTATCACGCTGACCATAGTGGTATACTTGGTAGCCTCCGTGTCTCCACCATTATTGGGCTCGTCGAAGAAACTGTGGGTGAAACTGGTGCCCAGCCAGTTGTAGGTAGAGGCATTCGAGTATTCGCTGGCAAAGTCCTCACTGTAAGTGATGGAACTTCCACCGTCCATCTCGAAGTTCTTCACCAGGTCTCTGGCTCCCAGTTTCTCCTCCTCGTTGCGGGCTATCATGTTGGCCCAGGCAGCAATGGTGGTGCTGATGTCTTTCACCCGGTCCGTCTCGATGTCGCCATTGTCGCCGCTGGGCAGCACGATGACATAGTTCATCTGGGCCTCGTTGGCAGCCTTGTGGTTGGCATTGGTGGTATGATAGACATAGTTGCCCTTCTCATCGGTGTTCATCACTGCGAAGCGGTCGCTCTTCGTGTCCTTGATGAGCGACAGATAGACGCGCTGCTCCGTGGCGTTGGCCAGCCTCTGGGCATCTTCCAGCGTGCCGGTGTACATGAGGCTCTCACATTCCTTGGCCAGAGAGGGCAGCAGTTGGTCGATGATGTATTTCTGCGAATGGATGAAGGTGGAGTTGACCTTCTCGCCAAAACTCAGCACCTCGCTGCGCACCAGGTGGTAGATTTTCTTGTCTTGGTCGCGTCCGGAGGCTATCTCCACCATGCGGCCTGCCTTCAGTGCGCCGGCGCTGGCCTGGAAGGCCGAGTCGCTGATGGCCTGGATGGCCGTGGCGGGACGCACGAACTTGTTGGTCTCCATACCGATGTACAGGTCGGCATCGGCTCCCACCATCATGCCTGAAGCGTCGGTCGAGATGTCCTCGTTGGCTGTCATGGTGTAGGAGAAGGCACGCTGTCCGCTGCCTGAGAAGATGACATCGAACGAGGTGTTCAGGGCGGTCGTAGTAGAAATGTTCATGCCGAACGTTGCACCGGCGCCCATGGGTGCTGCCACCACACCGCTGTAACTGTCCATGCCGCCACCGGCCGCAATGCCGATGCTCACGCCGGCACTCCATGCCATGTCAATCTGATAGGCCAGTTTCAGCGTAGATCCCTTGGTCAGTTTGGCCGTCGAGGCGCCGCCGGGCGGGTCGCGAAGGATGTCGACCAGCACGGGGGTATTGATGCTGAACACATCACGTGCACCGGTGGCCATCTTCTTGCTGAACACGTAGGCTCGCAGCGGCTCGCCCTCGAAGGTGGTGCCGTCGCGCTCCAGGGTGAAGGTCACGGTGCCCAAGGCGTCAGCGCCGCTCGTCAGGTATGGCGTGCGGTTGGCGCGAAGCATATAGTAACCCTCGCCCTCGCTGTTCAGCGATAGGGTGTCGCGCTGGGTGCCGTTGGCCAGGCCGTTGCGTATGGTCACGAAGCCGCCGTCCAGTTTCACCACATCGATGCGGTCGGTCTGCTTCACATTATTATAATAATAGCGCTCCACGGCGGAGAGGGTCAGGCCGTAGCCGCGGTCAGTGCTGAACACGGGATAGCCGAAGGTGTAGTGAGTAGTGGTGATGTCGCGACCGCTTTTCTCGTCCTTCGTGGTCACGCCATAGGCAATGGGAATCTGTATCTTCGGACCGTCGAGGGGCTGGTAGGCGAAGGTCTTATCGCCGAAATAGTCGAACTTGTCGAAGCCCTGCTGGCGGTACTCCAACAGCACGGGCGAGCGGTAGATGCGGTTGTACTTGGCATGGTATGTCTCCACGGGGTCGGTCACCTCCAGACCGTAGCCTACGGTCTTCCACGTGCCCTTCACGGTGTCGCGGTGCTCCGTCAGCGAGTCTGTCAGGTCCAGCACGTCGCCCATCTGGCCGTCTTGGAACAGGGTGGCATAACCCTCGGCCGTTATTTGCTGCACCTTCCACTTCACGGGCGGCAGCAGCACCTCGTATTCGCCGGTGTGCTCGTCGGGATAGACCACCATGCGGTTCAGCGTGGTGAACACACGGGTCTGATGCTCGTATTTCGTGTCCTTCGCGTTCTTGTGCTTGAAGTACTCCTCACGGGTCTTCTTGCTGCGGTCGGTCACATCCCACACCAGACGTGAGGCATTGTCGCCCTCGAGCGTCAGCACCATCTTCAACGAATCGCCCAGGTTGTTGGTCGACAGGCCGTTGCACAGCGGCAGGTCGCCCTGCGTCCTACCGCCCACGATGCGGCCGATGAGACGCACACGCTTACTGTCGTAGAAAACGACAGAAGCCACGTCGGTCTGAAAGTTGACTAACGTCTTGTTGTTCTCCATATAAAGGCCGTCGTCCTCAAACTCGTGGCCTTCCATCACGGCCTGCACGGTGTGCTGGCCGGCCAGCATACGGAACGAGAACTGACCCTGGAAGTCACTCTCCACAGGGCCTGCCACAGTACGCACCTCACGGCCGTCCACCAGGAAGCGGGCACCCTTTACGGGGATGCTCGTACCGCTGTACTGCACTTCGCCGGAGAAGCGCACGCCCTTCACAACGGTGAAGTTGCAGCCCGTCTCATGGTTCGACAGGGCATCGAAGGTCACGGGGATGCCGTACTTACAGTCATCGGAGAGGGCATCGCCGGCGATACCGTTCACCGTCAACTGGTAGGCACCCTGCTGGTTGCCCCAGTAGGGCAGTTGCTCTATGCTGTAGAAGCCGCTCTCGTCGGTGGTGACCCTCTTGTCCTTGTTGGGGTCTGCACCAGTACCGCGCTGCGAAGCGGTGACGCTCACACCGGCCACGCCGGTGCCGTCGGCAAAGCGCACATAGCCCTCCACCTTGCCCGTCTTCACACAACTGCCGGGCACAACCTTACTCTGGGTGACGTGACGGCCCTCGCAGTCGTTGACCGACTGCACCTGGTACTCGTAGTCGAACACCGGCGACACCGTCTTGTCCACATACTCCAGGTCGGTCACCGTGGCGATGGGCTCCCAAGCGCCGTTGGTGGTCGTGTTGCGGCGCATCACCTCGAAGTAGTCCACGGTGTCTTCGGTCTTCAGCCACGACAGCACCACCGAACTCTGTTGGGTCTCGGCCTTCAGCGACTCTTTCTCTATCTTGCCCAGACTCTCATAATAAAAGGTGGGACGGTCGGTTGCTGACCCTAAGGGCGGTTCGGGCATCTTAGGCACCACCCGTCCGTCGGCATCCTTCTTCCATTGTGCACCGAGGATAGCCACGAGGTCGTCCACGCTCTTCTTCGTAGCATCGTCGGCCAGACCGTTGTAACTCCATACATTGGTGCTGCCGGGGGGAGTGAAACCGTTACTTATATCACATACGATGCCTTTACTTGAAATCGTACCTTCATAGGTTCCGTTGTCTAAACAATGATACAGCGTAGTGCCCGATGTCCATGATATATAGGCAACATATGCTGCAAGTGAACTATAGCCGACACCTATGAGTTTGCCGTCAAACAAACAATTCTCTATTCTGTTTTGAGCCCTGTCATCAACAGCACGTATAAAACCGCCTACTCTATGTCCCTTGATGGTTGCTGACACCCGGCAGTTGCTGATCAGGACAGAACCAGAATTACTGATTTGATGATCTATCAGTCCGCCTGCGTAACCGATTGAACTGGTGGCTTCGATGTTACCGGCCAGGTGGAGGTTCATGATAGTGCAGGCATAGACATTCTTAAAAAGTGCCACGTTGTCTTCACCCGTCAGGTTGACGGTCAGCGTATGACCGCCACCGTCGAAGATGCCTATGTAACTCGCGTCCACACAGGAAGTTACGGTGAGGTCGGCCTTCAGCACTGCGTTCACCCATGTCGCGGTGGGGGTCTCCACCACCCGCCTGCGGAAGGCATTCCAGTCTTCCACGGTACGTATCTCCATATAGGGCTCACTTGGTGGTATGGGCGAGGCGGCCTGCTCCTCGGTGACGTTTATGCTGTAATCGACACAAGAGCGCGACAGTTGAATCACTTTCTCACAGGCGGCTATCTCGTCGGCCGTCAGCACGTAGGTGGTGCTGTCCACGGCGATGCCCTGACGGTTGGTCGACTTGACGAAGATGGTCATCCGGGCACGGTTGTCCCACACGGCTCCCCACTCGTCGCCGTACTGCCACTTCACCTTGACCGTCCTGGCCGTCGAGTCAGCCCAGGACGTGTGGTAGTCGGCAATGCGCAGCCGGTGGGGATGACCGATGGTTACATTCACTGCTGCAGATGCTGCATTGTTGCTCAAACCCCACATCTGCTGGGCAGAAGCACGCACCACCATATATTTCACCGTCACGCTGCTCTGCTTCAGCATGTCCTCCGTCAGTACGCTGACAAGCGTCGAGTCCTTATAGGTGTAGTTGGCCTCTGTATCGTCCAAGGGCACCGATCCGATGGGCTGAAGGTCCTCGTCGCGGCCCGTCAGCGAGCGCATCACCATAAACTGGTCGCCCTCTATCACATCCTTGTAGCCGGGGGCGTTGACATTCCATTTCAACTCCACGGCACCGGCATCGGTGAGCACCTTGTTGGTGGCGAAGCGCAACACGCCGGCCTTGAGGTTGAGGGGACGGTGCATCGTGGCGTCGTTCTTGTCGTCGAGTGTCACGCTGAGTTGTCCCACCTTCAGTTTCACCGTCAGCCGCATGTTCTTGTGCTGCTCGGTGGCGGGCAGGTTGATGAAGCCGGCGTAGGTATTCTTTGGATACGTAATTCGGTCGATGGCCTTAGTGGCACCGCTCTCGTTGGTATAGGTACCTTCTATCCACAGCAGCGGCTGGTTGCACGAGAAGGTCATTTTCACCTTGCCCTCCTCGCCCTTGTTCATGCCGGGCGTGATGTCGTAGGTCTCGAAGGTCACGTCGTCGCTCGCCGGCCACGACTGCAGTACGGGCACTGCCTTGCCGTCGGTCATTTGCCACGAACCTTTTTTCTCGCCGTTCATCAGGTTCATCACCTCCGTCTGGTCGGTCTTGTCGTAGTGATTGGTGTTGGTCCAACCATAGCGGGTCACGCACAGCGTACTCGAAGCATTGCTGCCCCAACTATTCCCACTCTCTGTGTCTAAGCAAAAAAAGCGCCAGTAGGGCAACGGTGACCCATAAGCGACGTAGTCATAGACGCGGTGGAAAAACCAGTGGCCGCCGGCATTGCTCCATCCGATGATGGAGCCGCAATGGGTATTGTCGCCACTGCTGCTGGTGGACAGTGTACCATCGCAACGCGTGTCGCTGATATAGACTTCGGCTTTGTCGGCATGACCGACGACACCGCCCACAAACCTATCATTCGACACGACAGTGGTCGACACCCACACCCGCTCGAAGTGCACCTCCGAAGTGCCTTCGGTCAGTCCGACCAGACCGGCCGAATGCATACCGCCCTTGACGCTGCCGGTGACATGCAGATTGCGGAAGGTGGCATCACCCACTTTCACAAACGGTGCTATGAAGCGCTGTGAACCACCGCTAATGTCGACGTTCAGCGTGTGACCATTACCGTCGAAGGTACCTACGTAGGGAATGTCCTGCCGGTAGCCCACACTGTACACCGTCGAGAAGTCGGCATCCATGATGGCGTTCACCTCTCTCTTGCCGTTGGCATCGACCACTTTCTGTAGAAAGATGTCCCAGTCAGCGCTGGAGCGCAGCACGAAGAAACTCTTGTCGCCGACGAAGGCCGTCTCCAGGTCGTCAGCGGCCCAAACGCCCTGCGGCAACAGCATCGCCATGAGCGTCACGAGCGTCCATTGTA